>CESP01166344.1_pt1 | contig 12172 bp, 10 predicted proteins | sample 531211 | NCBI WGS metagenome assembly CESP01 (sample SAMEA2622074, study PRJEB7988) | marine metagenome | biome: marine biome (ENVO:00000447); feature: surface water layer (ENVO:00002042); material: "saline water (ENVO:00002010), including plankton (ENVO:xxxxxxxx)" | depth 5 m | reverse complement strand
AAAAAAAATACTAATCTTTTAGATCTTGGCTCATGTCCTGGTAGCTGGTCACAAGTTGTCTCAAAATTAATATCTAATGGAAAAATACTTGCTATAGATATTAAGAAAATGGAACCTGTTGCAAATATTAAATTTTTAAATTGTGATATTTTTGACAAAAATACAAAAAGCCAGATTATTGATTATTTTAAAGGTGATTTAGATGTAATTATTTCAGATATGGCCGCTGATACTACAGGAAACAAGTCTCTTGATTCTATAAGAACAAATCAGTTGTGTTCTGAGGCTATCGATTTTTCCACTAAAATTCTAAAAAAAAACGGTGTTTTTGTATCAAAACTGTTTATGGGTGATGATTTCATTGAAGTAAAAAATTTTGCTAAATCAACGTTTAAAGTAGTTAATTTTTTTAAGCCAGAGTCAAGTAGAAATGAATCAAAAGAAACTTATTTACATTGCAAGATTTTAAAGACTTTATAAATTGTTGAAATTGTTTATAATTGTATATGGTATCAATAAAAGAATCCTTAACCTTTGATGATGTTTTACTGCTTCCTCGCTACTCTGAAGTATTACCATCCGAAACAGATATATCGTTAAGCCTTACAAAAAAAATTTTTCTTAAAGTACCTTTTTTATCCTCAGCGATGGATACTGTTACTGAGTCTAAAATGGCTACTGCTTTAGCTCAAGACGGAGGTATTGGAATAGTTCATCGAAATTTAAATATTAAAAAACAATCACAAGAAATCGTCAAAGTTAAAAAGAAAAACCTGGTTGTAGGTGCAGCTGTAGGCACCAACACCGAAGATATAGAAAGAGCTAAATCTTTAATAATCAATGGATGTGATCTAATAGTAATAGATACAGCTCATGGACATAGCAAGAAGGTTTTAAATACTCTCACAAAATTAAAAAAAATTGATAATTCGGTGCCTATTTGCGTTGGGAACGTTGCAACCGCAGAAGCTGCAAAAAGATTGTATAATTATGGAGCAGATATAATTAAAGTAGGAATAGGTCCAGGGTCAATTTGTACAACTAGAATGGTTTCAGGAATTGGCGTGCCACAGATTTCTGCAATTATGGATGTAAAACAAGCTTTGAAAAATAAAAAAATAAAAATTATTTCTGATGGAGGAATAAAATTCTCTGGTGATATAGCTAAAGCTTTAGCCGCTGGGGCTGATGCAATTATGATGGGATCAATTTTTGCAGGTACAGATGAAAGTCCAGGTAAAAAATTTAAATACAAAGGTAAAACATACAAACAATACAGAGGGATGGGTTCTATTGGAGCGATGTCCTCTGGATCAGCTAGTAGATATTTTCAAAAGAATTTTAAAGATAAATCTAAATTTGTTCCTGAGGGTGTGGAAGGAAGAGTTGAATATAAAGGAAACGTATCAAAAATTATTTATCAATTAAAAGGAGGACTAAGATCATCCATGGGTTATATTGGTGCAAAAAAACTTAAAGAGATATCTAAAAATGCTAAATTTATAAAGATTACAAAAGCTGGTTTTTATGAAAGTATGGTACATAGTGTTGAAATGACACAAAAAACAATAAACTTTAAATTATGAGATTTCGATATTTAAAACTATTATTAGTATTCTTTATTCTATCTAGCTCTTTGGAAGCTAAACCTCAATTTTTTAGGGAGGGTTTAAATTTTTACAACAATAAAAAATTCGATGAAGCTAAATTTAAATTTGAACAAGACTTAGTCTTAAACCCAAAAAATGAATTATCATATTTGTATTTATCAAAAATTTTTAAAAATCTAAAAAAAAAAAAACTTGAGGAACAAAATTTAAATACAGTAATTCTTTTGAATCCAAAAAATGAGGATGCTATTTATAGTTTAGCAAGATTAAAGCTAGAATCCTCTGACTACAAAAAAAGTAAAGAACTTAATGATAAACTAATGAGCTTATGTGATAAATTTTGCAAACAGAGTCAAAAATTAAAGATAGAAATTGAAAATTTATCTAAGAAATAAATGCAATTTCAAAATAATAAGGAAAAAATTTTAATTATAGATTTTGGTTCTCAAGTAACAAAGCTTATAGCCAGAAGAATTCGAGATTTGGGTGTTTATTCTGAAATAATTACTCCAAAATATATTAACAAAATAAAGAATTTTTCTGAAATTAAAGGCATCATATTATCTGGCGGACCCTCAACAGTAACAAAAAAAAATTTTCAAAGTATTCCCAAATCTTTTTTTTCAAAGAAAATTCCAATATTCGGTATTTGTTATGGTTTACAATTAATTGCCAAACTTCATGGTGGAAAAATTAAGGCTTCAAAAAAAAGAAGAGAGTTTGGAAGAGCTTATATATTTCAATCTAAAAGATCTCTTTTGACTAAAAATTTTTATAGATCAAAAAGAGCTGTATGGATGAGCCATGAGGATGCTGTTATAAAATTACCAAAAAACTTTAAAGCAGTTGCGTTTACAAAATCTTCAAGGCTTACTATAATTGAAAACAGTAAAGAAAAAATATACGGAGTTCAATTTCATCCAGAAGTTTCACACACTGATAATGGAAAACAAATATTTAAAAACTTTTTATTTTTAATATGTAAAATTAAGAGAAAATGGAATGTCGTTTTACAACAAAAAAGAATAATTCAAGAGGTAAAAGAAAAAGTTCAAAACCATAAAGTGATTTGTGCATTATCTGGAGGGGTAGATAGTAGTGTTGTAGCGCTACTAGTAAATAAAGCAATCAAAAAAAATTTAATTTGTATTATGGTAGACACTGGTCTTATGAGAAAAAATGAATTTAAATATACTTATAAAATTTTCAAAAATAAATATAAACTAAATGTAAAATTAATTAATGCTTCAAACCTATTTCTTAAAAAGTTAAAAAAAATTTCAAACCCTGAGACAAAGAGAAAAATAATAGGAAAATCATTTATCAAAATATTTGAAAAAGAGTCAAAAAAATACAAAAATGTAAAATTTCTTGCTCAAGGAACTCTTTATCCTGATATTATAGAAAGCAAGTCATCAACAGGAAGTAAAACTTCAAAAATTAAATCTCACCATAATGTTGGAGGTTTGCCAAAAAAAATGAATCTAAAGTTAATTGAGCCATTAAAAGAATTTTTTAAAGACGAAGTAAGAGTTTTAGGAAACTCTTTAGGCCTCGCTAAAGATATATGTTATAGACACCCGTTTCCAGGGCCAGGTCTTGCTATAAGAATTATCGGCAATGTAACAAAAGATAAAGTAAAGATGCTGCAAGAGGCTGACTATATTTATATTAATGAATTATATAAAAATAATCTCTACTCTAAAATTTGGCAAGCCTATGCAGCATTACTACCAATAAAAACCGTAGGTGTAATGGGGGACTCTAGATCATATGAATACACATGCATGCTTAGAGCTGTAACTTCTGAAGATGGAATGACAGCAGATTATTTTAATTTTCCAAAAGAATTTTTAGATAAAATTTCTAATAAAATCGTTAACAGTGTAAAAGGTATAAATAGAGTAGTATATGATATAAGCTCAAAACCACCAAGCACTATAGAACTCGAATAAATTTTTAAATGAATAAAAAAATTAGAAATATTTTAAAAAAAAAAAATAAATCCAAAATTGTAAGCTTAACTGCTTATTCAAAAAGTATTGCAAAAATTTTAGACAAATATTGTGATATTGTTTTAGTTGGGGACTCAATGGCTAATGTTTTATATGGTTTGGAAAATACTCATGATATTAGCTTAGAAAATATTATTCAACACACCAAGAGTGTTAAAAAAGGAGTGAAAAAATCTTTATTAGTTGTAGATATGCCAAAGGGGACGTACACCAATAAAACAACTGCAAAAAAAAATGCTAAAAAAATAATGAAAACGACAAATTGTGATGCAGTTAAAATAGAAAGCAACAATAAAAACTATGATATCATAAAAGAATTGGTAAAAAATAAAATACCAGTAATGGGTCACATAGGTTATACACCACAATTTAAAAAAAAATTTAAAATTGAAGGTGAAACATTTTTTAAAGCTAAAAAACTTTTAAAAGAGGCTTTATTAATTGAAAAAGCAGGAGCTTTTTCAATTGTTTTAGAATGTATTTCGCCCAAAACCTCAATGATCATAACAGAGAAGACTTCAATACCAACTATTGGCATAGGATCATCCTCTTATTGTGATGGTCAAATATTAGTTACAGATGACATGTTAGGTTTAAGTGGTTTTTACCCAAAATTTGTAAAAAAATACGCATCACTAAATAGAATAATTGAAAAAGCTGTTAAAAAATATACTACAGAGGTCAAATTAGAAAAGTTTCCTAAAAAGAAAAATTTTTTATATGGAACAAGAAATAGATAAAAACTTTGAAAATAAGAATAAATTTTTTTCAATTTTGAAAGAGAATAAAATTAAATTAATTAGTGTTTTATTTATCGCGCTGGCTCTCTCATCATCTTTTATTTTTTACAAAATGAACGATAATAAAAAAAATATCTTAATTTCTGAAAAGTATATTCAGGCAGGTCTACTATTAACTGCTAATGAAAATGAAAAATCAAAAAAACTACTAGAAGATATAATCTTGAGTAAACATAAATTTTACTCTGTACTTGCTCTTAATACAATTCTAGAAAAAAATTTAGAAAAAAATGAGAATAAAGTTTTAAATTATTTTGAAGTAGTAAAAAATTTATCATTAAGGCAAGAGCAAAGAGATTTGGTTATTTTAAAGAAAGCATTATTTTTAATTAAAATTTCAAAAATAGATGAGGGAAAAAAATTGCTTAAAAAATTAATCGAAGGAGAATCAAAGTTTAAGTCCTTATCAGAGGAAATTTTGAATAGTTAAAATTAAGCTGACAAATGAAAAAAATATTTTTTCTAGTATTTTTAATTTTATTTCAAAGCTGTTCTTTTGATAACAGGTTAGGTATATGGCAAAATATTAATGAGACTGTTAAAGAAAAGCAAGATTTAAAAGGTTTAAAATCTTTATCGTTGAGTGATAAACAGTTTGATGAAATAATTCCATTCAATAGCAAATATAAGTTTAATTTAACAAAGCCTGTTATCGTCTCAAGTTGGAAAGATATTTATTATAATCAAAGTAACAACTTGGAGAATCTAAATTATAGTGAACTTAATCAAATAAAATATAAAAGCAAAAAAATTTCTAGAAATATTCCAAGCGCAAATATTTTATTAGAGTCAGGTAATATAATTTTTTCTGATTTAAAAGGAAATATTATTTTTTTTTCTTTAGATGAAAGTAAAATACTTGATAAATTTAATTTCTATAAAAAAAAATATAAGAATCTTAAAAAGACTATCAACATGATTGTAGAAGATAATATAATATATGTCTCTGATAATTTTGGATACTTATATGCTTATAATTATAAAAATAATAGTGTCCTATGGGCGAAAAACTATAAAGTACCTTTCAGATCTAATTTAAAAATTTTAAATGAAAAACTAATTGCAGCAAATCAAAATAATAATTTATTCTTTTTTAATAAAAAAACAGGGAATATTATTAAATCTTTTCCAACGGAAGAAACAGTTATCAAAAATTATTTTATAAATAATTTATCATTAAATGATGAATACACTGTATTCCTAAATACTTATGGATCTTTATACGGTATAGATAACCAAAATATGAACATTAGTTGGTTTATAAATCTAAATCAATCTTTAGATATTAATCCAAATAATTTGTTTAGAGGAAATCAACTCGTAATAAATAATAATAAAATATTTGTTAGTACAAATAATTTTTTCTATGTTTTAGACATCCAGACTGGTACTATTTTATTAAGAAAAAATTTTTCTACTAAACTCCAACCAATAATAATAAACAATCATTTATTTACTATTACTAAAAATGACTTACTAGTTTTAATTGATTTAAAAAGTGGAGACTATATTTTCTCGTATGATTTGAACCAAAAAATTGCTGATTTCATAAATACAAAAAAAAAGAAAGCACAATTTAGAAATATAATGTTTATAAATAACAAGTTATTCATCTTTTTAAAGAATTCATATATTATTAAAATTCAAACTAATGGAGAAATTGAAAAGATATTCAAATTGCCTTCAAAATTACAAACTAATCCAATAGTTGCTAATAGTTCAATATTTTTTTTAGGATCAAAAAATAAATTGAATGTAATAGATTAACTATTTGATTTTCCACTTAATAGAGATAATTGCTTTACTTTAAATCCTTGAATATTATCAGAAGGCTTTATTGGATAGTCTCCTGTAAAGTAATGGTCACTAAATTGAGGATAATTTGAATTTCTTTTGGAGCCTATTAAAGCAAGATATAATCCGTTTAAGCTTAAAAACCTTAAACTCTTAGCTTTTATATAATCACACATGTCTTTTAGACTTTTTTCATGAGCTAGTAGCTCTTTTTTTGTAGGCATATCTACCCCATAAAAATCAGGAAATTTAATTTCTGGACAAGCTATTCTAACATGAACTTCTTTAGCTCCAGCCTCGTAAAGCATTTTCACGATTTTGTGGCAGGTCGTACCTCTAACCAAAGAATCATCAATTAAAATTATTGATTTGTTTTTAACTATAGTCTTTGTTGAACTAAGTTTTAATTTTACTCCAAGACTTCTAATATTTTGTGATGGTTCAATGAAAGTTCTGCCAACATAATGATTTCTAATTAATCCTAATTCAAATTTTTTTTTTGATTTTTCTGCATATCCTAACGCTGCCGGTACCCCGGAGTCAGGCACAGGAATTACCAAGTCCGCATTTAAATCAGTTTCTTGTGCTAATTGTTGACCTAAACTTTTTCTATACTCATAAGCACACTTTCCATTAATTAAACTATCTGGTCTTGCGAAATAGATGTACTCAAAAATACAAGGTCTTGGCTTTTGTTTTGGGAAAGGTTTAATGCTTTTAAGTTGATTATTTTCAACGATAACTATTTCACCATTTTCAATTTCTCTAATAAAAGTGGCACCAACAATATCAAGAGCACAAGTTTCAGAAGCAAAAATAAAAGAGTTCTTCAGTTTTCCAACAACCAAAGGTCTTATTCCAAACGGATCTCTCACACCCACTAATTTTTTATTTGTCATTAGAATTAAAGAGTAACCACCTTGAATTTGGAATAATGCATCAATTAACTTATCTAAAAACTTTTCTCTTCTAGATTTTGCGATTAATTGAACTATTGTTTCTGTGTCTGTAGTGGTTCTAAAAATTGCGCCATCTTTAACAAGGTTTTCTCTTAATAATAAAGCATTTGTTAAATTTCCATTATGGGCAATACTTAAACCACCCATGTGAAGATCTGCAAAAAAAGGCTGAATATTTCTCAATGAAGTTTCCCCTGTTGTGGAATATCTATTATGACCAATAGCAAATGATCCTGGTAGTTTATTTAAAGTCTCAGTATCTGTGAAATGATCACCAACTAAACCCTGTCTTTTTTCAGAATGAAATGTTTTTCCATCAAAAGAAACAATACCACATCCCTCCTGTCCTCTGTGTTGCAAGGCATGTAACCCAAGAGCAACTAATGCCGAAGCATCGTCGTGGTTAGATATCCCGAAAATCCCACATTCTTCCCTCAATTTATCAAAATTAGATTTTTTCAATTTTTTCTTTCGTATCGATGAAATCTTCACTTGATGGAAACTCATCTATTAATATTTTACTTCCTTTATTTATTAAGTTAAATGTGAATGCTTTTTCAACTTGTATACCCCACTTTTTATATGGATAAAACCAATTTAATATTGAAAATATACACACACAAACTATGTAACCTTTAAAAATACCAAAAAATAAACCAAAAGTTTTATCAATGGAACCAACACCTGTCCAAGTCACAGCTCTTCCAAGCCCTTTTCCAACAAGAATTAAAGAAAAAAGTGTAAAAACAAATATTGTAACTCCAAGACCAATACTGTTTACAAAATCAGACTCAACATAATCACTTACCATAGGTTGAAGTTTTGGTACTAAAATGATTGTTATGACTGTGGAAAGAATCCATTTAGCAAATGAAATTAAACTTAAAGAGAATCCTTTCAAGAAGCATTGAGTCATTGAATAAATTAAGATTAGTACAACTACAGTATCAAATATGTTTAAATTACTAATTAAACTTCCAAAAATACCGTCCATCATACAATTTTATCGAAATTGTCTCCAAACGGTTTATAAATTAATAATAATTTAGGAAGCAAAGTAAGAACAGAAACCATTGCAAAAAGCATAGCTATGCCAGTAAATACCCCAAAATAAATCGTTGGAATAAAATTTGATAAAACTAAAATAGAGAAACCAAAAACAATTGTTATAGAAGTGTTCAAAATTGCGATACCCACTGTCTTATGACATTTGTCTAAAGTTTTGTTGTAGTCTTTAATTTCTTTGAACTCCTCTCTAAACCTATAAATGTAATGAATGCTATTATCTACTGCAATTCCAATTGTAATTGCAGCAATCGTAATAGTCATCATATCTAAAGGTATCTCCATTAAGCCAATTATTCCTAATATAAAAAATGCTGCTATAAAATTAGGAATAATTCCGATTACTGATAAAACAATATTTCTAAACAAGATATAAAACATAGCGAATATACCTAATATCACTATTCCAAGAGTAAGTATTTGAGATTTGAAAAGGCTTTGAAGAAGATTATTAAATAATATTAAAACTCCTGCGAGTTCATATTGATCTTTTTCTAAGCCTAATTCTGTGTTTAACTCTAAGTTAATTTTTTCAATTAAATCGTTTCTTTTTAAATTTTTTAGCGAATCTCTAATTCTTACCATTATTCTTGCTTCGTCCTTATCAACCGATATATATGGTAAAACTATTTCTCTTTTAATCTCTTCAGGAATTTTACTGTATAAAACAGCTATTTCTAGACTTTGTAATTCTTTCTTGTTCAAATCTTCTGCCACTCTAAGAATTGATCCGAAAGATAATACTTTTCCTATTTCAGGAAGAGAGTCCAAGTAATCATGCACTTTTAAAATTTTATCCATTTTATCTCTAGTAAACCAATATTTTGATTTATCCTCATTAATTTCGTTATCTTCATCCCACTCTGAAAATTCATCGTCATTTTCAGTTTTTTTTGTAGGAAACTTCAAAATTATATTTAGAGGTGTTGTGCCTCCAAGATCTTCGTCAATTTTTTTCATTCCTTTATAAATTTCTGTTTCTTTATCAAAATAGTTTATAAAACTATTTTCCACTTCTAGTTTAGAAATCCCAATCGCGCTTGCTATTATTATTAAAATCGTAGGAGCAAAAATAAAAAAACTACTCTTTTTTGCTAAAGAACCTAACAGAGAAGTCACTAAAGATTTTTCTGTATTTTTAACTTTTATTTCATTTTCAGATGAAAAAATGCTTAATAAGGAGGGAAGGAGAAGAAAAGTTACCAATAAAGATACTATTAGACCTAAGGTCATCATCCATCCAAAATCAATTATTGGTTTTATTCCACTAAAGATTAACGATAAAAATGCGCAAATAGTAGTTAAAACAGTATACAGAATTGGCAGCATCATTTTTTTGCTCGCTTGAAGAACTACCTCATGTTTTGTAAGATTAGGAAACTCCTTTCTTAACTGAAGAAACCTTACAGTTACGTGAATGTTCATAGCCATATTAAGTATGAGCATTAAAGCAATAAAATTTGAAGAAATAACGGTCACTTTCCATCCGATAAAACCTAGCAAACCTATCATTATTACTACAGAAGTTGAACAACCAAGTAATGGCATTATTATCCATTTCACATTTCTGAAAATAAACCAAAGTGTTAAAATTATAAAAATAAACACTCCAAATCCAAAAACTATAATATCATTTTTAATAAAGCTCATCATGTCATCACTAATCATTGGGATACCACCGAGATGTATCTTTGCGTTTTCTCCATACTTGCTAATAACATCTCTTATTTCATTAATATTTTGATGATTTCTTAAATTATATAGGTTTTTGTAATCCTCGTACTCTTTAATAAATTTTTTATAATTTTTTTTTTCTTCTTTTGTTAAACCTGTTTCTTTAGATTGATTATAATATTTATCTTTTATTTTTACATATTCAGCCAACCTTTCATCCTTTTTTAAATAAACTACGATACCCGAGGTCTTTCCATCTTCGCTTATCACATAATCTTTATAAATTGGACTATTGACAATTTCTTCAAAGCCTCTTTTTCTATCAATTTCAGGATAAGACAAAGTTTTATAATTTTTCAACCTGTCCATTAAATTTTCGTCAGTGCTTTTTAACAGCGGTACATCTATTACAGTTATTACACCATCTACCCACGTTAATCTTTCTATTTTTGATTTTAAAAGTTGTAAGTTTAAGATTGTTTCTTTTTCAGTAAAACTTGAAACAGGAGTATAGGTAAGAACTAAAAAATCTTTTGAACCATATCTTTCATTTACTTCCCTCAAATATTTAAGATCTTTGTCACCTTCTAAGAGCAACGCATCTGAAGACGCATCTAAATTAAAATTTTTGGCTTGAAATAATGAAAAAATAATAATTGCTGAGAGTAATAATAAAGTTATTTTTGAAAAATCTATGACTAGTTTTTTATAAATATAAGAAAACATTGAGATATTTCAGATATATCTTAATTTTTTTAGAACTAAAGAAAAAATTAAAGCTAATTTTTGCTTAAATCTTTAAATTTCGTATAAATCCCCTCAAACTCTACTTTTACTGTACCTGTTGGGCCGTGTCTTTGCTTACCTAAAATTATATCTGCTAGGCCATTAACATCATTCATTTTTGATTGCCACTCTGCATGTTCAATTGATCCTAATTTAGGCTGTTTTCTTTCTAAATAATATGCCTCTCTATAAACAAACATTACTACATCAGCGTCTTGTTCAATGGACCCAGACTCTCTTAAATCAGCAAGTTGTGGTTGTTTGTCATCTCTTTGTTCTACAGCTCTAGAAAGTTGAGAAAGTGCTAAAACTGGTACAGCTAATTCTTTTGCTAATGCTTTTAACCCCTGAGTTATTTCAGAAATTTCTTGAACTCTACCTTCACTTTTAATTGAGCTTGATCTCATTAATTGAATGTAATCTACTACTATTAAACTAAGACCAAATAATCTTTTTATTCTTCTTGATCTGTTACTTAGAGAAGCAATAGTGATGGCAGGAGTTTCATCAATGTATAATGGGAGATTATAAATATTTCTTGAAGTTTCTATATATCTATTTATTTCTTCTTCAGTTACTTTCCCTCTTCGGATGTCATCTGATTTAATTTTAGCTTGTTCAGATAATATTCTTGTAGACAATTGTTCGGAAGACATTTCTAGAGAAAAAAAAGCCACCGATGATTTTTCATCTCTTTTTAAAATATGCTGGGATGCATTGTAGGCAATGTTTGTCGCTAAAGCTGTCTTACCCATAGAAGGTCTTCCCGCTAAAATAATTAGATCAGACTTATGTAACCCCCCTAATTTTTCATCTAAATCTGTTAACCCTGTAGGTACCCCAACAATTCCTTGATCACTCTGCATTGCATTCGTTGCCATCTCAATTGTTTGGTCAAGTGCTTGGTTAAACTTTAAAAATGATTGAGAAAAACTTCCTCTTTCAGCTAAATCGAATAATGATTTTTCAGTTGTTTCAATAATATTTTCTGCATTTTTTTCTTCTGAACTAGCATTTAATGTATCTGAAGATAATTTATCAGATATTAAAACAAGTTCCCTTCTTAAATACATTTCATGAATTACTTTTGCATAATCAATAGCTTGTTTTGATGATCCAGAAAATCTTGTTAACTTCACAAGATATTCTGTTCCGCCAACTTCACTTAACATATTATCTTTCTCAAAATAATTTTTTAAAGTAATGGGATTAGCAATCATTCCTTTATTATTTAAATTTTCAATAACTTCATAAATTTTTATATGTGCCGGGTCATAAAAAATTGAAGGCTTTACAATTGTTGAAACTTCATCAATTATGTCATTGTTAACAAGAATTGACCCAATAAGCGCTTGTTCAGCCTCTATGTTTGAAGGTTGTTTATTATCTGTTTTTTTCTGTAAAGGTTGTAAATCTTTCACATTTAAATATTATTCAATAGATCATTCTGATAAAGAAAAAAGTTACTC
>CESP01165991.1_pt1 | contig 12187 bp, 4 predicted proteins | sample 531211 | NCBI WGS metagenome assembly CESP01 (sample SAMEA2622074, study PRJEB7988) | marine metagenome | biome: marine biome (ENVO:00000447); feature: surface water layer (ENVO:00002042); material: "saline water (ENVO:00002010), including plankton (ENVO:xxxxxxxx)" | depth 5 m | reverse complement strand
TCAAGAATAAGAAAAGAAAATCCTAAAAAAAGTGGATACTTACCGTATGATATATATCGCTCATTTTTCATAAACAGTCTATCGATGCTTGAAATACTATTTTTGAATTGATTTACAGACATCAATTTTGATACAGATGCTCTCAAAGATTTATCTATGCCATATAACCCTGATTCACTCATTAATCGAAATGGATTTTTCAATACTTCATTATTCAGATGCTTATTAAAATCTTGAGTCTTGAAAATTTTTAGATGTAATTCATCGACTGCGTTTGCAAATCTCCAGGTAATAAAATATTCCGAACCAACTAATTTTGCATTACTAGATATGCAGGCATCAGTATTACAACTGCTTTTAGAAAGCGCTGATTTACTTTTTATGCTAACATCTTGCTCTGAATAAGTTGCGTAATCAAACCCTACAGATTTTATCTGGTCTTCTATTATCTTACTGATAATTTGGGCATCAATTTTATCTACCCTGCTATCAGAGATGCCTTGGACTAAAATACCAGATCTTATTCCCTGATTAAGATTCTGCTCTTTCACACCGTTATCAATCCTAGACCGAGCACCAGCTGCAGGTCCTGTAAAAGGAATTTCCTTTTTTTTAGCTTTTGGGTCAAAATACTCCACGATTAGTGTGTCTGAATCTTCAAAGCCAATACGGTCTTTTATTTTTAAAACAACCTCGAGTTTTGTTCCTGGATCGTTTTGATTAAGCTTTAAATCAAGAACCTGTTTATATGTTTCAACACTTTTTAAAAATTTAGACCCGTAGGTATCAAAAGAAATTTCAGAGGAAAAATCATTTTCACTTTTTAGTGCGAGTCCAGGAGCAAATATCCACTTATATTTTATTTTGGACCCGTCTCCGACAAATGATCGTGAACCATCTAAAAATATAGATCCTTTAGAAATAGCCTTCACATCCTTCCCTGCATCTGCCACTGGTCTATTATTACCAAAAATAAACATGTCTCCTTGGCTGTAACATGCGGAAACAATAAAACCATATCTCACTATGTACTTAATATAAAAGATGATTAATGATAGAATCTCTACCATGCTAAGAAAGTATTTGTTTATTGATGTAAATATTTTTTCCATTTTAGCTTACCTTTTAAACATCGTTCGACACAACTGTGGGGGTGATAAATATTAATAGCTCTCTTTGCTCTTTATCTTTGCTGCTATAATTGAATAACTTTTTTATTATTGGGATGTCACCGAGCAGAGGTACTTTTGATACTAGCTCATCAGCCGTATCAAAAATCAAACCCCCTATTAATATTGTTTCTCCATTGTTTACTCTTACAGTTGTGTTAGTCGCTCTGGTAGATATCATTGGCCGTTGATCTTTGCCAATAAATCCAATTATATCTTGAACCATAGCATCTATTTTCATGCTGATAACTTTATCTTCATTTACTCTTGGTAAAACGTCAAGAGATATGTTTACTTGCTGATTTTCATAGGTGTAAGGATTTGTCCCAAAGACACTGCCCTCACCCTGAGGGACCAAGACTGGGATCGTTGTACCTATTACAATATTTGCAGGAGAATTGTTGGTTGTGGTAATCTGAGGCTCTTGTAGGAGCTTTGTGCTCCCATCATTAGCAAGCAGAGATAATATAGCAGATACAACAGGTCTACTGAGTGTTGCAAAGTTCATTGTTTCATCACCGATAGTGATATATCCTAAATCAAATATTTTTGCCGTATCTGCATCTTGGCTTCTTATCAAGCTCATTTGCTCTCTTAAATCCCAGTCTATTCCAATTATCTCATCGTGTTTCAAGGCAGTTTCAACAAATTTTACTGCAATATTTATTTGATCGCTTTTCACGTCCAGCGACCGAACAACACCCTCAATTAGTGAAAAATTATTGGGCAGATCTGTAACTAATAAAATATCTTTTTCACCAGGTTCTAGGTTATTTGTAGCAGTTGATGATAGAGCTTTAATCTTTCCTCTTGGTGATAGGACTTCCTTAACAGCCTCAAGGCCAATTGTACCAGTGACGTAATTTAACCTAAACATTCTTGTTAACAGTTCACCACTCATTACCTTTTTGGTTGTCATAGGCTGAACAATGATGATATTATCTTGGATAAACCATTCGTAATTATTGACATGGAGTATTGCATCCAACGCAGTTTCTAAAGAGACATCATCAAGACTTACGGTAACGCGTCCTGAAACATCCTCACCCATTATAAGATTCAAATTATCTTGAGAAACTAACATTCTAACGACATTTACTAATTTAGCATCCTGAAAGCTTAAGCTTACTCTGGATGGGGGTAGCCTCTTTGTCATGGATGCATATTTTGGCCTTGATTTTTTTACATTACTTCTGTCCCATATTATTTTTATTGAGTGCTTGCTAGCGTTATCAGTACTAGGCTCAATTTTTATATTATATTCTGGAACTCTTGTAAAATCCATTTTTAGTCTCAAATTTTTAACCTGCTCTTTTTGGTTCGTGTTCCTTGGAATACTGATGCCATATTGATACAAGGGTTTCTGGTTACATTTTTTTACAAAATTTCCTTTTTCCCAAATTACATTTTTAAAAAAGAGTGAAAGGCTCGGCGGTGCAAAAGATTCGTTGGTAACATAATCAAAATTTGCGCCGCTGAATTCTAACACTAGGACATAGGTTTCTTCATTTTCATCAACGAATACGTTTTCCAGTTTTGGAGGAGATGTGAACACTCCGTATTTATGAGCTTGTGTGTAAACTAAACCATGTAGAATAAGGATGTTTAATCCATATCTACTGATAATTTTTAATAAGTATTCCATTTATTTTCCTAGTTTAAGGATTACGCGGTACTGATCTCGTGCCAGGACCACTTTATTACTTGTAATTGTTTTCACCGAGAAACCTCTTACCATGCTTAGCTCATGCACAATCTGCCCATTTACTATGGCTTTATAACCATTATCGAACTGAGTTATACCTGTTAGCTGGAACCAGCTATTATAAACGTTGCTTCTATCATGAAATATATCTTTACCCCAGTTAATAACGTTAGTGACTCGATTGCTCTCGCCTGCAACATCCCTCGTTTTATCGTCAAGACTTGATCGAGTCTTAGAAGACCCTAAGCTACTTTCTGGTTTTACGCTTTGTTGGATTACTTCTTGGAATGCCTCAATAACTAGTCCACCAACAATAATGAAAAAAAGTCCGGTTATGATTTTTTCTCTTATCATAAATCCTGACCAGCATATGTTAAATATTCAAGCTTCGCAATAACTCCAAGTGGATCTAAGCTGTCAAGCCTAATAGAGCAATTATGTATTTTAAACGGTGACTTGTTCTCCTCTAATTCTTCAATAAAGCTCCCTACAACCAAAAAATTACCGCTTAGAAAAAAAGTTAACGTTTGCCTCCGAATTTCTGGGTTTTCAATTAACGTATCTTTCATAAACCTAGGAAAGGTATCATCAGGGTCAATTTCTATCTCGCTAATTTCAATATCTAGATCTGAAGCTAAATTTTTAATTTTACCAATTTCCTTCATCAGTTGAACACCAGTTATTTTATTTTCAATTAATCGTTGTTTGTTTTCATCGTACTCAATCCTGATTTTTTCAATATCAGCAATTACCTCGTCACCGAACTTTAGCTTTGTATTTATGCTGTCAATTGTTCTTTTTAGAGACCTTTTTTTGACCCTGATGTGATTGCCATCGTAGAGATACAAAGCCAGCATAATGGTTGTTAAAATTATCAATGAATAATATTTTGTTTTTTGATGTACTATCATTTATCTAACCATGGTTATCGAATATTGTGTCTTTTTATTTTTTAACCTCTTACCTTCCCCAATATCAATACTTTTAAACATTTTTTCCCTTTCAAAGGTGGTTTTGATTTGTGCAATATACTTTGAGGACTTTTCTAGATTGCTCTCAAAAAAACCATCTATTGCTATTACTATATCAGATGATCCAAACATAGATCTGTAGGGATTAATTTTTGATTCATCCTTTTCTAGTCTTAGATCTGTCACCCTAAATCTTTTAGGCATATTTTGGCTGAGATACTTTAATACAGATACCATATCTTTAGAAATCCTCTGGTCCTCCAACACTAATTTCCCATATGCACTCGTTAGTATATTTTCTTTATCAATAGACTGTTTCATTTTTTCTCGAATGTCGAGTAATTTCAATTCAGATTGTTTTAGTGGCAGGTGAGATTCTAAAGCGGTTATTTGTGCTCTTTGGTTGTAAGCGCCAAGCGAAAGTACAACTATCAGTCCTAAAAATACTTTCTGGAGGATCTGATTTGGTCTAAAGTATTTAAAATCTTGCTTATGCTGAGTTGGGAGTATGTTTAAAGAGGTCTCAGGGTCCATCAATAAACCAAGATTTGCCATAAAATCAATTTCTATTGTATTACTTTTTCTGAACGTTAAATCTCTTTCAATTGTTTGAGATTTTTCTTTAATAGAGCTAACTGAGCGATCCAGTTCTTTTAGCGTCAGCTCATACTCGGTTTGTTTTTCTCTATACTCTTTTAATTCCTTATTTAATACTTGTATTCTATCACCATAATTAAAAGCTAAACTACTCAGCTGCTTAACCTCTTGCTCAACTCCAGAGAGCTCGTTTTTTTCTTGTGCAATCGAGAGTTCTAGATTGGTACAGTTATCCTCCAATTTTTTTATTTTTTTGTAGCTAATTTTTTCGTTTTCTGTTAAAAGATTCTTCAATGAACTCTCTTGATTTTTTAACCGCGAAATATGCTTTTCCGCCTCTAAAATCGAATTAAATAACTCTTTATATTTAATTTTCTTCCTTGCAAGGTCAGCGTAAGTATTCGCTTTCTTATTTGTGACTTCCCAACCCAAACTTTTGTTGCTTTCATCTTGCTCATAAAATGATTTTTCTAAAGCTTTTTTCATCCCTTCATTAATTTTAGCAAGCTCTTGATCTGCAATTGCGGCTTCGACTCTTTTATTTTTTAAATCTTCTCTTAATTCATCATGTTTATGTTCAAAATCATCACGATCTTTTTGTTTGAGATCAACAATGGTATACAGTTCAGCGATCCGATCATTCAAGATTATTTTAACAGGCGAGTATAATTCTTTTATCTCCGATATTTTGTTAAGTGCATTTCTATGGTCTGAAGCAATTTTACTTATATGTTCAGAATTGTTTTTTATGAGGGTGTCTATTCTTGATAAATCTGCATTATAATATTCCAGATCATTTTCTAATAATTTCATTGAGCTCTCAAGACCTGATCGTTCGTTGTATCCATTATCAATTAAGATGTTTAATTCTTTTATCAGAGCATCTGACCGTTCAACGTTAATCATTGTGTCTTTTTCCATTTGAATCAAGGTATCCATTAACTGCTTTTTATTTATTTTTTTCTTAGAGGGGCGTTTACCTGGTATGGAAATCGATTTTTCAAGCTCACTGATTGTTCTCCTGGATTCGTCATAATCTTTTTCGATTTCAAGCAGGCGACCATAGAGTTCATCTTTTTGTTTATCCAGAGTAAGGAGCTGCTCTTCGATAATGGATAGCTCGGTTCTGTTAGACCTCTTTTCCTCTTCAATCGCTTTATTTTTTTCATCATAATGGTGTTCATTTTTTAATAATTCATCCTGAATTTTTTTGTGCTTTTTAAGTAATTGTTTTAATGCTAGTTCTGTTTTTGATTTTTTTGTGGCGATGTTTTCTCGTTCAGAGATATAAAAATTAATCTGATGGTTAGCTTTCTCAATCTCGTCAATATAGAACATCATTTTGTTTTCTACATCGTTGATGGTTAGTGATAATTCTTCTTTTGAAAATGCAACATTAAGAGTATGTATCTTTTTTAATACTTTCCCATTTATTGAGGATTCTTTTTCAGAAAATTCGTTCAATGTTTCCCTTAATTTTTTTTCAATATCTATAATTGCGGCTTTCTTTTTTTCGGGAATTTTTTTTATCTGATTGCTTAAATAATCAATTTGTTTTAATGACTCTTGCTTGGTTGCTCTTAATTCGTTTTCTTTAACTATGAAATCTTGATTGGCTTTGTCCACGATATCGATAGATTTTTTAATCATCTTCTCAAGAGTGCCAATTCTCTTCTTAGCGTTTTGGATCCTGGAAATCATGGTTTTTCTTCTACCACCAAGTGGCTTAAGCTGTTTTAGAATGCCTTTGTGCTTTTTTCTATATCTTAGCATAAATGAATCATATTGCTCCGATAGACGTTTCATTGCCTCTTCGATTTTTCGTATTTCATCTAGATCGAGTTTTATACTCTCATCAGCCATTGCATTAACTGCCTCATCGGCGTCTCCATCATTGTAAAATCGACGAAGACCATCTTTTAAAAACAATTTGTACTCATCAGAATTTTTTCTCTTTATAGATTTTCTAAGTTCATTTATTCTTCTATTGGTGTCATCTCTCTCATTTATTACGAGCTTATCCCACTCATCTTTTTTAGTTTCTAAGGTCTCAAGTCTATCTTGAATTCTTCGCCCTTTAGTAAGATCACTCTCCCAATTTTTAACTTTCTTCCTTAGTTCAAGGATTTGTGGGTTCTTTTTCTTTTTTAATTCATTCAGATTAGCTTTGACTTTCAGTCTTTTGTTTTGAGATTTGATTTTTGCCTTTTCTGATTTTTCTAATTCTTTACTAAATGAAGCTAGTTGCCTCTCTAATTCGGTTCTCTCTTTTTGAAAAAAGTTATTTATTGTAACTAACTGTGTTTTTTGGGCTTCTTTGATTTTTATTGCTTTTTCTTTATTAAGATCCGTTATCTCTTTTTCGGCTGAGAGGTTGAGTACGTTTCTCTTGTTCTCATAAGATTTTATCATTGGTAATTTTTCTGTATTCAGTTTGTCTAATTCAGATTTCTTTGATACACATTGCTTTTCAAGTTGACTTATGTAGGACAGGGCATTGGAATAATTTTCCTCGTTTGACTTCTCTTTTCCCTTTAGTATTTCTAGTGAATTTTTTATTTTATTTTCATCTCGATTATATCTTTCAGCCTGATCATTAAGGAATTCTTGCCCTCTTTTAAAATCTAAATTCAGATCGTGCTGATCGATATTCATCTTGTCAAATTTTTTGTTACAGGAGTCAATTAAAACATTGAGTCTATTCATCTTACCTTTAAGTCTTTTTAAATCATCTTTCGCACTTTTTCTAGTTGGCTCTAGCTCTTTAATTAGCATCTTATGATGGTCCAGATCTTGTATCATATCTATCGATTTTCTTATGTGATCTAAAATGTTGATACTATTGTCTCTGCTACCTGTCTTTGTAGAAAGGTCGTTCTCATTGATCCCAATTTCCCTTTTTAAAGAAATAAGGTTTTTCTCATTATTCTTGATTTCCCTTTTCGTGGATCTGATACCTTTAGAAATATTTTTACTTTTTAACAGGAGATCATCTTGGTCTTCATTTATCTTAATTACTGATGAGGTAAGGTTTTTAAGATGTATTAAGTTTTCGGGTGCTTCAAGAACAAGAGCCAGTATTTTTAACAATTTTTTTCTTATTTCAATTCCGTTTCTACCATCAACCGGTAGGCCCAGTTCTACTTCAATATCACCTGCAATTATTGTTTTAAAAGTTTCATATATATCATCCATACGCTTGGTGTTCTGGGTTAGCAGATAGCCTGAGCGCTGAAGCAGGTTTAAATCATCTTTGTTTAACTGGTCGACAGATTTCAAATGCTCCAAAAATCGTCGGGTGAATGCAGTTGCAGTAGTTTGGAAGGATTGTTTTAAATATTCAAATATAGAAATTTCATCCGTTCCTACCTGCAGTTGGTGATTAACTAATTGTATTGATTCTTCAAGCTTTAAAACACCCGACTCGTAATTCTCTATTTCTTTTTCAAAAGTCTCTTTATCATCAAGAAGATTATTACGTGACCGCGCTGCATTTTTCAGGCTCATCTGATACCCTTTATCTTGAGCGGCATCAATTTTATCTTTTTTTACTTTGGGATGATCGGACTCATATTCTATTTGAGAAATTTTCTTACCAAGCACTTCATATTTTTTATAACTCTCAACCAGTTCATGGCTTTCCTGATCAATCTCTCCTACTATTTTTGTGAGATCAGTATTTATCTCTTCTTGGGTGTCTGTATATGAATCTTTTACCTCTTTAAATTCTTTAGATGCGGTAATGAGCTTTTTACTAAAGCTATCGATTGCTTTAATTTTAACATTCTTTTCAATCTCTAACCTTGTGAGCTTATATTTTGCACTTTCAGGGCTCTTTGTTGACTCAACAGCTTTTTCATGAGCGCTTATTTTCTTCTTTATACTCTCTAGTCTACCTGTTACGGTCTTTTTCTTTTTAAATACGTTTTTCTCCCTGAAACTTGCAAAAAAGGAGCTATCACTATCATAATCATTTATATATGCCGTGTTGTATTTCGTGAAGTTTTCTACGGTAATTCCTAATTCGTTAGACATCTTTTTATCTAAGTGTTTGATATGACTACCCACACCAGAAATAAATGCCTTTTGAACGAGCATACCGCTATAACCTTCTCCCATTATAATGCTTTCGAAATGATAAAGCGATTCTTTCAAATCGCCGATAAAGTTGGTAAATAAGTGATCTATAACTGATTTAGCTTTTTTGAGGGGGAATCCATCTATTATTTTTGAGCTCATATCCTCATCAGTAAGACCATAATAGGATAAAAAGTGTAAAGCATTTTCTTCTTCAGATGTTGATTTTTTATTGATTACAGCAATATCATTAAGAGCGTTTGTGAAGTATTGTAATCCCCTACTGATTTCTTTTGAATCAATTATTTGATCCTGTTTAACAAAAACGGAATGTGTTTTAAGCTTATCTATATATATAAGGAGCGAATATTCATTTTCAATGTTGAGATTAAAATATGTGTATATGTTATGCAAGATTTTAGGGATTGAAGTGCTGTATCTAGGAGTCAACCCTTTGCTTCTCAAATCATGATAATCTTTTTCAATCTGGGGTTTCATATTTGTAAAACAGACAGCAGATTGGGTGTCCCGACCAGAGTACCTTTGATAATCAACAATACTTTCTTCTTCTTTTATATCATAATTACTAGTTAATAATTTTTTGAGATTTTTTTCGAATAACTTTTTCCCTTTATTCTTTGGCATTAGGTAAGTCATTTCATACTGATAATCTTCCGAATGGATTCCAAGATATATTTTTTTATTGTTCGAAGGTGAAATGAATTGGTTTGAGACGTTAATAATTAATTCACTCAATGTGTTTATAGTGTAGCTTTTTATTTTATAAGGGAGTTCATACTTACTGACATTTATAATTTGAAAGCCATTAGAACGAAGTTTACAGTATACAGAGGTTACATGGTTACCTGAATGGACAAAGGTTAAAGCAGATTTAACTCCATTTAAGCCAATAAGGAGATTTTTATATTTTATAGATTGAGCTTTTCTACTAACCTTTTTGGTCTTTTGGCTTTTATTCTCTTTATAGGTAGTAGGAAAAAATCTTCTCTCTTTCTCAGTTCTTCGATTTTGGGGTGCTCTTTTATCACTGATAATTCTTCGGTCGATAACATTTCTACGACTTTTTATATTATATTTTTTATCATAATCTATTCTGCGCTTTGTATTCCTCCTAATTTGTTTACGCCTCTCTTCGATCCTTCTCCGATTGGCGATATCGCGATTAGTCTTCCTATTATTTAATTGGTTAATTTCGATAATGTCAGGTGGTATTGTAAGTTCTTGTTCAGACGTTATTTCTTTATCAATATATCCCTCAATTGAAACTTTAAACTCCTTAGCCGCGGGTAAATACATTTTTTGTTCAATACCTTTTACAACATTTGCGCTAGCTATAATTAGGAGATCATGTTTTAGTAGGTTTTTTATATGGTAGTATATTTTCTCTTTAGGAAATGAAATAGTTTTTGAGATTTCAGATGCGCTTTTTGGGATTTCTGAAAATGAATTAAGGATTTTTTTGGTAATTGGCTTTTTATAAACTTTGTTCACCTTAGAATCGGAGATTACGATCAGATCTTTTTGTAACTTATTCATAAGCATTATTTTTTTAAAATTTTGAATAAGTATAGGGCGAAGGAATGTATTAGGCACATTCCTATATTTTGAAGAAAATATATAAGTCGACTCCACATCATTTATTACCTCGGATAAAGTAATTGATTAAATTTATCTTATATCTGAATGTTTTACAAGAAACTTTATATTTACAGCATTGTAAATTTTTTTATATTAGCTATGTTTTTTTTAGTTAATATCATATTAACTAAGCCTAGTTATTTAAATTTATTTTATATTGTAATTAAATATTTTCTAATATCAAATATTTTTTTATAACGTAAGTAAAAAATGATTATAGATAAAAGTTATTTAATTTATTCAAGGAGAGTCCGGTTATTTGAAATATGTTATTATAGAAGAAAAAAGAGTATTTAAAAATTATTTATACTTTGTAAAAATAAATTAAACTTTACAATGTTGAATTAATTTTAAATATTTCAATAAATACTAATACAATTTTATTAATTAAGTAATATAAGAATTGTTAATATATTTTAACTGTAATTTTTATATAACAAGTTATCTTTCTCGTTTATCAATTTTAGGTATTGAGTTTCATACTCTGCAATTTTTTTGGATGCATCCATCAGTATTTTATGTTCACTAATATTTTTTTTATCATGCAAAATCGACTCTAATTCATCTAGCTTTTTTTCAATAACATTAAACTCCTTTTCAATCGTGGCCAACCTATTTTTTGTTTTTTTCTCTTTTCTATAAACAATACTTTTTTCTTTATGTCCAGACTGCATCTTTTTTTTATTATCGAATATTGCTGTAGAATTTAATTTTTTCCAGGTGTAGTAATCATAGTTGCCATTATACTTTACCACGCCTTCATTACCGACCTCGTATGTGCAGGTTGTAATTTTATTAAGGAAATGCCTATCATGCGAAATACATACAATAGATCCTTCATAATTTTTCATTGCCACTTCTAAAATACTTCTACTTTGGATATCTAAGTGATTAGTGGGCTCATCCAACAATAGCAGGTTTGGCCTACCAGATAAAACTCTACCCCATACCAGCCGCGCTTTTTCACCTCCTGATAATACTTTTACCTTTTTGTAAATATCCTTGCTCGAGAAAAGTAAGCTTCCAAGCAACGTTCTTTTTTCAAGCTCTGAAAATCCTTCAGACACTCTACCTAGGGACTCCAATACCGTATCATTTTTTTTCAACAGTTCTAACTGATGTTGAGCATAATATCCAATTTCCGTATTGTTACCATATATGATCTCTCCCGTTGTTGCTGTTTCAACACCTGCTATTAATTTTAATAAAGTGGTCTTTCCAGCACCATTATATCCTACTAAACCAATTTTTTCCTTCCTTTTTATGATTAGGTTTAATTCTTTTAACACGATTAAATTGTTGTATGACTTTAAAACCCTGTTAAAAGTCACAACCCTTAGTGGCAGTCTTTTCCCTTTTTGTATATGTAAAGTAATTTTAGAATTATCATCAACTGGCGATTCTAACAACTCTATTTTTTGCCTCTTTTTTATTCTACTTTGTACCTGCTTTGATTTTGTACTTTTATATCTGAATCTCTCTATGAAACGTTCTGTTTCTTTAATTTCTTTTTGTTGATTCTTGTAGGTTTTTTTTTGGATATCTAACCTTTTTCCCTTTTCCGTAATGTAACTTGAGTAATTGCCATTGAAGGTGGAGATTCTTCGCACACTTATTTCGTAAACACAATTAATTGAACTGTCTAAAAAAGTTCTATCATGGCTTATTATCATTATAATCCCTTTCCATTTAGATAAAAATTTTTCTAGCCATATCGTTGACTCAAGATCAAGATGGTTTGTGGGCTCATCTAATAATAACACGTCTGGATCCTTGAGCAAGATTGATGCAAGAGCAACCCTCATTCGCCAGCCACCGGATAAAGTATCTGTTGTATCTAATAACTGATTTTGTTTAAAACCTAAACCGCTCAAAATCTTTTTAGCTTTCTCAGCAAGATGCCACCCGCCAATTGATTCATATTCTATTTGCTTGTCACCCAGTTGATTCAGCAGAGAAACATCAGAAGGGTTTTTAGAGACTTTATAAGATAAAGCAGAAATTTCTTT
>CESP01165059.1_pt1 | contig 12195 bp, 11 predicted proteins | sample 531211 | NCBI WGS metagenome assembly CESP01 (sample SAMEA2622074, study PRJEB7988) | marine metagenome | biome: marine biome (ENVO:00000447); feature: surface water layer (ENVO:00002042); material: "saline water (ENVO:00002010), including plankton (ENVO:xxxxxxxx)" | depth 5 m | reverse complement strand
ATAAATGATTTGAAAAATGAAAAATATGAACTAATTGTTGATTTACATAATAATATAAGATCTAATATTTTGAGAATTATTCTTAATATTAAAACTTTAAAAATTAGAAAAAATAACCTCTACAAGCTTTTGTATATAAATTTTGGCATTAATTTTTTAAAAAATCAACATATAGTTGATAGAAATTTAAATACAATAAGCTCATTAATCAATCATAAAATTGATAATAATGGATTAGATTTTTTTATTGATTCAAAAATATCTGAAAATTATATTTTAAATGATACCTATATAGTGTGGTCGCTTGCTGGATCTCATCAAAACAAAAAACTAAATTTTAATATTATTAATGAGGTATTGTCTAAAATTAAAACTCCGATAGTATTTATAGGAGGCCAAGATGATTTTGATTTAGCTGATCAATTATTAAAAAGCAATAATAAAACATTATATAACTTCTGTGGTAAAACAACATTAAACGAATCTGCTTTAATTATTAATAATTCTGTTCTTTTACTATCAAATGATACAGGCATGATGCATATTGGATCAGCTTTAAAAAAGCCAATTATTTCTTTTTGGGGATGTACTAAACCCTCATTAGGATTTTATCCTTATCAAACTAATAATTTCTCACAATTAATTATTTCTAAAAAATATGATAGGCCATGCTCAAGACATGGACAAAAGTGTCGTGGAAAAAATAAATGCATTTCAACTATTACTTCAGATGAAATTTTAAATAAAATGGAATTATTTTTTAATAAAAAGAGCTTTTAGTTCATCTGCTTCTTCTGGTTTTAATCTACCCGAAAGTATTAGGCTTAATTGACGTCTTCTTAAAGCAGCATCATAGCGTTCTTTTTCAATCTCAGACTCTGTAATAATAGAGGGCACCGTAATCGGATTTCCTAATTGGTCAACTGCTACGAACGTGTAAATAGCTTCGTTACACTTAACACGTCCTTTTGTACTTTGGTTTTCCATCCACACATCAACAAACACTTCCATAGAAGATTTAAAAGCTCGCGAAACTTTAGCTTCAAGAGTTACAATACTAGCTCTAGGAATAGGCTTTTCAAAAGATACATTATTAACAGAGGCTGTAACCACAATTCGACCACAATGGCGATGTGCGGATATAGCAGCGGCTATGTCCATCCAATGCAAAAGACGACCACCCATAAGATTATCCAAATTATTAGTATCATTAGGAAGTACCATCTCAGTGAGAGTGGCTAAGCTTTGAAGGGGTGTTTTGGAAGACATTGTTTTAGTTAACAGATAAAAGCCAAGCTGATGGATTTGTTTTTTTAATTTTTTTTAGAGCTAATAAAGCATCGGCAGAATTACTAAAACTATCATAACATACTCTAACAAGTCCTGAACGACTTAGATTGACTATTTTAGAGTTACTAAAGTTTGCATTCTTTAGTTTTGCTATCATTTTTTGTGCATTTTTATCTGTAGAAAAAGAACCAGCAATAATGAAATGTTTGTCCAAATCAATAGATTTAGTGATCATATTGTCTTTAGCTTCATAAAAAGATGTTACTGCTTGTTCAATGTTATTTGTTGGGCTTTCGATATTAAACTTGTCTAAAACATAAAACTTTTTATTTTTTACTACCTCTGTATTTGATGAATTAAAAGGTGAAAGGTTGGCATAAGTAGTTTGTATCTTATCTTTGTTGCTAAAGCTAAGAGCACCTATCATTATTAAGGGCAAAAGAACAGCTGCAACTTTCAGCCACATCTTATTACTGAAATGTTTTTTGTCAATATCTTTTATTTTTTCTTCAAAATGTTCTTGTATGGAATTTCTTTGTATTACTGGATATTGTAGTGTGGTTAGTCCAAAACTGTCAAGTAAATGGTTGTGTGAATTAGACTGAACAAATAAAATATTACCCTCAGAAGTGTAAAGTAATGTACCAACTTCTTCAATGAATATCTTCTTGTATAGTTTTAAGGATTCTTTCAAGTTCAAAACATATTTGTCCAACTCTTTTTTAGCTTGTTTGAAAGTCAATCCTTCAAATGATGCAATTTCATTTACTAACAGGCCGTCGTTATTTTGTAAGCTTTTGTTGAAAACAATACTTTTTTTAGGTGCGTATATTAAATGCGAGCGATTATCTACACGTGCCGATTCATAGTTGGCAATAAAGCCACCAAAGTCTGGGATTATTACGCAGTTGTGTTCGCGCAACAGGAAAGAAATGTGTTTATTGATTTTTGAATTCATTCGATTGCTAAAATATTAAAATCAATTACTGTCACCAAATTTTTTAATAATTTTTTTCAAATCTTCCGGAGTATCTATTGAAAAGGAGTTATGGACTGTTTCCAGTACATGTATTTCATATCCATTTTGTAGCCACCTCCATTGTTCTAATTTATGTTTAATTTCAAGAGATGACGGTCTGAGATTGCAAGCTTTTTCCAAAATATTGAAACGGTATGCATATATGCCAATATGTTTGTAAAAGATATCATCTTCACATGTATTATTTATTACCCTATCAAACGAAATCACCTTTTTCTTTTCGTTAAACTTTACTTTAGGTTGATTACTATCAACTAGTATATCTGTGTTTTCTATGCGTTTGCATAAAGTGACTATACCGATCTCTTTGTCTTTAAAAGCATCTATCAGCTGATTGATTTGATTAGGATCGATAAAAGGTTCATCACCTTGAATATTAATTATTATATCATTTTTATTAGCAATCTTTTCAGCTACTTCTAAACATCTATCGGTACCACTAATATGCTCTGACGATGTCATCATAACTTCACCGTTAAAGGAGCGAACCTCATCTATAATTCGTTTGTCGTCAGTTGCAACTATCACCTTTTTTAATTCTGATAGTTCAGCTTGTTCATACACACGACGTATCATGCTTTTACCAAAAATATTTTTTAAAGGTTTACCAGGAAAACGACTCGAGTTATAACGTGCAGGTATAATACCAATTGCTGTCATAAAGAAATTCCAAATTTGAGTGATACAGTTCGTGGTGGCATCATATTTGCTGGACGAGTTTGATATTCTGTATTTAATAAATTATTGATAATTAAAGATAGTGAAGTTGTTTTACTTAACTCACGTATTATTCTAGTGTCTAAAATAAAGTCACCATTTGATAAATTTTCTCTTGATTCAGCTATACCTGGTACTAAAGTTTCAAAAAATGGATCAACAAATATTTTATCTACATTTAGCATAAAGCTATTATACTTAAAACTCGTTCCAAATGACCAATTTCTAGTTTTGTATTCTATATCTAACTTGGCAACGTGCTTATGTCTGTATTTTAAAAAAAGAGAACTCGAATCTAAAGAGCTTGTGTTATAATAATTCAATTCGTTGCCATTAATATCATTACCATAAGGGATTTCTGGATTTAGGGGGATCGCATCAATATAAGTATATCCTCCTAAAAGCATTAGTTCATTTTTTCCTACTTTACCACCAGCGCTAACAGAAAATTCAATACCGGAAATTCTAGTATCTCCAATATTTATTGACTTAAAGCCAATACCTAAACTATTAGCTGTTGTTTGTTGCCATTGACCAAAACTAAATTCCATCATATTTTCGTATTCCATTATGAAACCAGCGATATCAAGAAAACCTCCCCAATTACCAATTTTAAAACCTTGTTTAATAGCAAGTTCGGAACTCCAACCAGACTCGGGCTTAAGTTCAGGATTTTGATAAACATATATGCCGCTAGTCACCTCAGTTTCTATAAATAATTCAGCAATACTAGGAAAACGATAGCCTTGTCCCCATGACGACCTTACAAAAGTAGCTTCTGCCAAACGATAGTTGACTCCTGCTCTAAAAACAGGTTTAGCGGCTTTAAAAGAATTAATGCTGTCGCCTGCTATTTCATACAATTCACTTGTTCTCAGCATAAACTGCTCATATCTTGCACCAAAAGACAGATTTATTCTTTTACCTATTTTTTTATCTAATTGTGTAAAAATAGCATTATTGAGCCTGTAGTTTGTACCATTAAATAATTCTGAAACAGCATCAACATATTCATTCATTAGCCCTGAAGTCCAATTAATTCCAAATGATTCAAGATTTTTTTGGTATTGATATTCAGCATAATATGTAGTGGATTGATTGTCTTGTCCGTTAGAGTCATTTTTTGTTTCATTATCATTAATAACCCTCATATAGCGCGTTCTTAATCTGTGCTTGTCTCCACTTTTAGAGTTTATATAAGTTATGAATGGGTCGATATTATAGACATCTCCACTTGTCTTAGTTACTGAGCTGTCCAATGGAATATATGCCGATTCATAACTTTCCCAAATTAGTGCTGATGCAGTTTCGTTAAACAAAAAATTGGCATTCAGACCGTAGGAAAGACCTTCTATTTTTGGATTTCTGTAGCGGGTGTTGAAGTTAACTCTTTTTCTAGATGTTACCTCTTTATATCTGTAACCTTGGTCTTCTAAAATAAAACCTCCTAAAACAAGATCAAGATTGTCAATTTTTTGTTTGTGTAGAAAATCAATACCATAGACTTTTCTTTTATCTACCCCCCACCAGTTCAAACTATTGCGCTTTGCATTAGAGTAATTACCGTTATGAAAATTAATTTTAGTTTCTGGCTTTTCGCTTGGGTAAGCAGTTCTAATATTGATAACACCATTTAATGCCGATGAACCATAAAGGGCAGATGTTGCTCCTTTAATAATTTCTACTTGGTTAATATTTTCTGTAGAAATCAAGCTCCATTGTGCTTGCCCAGCATCACCTGAAATTAGCGGCATATCATCAACCAACACTTGTACTCGCGTTCCAGCTCCATAACTCCATCCACTACCGCCTCTTATGTTAGCTTGCCCATCAGTTATGTTAACACCTGGAACTTGGTCTATGGCAGTTTGAATATTTGTAGTATTTTTATTTGAAATCAAATTTGGCTTTATCACCTCAATAGAAACAGTTGTTTCCTCAATACGTTGTTCAAATTTTCCTGCAGAAACAACTACTGTTTCAATAAGTTCGGCATCTTCAGTCATTTTTATTTCAATCCTTTTACTTTCTCCAGCCGATAACGTGAAACTTATTTTTTCTTCCTTATAGCCAATGAATTTAAAAATTAACTCATGAGTGCCTTGTGATGTCCTGATATTAAAGTTTCCATCAAAATCAGAAGATGTAATTCCTTCCCCATCGAGTAGTATATTGACGCCTATTAATGTTTCATTAGTTAATTTATCTGTAATACATCCACTTACTTCTTGTCCTTTAGATCTCAAAAATGTAAATGCAGTAAAAAACAAAGCTAAAGTCCAAAAATATTTCATAAATTATGGTATTTAGCTTTGCAAAGTACAAATTTAATGTTATGTCACAATAGCTTACATTCTAATTGTAAAATTAATGTGTAAAGTGCATATTCTACAAATATAGTTTTTGATTTTTTTAAATCTATCAATTTAACTTTCTAAAAGTTATCATGAACTGTCTCAAGTGTAAAATTTAAACGATGATTAGTATAAAAAGTTTTTTTTGAGGGTTGTAAAATTTTTAAAAAAAAATCATTTGAATATTGAAAAATTATACATTTGCTGATGTATAAATAACTAATTATATGTCTTTAAAGTACCAAGATAAAATTGATGCATTTATGGCCAGTGTATTAGCTAAAGATGCTCACGAACCTGTTTTTATTCAAGCAGTACAAGAAGTTGCTGAAGCGGTTATTCCTTTTATGGAAGATAATTCCAAATATAAATCCTCAAATTTATTAGAGCGAATGGTTGAGCCTGAGCGAACAATAATATTTAGAGTTCCTTGGTTAGATGATAATGGTAACACTCAAGTTAATCGAGGTTTTAGGGTTGAATTTAATTCAGCAATAGGTCCCTACAAAGGTGGTTTGAGATTTCATCCATCAGTAAATTTGGGGATTCTCAAATTCTTAGGTTTTGAGCAAGTCTTTAAAAATTCTTTAACAACACTTCCAATGGGCGGCGGCAAAGGGGGCTCAGACTTTGACCCTAAAGGAAAATCAGATAATGAGGTGATGCGTTTTTGTCAGTCTTTTATGATTGAACTTAGTCGTCATATTGGACCCAACACAGACGTTCCTGCTGGAGATATTGGGGTTGGGGGAAGAGAAATAGGTTATTTGTTTGGACAGTACAAGCGTTTAATAAATGAATTTACGGGTGTTCTTACTGGAAAAGGCATTAATTGGGGCGGCTCATTAATTCGACCAGAAGCTACAGGCTATGGAGCTGTATATTTTGCGCAAAATATGTTGGCAACTAAAAATCTAGATTTCAAAAATAAAATAGTTACTATTTCTGGTTCAGGAAACGTAGCTCAATATGCTTGTGAAAAAGCGACTCAATTGGGATCTAAAGTAGTAACTCTTTCTGATTCATCTGGTTTTATTTACGATAAAGATGGCATTGATGCTAATAAATTAGCTTTTGTTATGGAATTGAAAAATATCAGGAGAGGTCGTATTAAAGAATATGCTGAACGTTTTAATTGTGAATACTTTGAATTACAAAGACCATGGACAGTTAAATGCGACATTGCACTTCCTTGTGCTACTCAAAATGAGTTAAATGGCGATGAAGCTAAAATATTAATTGACAACGGTTGCATTTGTATTTCTGAAGGAGCGAACATGCCTTCTACACCCGAGGCTATAGAGATATTTCAAACTGCTAAAATATTGTTTGCACCAGGAAAAGCATCTAATGCTGGAGGGGTAGCAACTTCTGGACTGGAAATGTCACAAAATTCAATAAGAATGAATTGGACTAGAGACGAAGTTGACGAAAAGTTAAAACAAATAATGAAAGATATTCATTCATCATGTGTAGCATATGGAACAGACGGCGATTTTGTTGACTATGTAAAAGGAGCTAATATTGCTGGCTTTGTAAAAGTAGCAGACGCTATGCTTGACCAAGGGGTTGTTTAAATTGGGTAAATAATTCTCAGTAAAGATTAGGGATTACTGCCTTTTTCACTTTTTTTAAATTATTTAAATTAGTATGTACGGAAAATTAAAAAATCAACTGCTTGAGGAACTAAAATCAATAAAAGAATCAGGGCTTTACAAAAAAGAAAGAACCATAATCACCCCGCAAGGAGCTGATATACGTGTTGATATTGGTGATGAGGTCATTAATTTTTGTGCAAATAATTATTTAGGACTGTCTTCTCACCCTAGAGTAATCCAAGCCGCAAAAACTAGTTTGGACACTCATGGTTTTGGTTTATCTTCAGTCAGGTTTATTTGCGGAACTCAAGATATTCACAAGACGTTAGAACATAAATTAGCTGAATTTTTAGGTACTGATGACACTATTCTTTACGCAGCAGCCTTTGATGCTAATGGAGGCGTTTTTGAGCCGCTTTTTGATAAGGATGATGCTATAATTTCTGACTCTTTGAATCATGCATCTATAATAGATGGTGTTCGTTTATGTAAGGCTGTTCGTTATCGATATAACAATAACGATATGACCGATTTGGAACAAAAGTTGATTGAATCTCAAGCTCAACGTAATAGAATAATTGTCACTGATGGCGTATTTTCAATGGATGGTTATATTGCTCAACTTGATAAAATTTGTGATTTAGCCGATAAATACGATGCTTTAGTTATGGTTGACGAATGCCATTCTACAGGCTTTGTTGGTAAAACTGGAAGAGGAACCCATGAATACCACAATGTTGTGGGAAGGATTGATATTATAACTGGAACTTTAGGAAAGGCTTTGGGTGGAGCTATGGGAGGCTTTACCTCAGGAAGAAAAGAAATTATAGAAATGTTAAGACAACGTTCCAGACCGTATTTATTTTCTAATTCTTTAGCGCCATCCATTGTTGGTTCAGCTATCGAAGTACTTGATATAATATCGAATTCCACAGTGCTTAGAGATAAACTAGAAAGTAATACTTTTTATTTTAGAAGTAAAATGATTGAAGCAGGTTTTGACATAAAAAATGGCGTACATCCCATTGTCCCTGTTATGTTATATGATGCCAAAACCTCTCAAATAATGGCAGATAGATTACTTGAAGAAGGAATTTATGTCATCGGATTCTTTTTTCCTGTAGTGCCAAAAAAACAGGCTAGAATTAGAGTTCAAGTTTCAGCAGCTCATACTAAAGAGCATTTAGATAAAGCCGTAGCTGCTTTTACCAAGGTTGGTAAGGATTTGAAAATTATCAGCTAATTTATGGCTAATAAAATTTTGTTGAATTAAAATAAAGTTCTACTTTTGCCGACCCTTTGGAATGTAGTATTTCAAAGTGTTATAATAATAAAATTAATTTACTAGTGGATACACTAAGTTACAAAACGGTATCAGCAAATAAGAAAACAGCTGATAAGCAATGGGTTTTAGTAAATGCTGAAGATTTGGTTTTAGGTCGTTTAGCTTCTCAGGTAGCATCTATGCTGAGAGGTAAGCATAAGACTAATTTCACTCCACACGCTGATTGTGGAGATTATGTAGTAATTATAAATGCAGATAAGATTCGTCTTACAGGTCAAAAATGGACAGACAGAGAACATTTCAAACATACGGGTTATCCTGGTGGTCAAAAAAGAATTTCACCCAAAGAATTGTTCGACAGAGACCAAACATCATTAGTTCGTCAAGCCATCAAGGGTATGTTGCCAAAGAATAAATTAGGCAATGCACTTTACTCCAATCTACACGTTTATGCCGGTAGTGACCACAAGCACGAAGCACAACAACCCAAAGAAATTAAAATTAAACTGTAACGATGGATACAATACACACCATTGGAAGAAGAAAATCAGCAGTTGCTCGAATCTACATGAGCAAAGGTAAAGGAAATATCACTGTTAACAATCGTGAATCAGACAAGTATTTCACTACAGCTACTCTACTTTATAAATTAAATCAGCCTTTCAGTCTAGTTGACATGGAGGGAAAATTTGATGTAAAAGTTAATGTTACTGGTGGTGGTATTACTGGTCAAGTAGAAGCAGTACGATTGGCAATTTCCCGTGCCCTATGTCAACTTGATCCTGAAAACCGTTCAGCTCTCAAGGTTGAAGGCCTAATGACGCGTGATCCTAGAATGGTTGAGCGTAAAAAACCAGGACAAAAGAAAGCACGTAAGAAATTCCAGTTTAGTAAGCGTTAATATCTTAGGATATTGTTTAGTATCTAAATTACTTAGACTATAAAATATACTACTAAGTAATTGTTAATTAATGAATGTAAACAATTAAAAAATGTCTAGAACAAATTTTAAAGAATTATTAGAATCAGGCGTACACTTTGGCCACCTAACAAGAAAATGGAATCCCAAAATGGCTCCTTATATTTTTATGGAGAAAAATGGTATCCACGTTATCGATCTCAACAAAACTATTACTAAGTTAAACCATGCATGTGCAGCCCTCAAACATTTGGCAAAGTCAGGTAGAAAAGTAATGTTTGTAGCAACAAAAAAACAAGCTAAAGAATCGGTATCTGCACATGCAGAAAGAGTAAATATGCCATACATTACAGAAAGATGGTCAGGTGGCTTACTAACCAATTTTGCTACAATACGTAAAGCAATTAAAAAAATGAATTCCATTGACAAAATGAAAGCCGATGGAACTATCGATACTTTATCCAAAAGAGAGCGTTTGCAAGTTTCAAGAACACGTGACAAACTAGATAAAAATCTTGGTAGTATTGCCACAATGAATAGAATTCCTGCAGCTTTGTTCGTGGTAGATATTCACAAAGAACACATTGCAATTGCTGAGGCTAAAAAATTAGGTATTCCAACCTTTGCTATTGTTGACACTAACTCTGATCCTAACCTAGTTGACTTCTGTATTCCAGGAAATGACGACGCTACTCGTTCTATTGAAAAAATAGTTTCTTTGGTGACAGATGCTATTCAAGAAGGTCTTTCAGAAAGAAATTCTGAAAAAGAAGCTGCAGCTTCTACAAAATCCGAAGCCAATGCTGATCCCGATGATAAAGATGAAGAACCAGCTGAAAAAAAATAAAACTGATAATTAAATAAAAAATTTACGAAATGGTAAAAATTACTGCTTCTGATGTAAATGCACTAAGAAAGCAAACTGGTGCAGGAATGATGGATTGTAAAAAAGCTTTAGTCGAAGCTGAAGGCAATATGGTTAAGGCGGTTGATATCCTAAGAAAAAAAGGACAAAAAGTAGCCGCAAAAAGAGCTGATAGAGAAGCATCTGAAGGAGTTGTTATCTCAGCTTCAAACGGTCAGTTTGGAGCTCTTATAGCACTTAACTGTGAAACAGACTTCGTTGCAAAGAACGAAAGCTTTATCGCATTAGCACAATCTTTTTTGGACGCTGCTATGTCAAATAAACCTATTGATTTAGCCTCACTAAAAACTTGTTCATTAGGTAACATGACAGTTGAAGAAAAAATCATTGAGCAAACTGGTGTCATTGGAGAAAAACTAGATTTATCATCATATGAAACTCTTGAATCTACGCAGGTATCTGCATATGTGCATGGTGGAAATCGTTTAGCTACTTTAGTAGGCCTTAACTCTATTGTTGATGAGCAGGTAGGTAAAGATATTGCTATGCAAGTAGCTGCTATGAATCCTATAGCCTTAGATAAAGAATCTGTTTCACAAGCTACAATTGACAATGAAATTGATGTGGCTAAGGACTTAGCACGTCAAGAAGGTAAGCCTGAGGAAATGCTAGAGAAAATAGCAACAGGTCGTCTGAATAAATTCTTTAAAGAAAATACTTTATTGAACCAAGAATTCATTAAAGAATCTAAGACCTCAGTGTCTCAATATCTTAATAAAATAGAGAAAGATTTAACAGTAACAGACTTCAGGAGAGTTGGGCTTGGAGTTTAATTTTTATCAAATCAATTAAGAGAGTGTTTTTCACTCTCTTTTTTTTGCCTTAAATTAGCGCATTATGAAGTACAAAAGAATTCTATTAAAGCTAAGCGGAGAAGCCCTGATGGGTGATAAACAATTTGGCATTGATACAAAAAAACTATCAGCCTATGCAAAAGAAATAAAAACTGCTGTAGACTTTGGTGTTGAAGTTGCTGTAGTGATAGGTGGAGGAAATATCTTTAGAGGTGTTCAGATTGAAGGTCAAGGACTTGACAGAGTTCAAGGTGATTATATGGGTATGTTGGCTACTATTATTAATGGAATGGCATTACAGTCAGCTTTAGAAAAAGCGGATGTAGAAACTCGCTTATTAACAGCTATTAAAATGGAGCAAGTAGCAGAACCTTTTATTCGTCGTCGTGCTATGCGTCATTTACAAAAAGGTAGAGTAGTTATTTTTGGAGGTGGAACAGGAAATCCTTACTTTACGACAGATACAGCCGCTACTCTTAGAGCGATAGAAATTGAGGCAGATGTTATTTTAAAAGGAACTCGAGTCGATGGTATTTATACAGCCGATCCAGAAAAGAATAAATCAGCCATTAAATACGATACAATTACATTTAAGGAAGTTTACGAGAAAGAACTCAATATAATGGATATGACGGCTTTTACTTTATGTAAAGAAAACAAATTGCCGATAGTTGTGTTTGACATCAATAAAAAACAAAATTTATATAAGATGCTGCAGGGAGGATCTGTTGGCACATTAGTTAACTTTTAGAATTATATTATGGAAGAGATAGAATTTATATTGGATAGCGCTAAAGAGCAAATGAATGCTGCAATTAAACATTTAGAGCTAGCCTTTTCAAAAATCCGAGCAGGTAAAGCTAACCCTCAAATGCTAGATAATGTCAGCATAGATTATTATGGTGCTATAACTCCATTATCACAAGCCTCTAATATCAACACGCCAGACGCTAGAACTATTTCTGTTCAGCCTTGGGATAAAAGTATGCTAGAGGTTATGGAAAAAGCGATTATAGATGCCAATTTAGGATTTAATCCAATGAATAATGGTGAAATGATAATGATTAATGTTCCACCTTTAACCGAGGAGCGTAGAATTCAGTTGGTAAAACAAGCTAAGTCTGAATCTGAAAATGCTAAAGTTAGTATTCGAAATTCTCGTAAAGATGCTAACGATGAACTAAAAAAATTAGAAGGTATTTCTGAGGATATTCTTAAGGATTCTGAAAATGAAGTACAAAATATAACTAATAGTTTTACTTCAAAAATTGACG
>CESP01150331.1_pt1 | contig 12271 bp, 12 predicted proteins | sample 531211 | NCBI WGS metagenome assembly CESP01 (sample SAMEA2622074, study PRJEB7988) | marine metagenome | biome: marine biome (ENVO:00000447); feature: surface water layer (ENVO:00002042); material: "saline water (ENVO:00002010), including plankton (ENVO:xxxxxxxx)" | depth 5 m | reverse complement strand
GGTAAAAATACAATTAAACCATCAACTTAATTACGTTAACTTTGTACCCATTATTTTCTGTTAATGTACTCACGTTTTTTATTATTTTTTTTAGTTTTTATTGTGTGGTCGTGTTCTCCACGATTACAATCGCCAATTACGAATTTTGATGCTACACTAAGCCCTAAAGCACCTTCTTATGATTCGCTTTTTTACTGGGCTTTTCATCCTCAAAGAGATGATGCCAAACAACTTTTACCCAAAAATTATTTAGATACTCTTTTTGACTACAATTCTCAAGCTGATGTTTTTTATATTCACCCTACTTCGTTTTATTCTGGCGAAAATTGGAATGCTAGTCTTGAGGACTCTATTGTAAATGTTAGTAGAACAAATTATTTACTACAAAATCAAGCTTCTATCTTTGCTGGTCTTACTCGTATATACGCTCCATATTATCGCCAAATGCATATAGATTCTTATACCGATATAAGTAATGGGTACCCTGCCTTTCATTTAGCCTATTCTGATATTCATCATGCTTTTCTTCAGTATTGGAAGCATTGGAATCACGGCCGTCCTTTCATTATTGCAGGACATAGTCAAGGAACAAACCATGCTGAACGTTTATTAAAAGAAGTCATCTTAGCAGATGAAAAGATGTCTTATCAATTAAAACTAGCTTATTTATTAGGAATGCCTATTACGACTATTTCAGATGGTTTTTTAGCTTGTGAAAACGAAAGCCAAGTCAATTGCTTTGTTTCTTGGCGTAGTTTTAGATCAGGCTTTTACCCTTCAAACCCTTTTGGAGATTCTATAGTAAGCATCAACCCCATTCATTGGAAGCCATCTAACGTCCAATCCGATTACACTAAGCATCTAGGGATATTATTTCCCTCTGGAAAATTAAAATATCCACACTCTTTATCGGTCAAAAATCATGAAGGAATGCTCTGGGTAGAACGTCCTAAAGGCTTGGTTTTACGTTTTTACAAACGTGACGACTACCATATTGCAGACATTAACTTGTTTTGGCTTAATATTCGAGAGAATTTGCGCTTAAGATTAAATAATTTATAAGTACACCTTTAAAGCATCTTCTATGCGAGTAGAATAACAAGGGGAGAGTTGTTCTTGTTTCATCTTCCACCGTCTGCCGTAACCCTGAATAGCTAAGTGAACCTTATCCTTTCCGAATTTATCGTTAATATTATCTAGGGCTGCCATAATAGACTGGTGCTTTTGACGATTTATGGTGTCAAATAAACTAAGTTGCTGTTGTTGTTGAGGACTTATATCACTAACAATAACCCCCGCCTTCTTATATGTACAATCTGAGCGATATATTTTTTCTAAACATTTCAAGGCTAAGCGAACTAACTCTATAGAATCGCTACTAGGGGTATCTAATACTATAGAGGTAAATCCTCTATATTGTTTATCTGTCGGCTTAAATAGATTGGTATGAATAAATACGCTGATTCGAGAGGCGCAGCCTTGTTGTTTACGTAGTTTGTAGGCGCATCTATTAGCATAGTTGCTCACAGCTTCTTTAAGTCCTTCTATATCACTGACACATTGACTAAAAGAGCGTGAGGTACAGATATTTTTCTTTTTATTAGATTGTTCTTCTAAAGGGAAACAAGGCTCACCTCTTAGTTCCTTTACTATTTTTAAGCCTACTACCGATAAGCGTCTTCTTATCCAACTATCGTCTACTCGGCATAAATCATAAGCTGTTTTAATACCAACATCGTTTAGCTTACGAGTATGTCTTCTACCTACCCCCCAAATTTCTTCTACTGGCAGCCATTTCAAGGCTCGTTCTGTAATGGTTTTATCTTTTAAGACAAACACGCCTGACCTGGTATGCTTTTTAGCGATGAGACCGGCCACCTTACATAAGGTTTTGGTAGGTGCAATACCTATAGATACAGGAATGCCTATATGTTGTTGAACTTTCTTCTTTAGACCAATACCTTTTTCTAAAGGATTTCCCTCTCCACTAAAGTCCATAAATACCTCATCTATGGAATAGACCTCCATAGCTTTGACTTCTTGTTTGATTGTACTCATTACTCGTTTAGATAAATCGCCATACAAGGTGAAGTTAGAGGAGAAGAGCTGAACATTATGTTGTTCTATGATATTTTTAATTTGAAAAACAGGCACTCCCATTTTTATACCAAGGGCTTTACTTTCATTACTTCTAGCAATGACGCAACCATCGTTATTAGAAAGCACTACAATAGGTTTATTCTCTAAGTGTGGCTTAAACACACGCTCACATGAAGCGTAAAAGTTATTACAATCCGCTAGTGCTAGCATTGGCCTTATGTATAATAAAGGTTACTACTCCCCAGACTTGAAAGTCTATGTCCTCTGTTATTTTTATAGGGCGATAGTTCTCATTAGCTGGCATTAAATACAGTTCGTCATCGTTTTTTTTGATCCGCTTGACGGTAAATTCACCGTTTACAACAGCAAGTATAATATCGTTATTTTTTGGGGTCAAAGCTCTATCTATCACCATAACATCAGAACTTTTAATTCCAGCACCTACCATAGAATCACCAATTGCTTTAACACAAAAAGTAGCGGAGGGGTGTTGCACTAAATAATCGTGTAAATTTAAGTCCATATCTAAATAATCGTCTGCAGGTGAAGGAAATCCAGCAGGAACAGCATCGCCATATAAAGGAATATTGTCTAGAGAGGAGTCTTCAATGGTGTAAAAATTCAACTTATTGTTGGTGTTTAAGAACTTAAATTTCATTATTCGGGTTAAAAAAGCGCTATAAATTTATTCCAAATATTGCAATTTTTAAAAAAAAATCAAATTTTTTTACTTTTTATTCTTATCAGATAATTTGAAAAAAAAGACTAAAAAACACGGTTTTGTATAGGAAAAATATAGAAAAGATATACATTTTTATATATTTGTACCACTAACTAATTAAAATTAACAAGTTATGCTTTTAGACATTCAACTAATGAGGCCAGACGATTATGTTGGTTTCACATTTTTTATTGGCTACATGGCCATGTTTGCTGCATCTGTATTCTTCTTTTTCGAAAGAAGTAGAGTTGACGACAAGTGGAAATTATCCTTACTTGTATCAGCTTTAATTACAGGTATTGCAGCTGTACACTATCTCTACATGAGAGACTATTGGGGTGTACATCAAGAAAGTCCAACTTTCTTCAGATACGTAGACTGGACCTTAACGGTTCCGTTAATGTGCGTAGAATTTTATTTATTAACTAAGCCAGCTGGAGCGTCAAGAGGCTTAATGTGGAAGCTAATTATTGCATCTGTATGGATGTTAGTTGCCGGATATATCGGTGAAGCTTTCAACCCAGCTTTAACTTCAGGGGTAGCTTCTGATGGTACGTCTCATTCAGTAATGTGGGGTGTAATTTCAACGTTAGGTTACTTATATGTTTTACATGCTGCGTGGTTCGGTGAGGTTGCACAACTAGCTGAAAAAAGCGATTCCGCAGTAGTTAAAAAAGGTGTTCGCACATTAGCTTGGTTCGTATTAGTCGGCTGGGCAATTTATCCAATAGGATACATGTGTATGCCTGGAGGATGGTTAAGCTCAGTAATGGACCCAAGTATGATAGATGTTTGGTATAACTTAGCTGATGCTATTAACAAAATTGGATTTGGTTTAGTAGTTTATCACATCGCTACATCTGAGTCTAAATAATCCGTTCAACATTTGATTAATTGTAAAAGCAGACTTGCACCTAGTGCATAGTCTGCTTTTATTTTGAAAACTATAATGAACAAATTCACCTTCATATTTGTAGCTTGTATTTACGCTTTATTTTTAATTTATCAAGCGTTTAGCGCTATAACTTTGGAGCAACAGTTAGTTTACGCATCATTTTTTATCTTATTTTTTGGTATCCCTCACGGTGCGGTTGATCATATTTTGTTCTTAAAGAAAAAATCAATGACACAGTTAAAGTTTTATTCTTTGTATCTAGGCTTAATTGTTCTCTTTGTGTTGTTATGGTTAAAATTTCCTATAACAAGTTTTATATTTTTTCTCATTTTATCAGCATTTCATTTTGGCGAATCGCAATTTGTTGATGCCAAACTAACTTTAAGTAAATTTAATCCCTTACTATTTTTGTTTTGGGGCTTAGCACTTTTGGCAACATTAATGTATTATAATATTAGTGAATTAGCGGCTATAACAGCCTATTTTCAGGATACTCAAGATTTTAGTGTAGTCTACAACGAGGATTTATTTTTTTATTTTTTTACGATTACTAATATTACTACATTAGTTTTATTACTTTATCTTTTTTTTAAAAAGCAGATTAGTACAAAACGGCTGTCGTCCGAGTTGTTTTTAATAGTTCTCATTCATTTAACCTTTTTTCTTTTTCCTTTTGTTATAGGTTTTACACTTTATTTTGTGGTATTACACTCAATACGAGTTATGAACCAGGAATATCTTTTCTTCAAGTCTGAAGATGGCAGCTTTGGGTTAAAAGAGTTTCTAAAATTACTATTACCCTATTCCTTATTAAGTATATTTTTTACGTGTGTGCTATTAGCCCTTTCACACTTAGGTTACCTAAATATATCAATTCCATTTCTTTCCATTATTATCATTTCGGTAATAACTTTGCCTCACGCTATAGTGATGCATATTTTTTACAACAAATAAGGACTATTTGTTCAGGTTTCTATCAAGCACCTTCTCGAGTTTTCTATCGCTGGTACCCCCCCAGTGTTCAATTACTTCGCCATTATTATAAAGATAGAAATATGGGAAGTATGGCGGTCTTATTTCTTCGGGCATATCTTCTTGCATAATATGCCTAAAGCCTATGGAGCGTTTTTCAGCTTTAGCTTTAACAATAGGTTCAAACGTTTTACAAGGACCACAACCTAATTTTTTAATCATTACAATTTCCATAATCATGACGTTTTAATATAGTACAAAAATACGCAATTCCACATTATAAATTCTTAATTTTGTACTATGACCATTCAGCAAGTTGATGTAGAAATCATACGCCCTTTAAGAAGCCTTGTTCTTAGACCTAGACAACCGATTGAGTCTTCCGATTATGATAAGGATAAGGAACTTCACACACTTCATTATGCTAATATTGTCAATCAAAAAATTTGTTCCGTTGCTACTTTTTACCCTGAGCCGATGTTAGAAGTTGAAGCATTGGTTGCATACCGTCTAAGAGGTATGGCCACTCATCCAAATCACAGGCGACAAGGTTTGGCTAGCTCTATAATGCTACAAGCTGTGCTAGATATACAGAAGTTAGGGTGTGATTTGTTATGGTGCAAGGCTCGTTTGGTCGCAATTGACTTTTACGAATCACTTGGCTTTATAAAGGTTGGACCAATTTATGAAATTGAAGGAATAGGCCCACATTATAGCATGTTCAAATACTTATAATATGCAAGATAGAACCTTCTCACTATTAGATATTCGTCCAAATATAGATAAAATAGATAATAGTTTAAAGACTAAGGATATAGAAGCGTTTCAAAACAATGTTTTACGCCCAATACTTAAATTTCAAAATGATTTATTGCTTCAATTGTTTATAGATTATACCAATCAATATAAAGGTATTTTTTTTAAACTGTCCAATCAAGAAAAAGTGAACTACATTCAAAAAGCATTTTCTACAAACCAACGTTTAAGAAGTCTGATTTTAGGCACTATTGTAGGCTTATTTGCTGTAGAGGAGTTTGGTTATTATAAATCAAACTCATCTGCTTTGAATAAAAGGATTTTTGCATTGGTTATTAAACGGCTACAAAGCCAATTAGAATTTCTATCAAATAAAATTTAGAGTGTAATAGATAATCAAATTATTAATTGTTGCATTCTTTGCAAATGCCATGAACATTCAAATCGGCTTGTAGAATGATATAGCCAGGTATGTTTAATTTACTAATTTGTGTTTCAAGACAAAATGATTCATTACAACTTGAACAATGAAAATGCATGTGGTTGTGCTGGTGTTGATGTTCATCACATTGCTCTTTACAAAGCGCATACTTTTTGCCGTTAGAGTGTAACACTTCATGTATAATACCTTTTTCAATGAATAGCTTTAAGGTCCTATAAAGTGTAATTCTATCATATGAGGATAGGCTTTTTTCGATTTTTTTAAGTGAAATAGCATTTTTAGACGCTTCAAAAAGTTTAAAGACCTTTTGTCTAAACGGGGTTTTTCTAATTTGTTTTTTTTCCAACATAATAATGCAACACTGTTGCGTTTGTAAAACAAACAATATATATTTGCATTGCAAAACTATGAAAAATATCATTTTAACACTATTCTGTTTATTTTCTATTATTTCATTTGCACAGCAGAAAGGTGTAGTTATAAATACTGAAAATAAACCTTTAGACATGGCAGAGGTTTATATTCATCCCTTAGGAATCCTTACAAATACAGATATTAATGGTGAATTTAACTTAAATATAGATTTACCGCCAAAATCAGTTTTGGTTTTCAGTAAAGAAGGCTATCAAACATTTTCTTATCAAACTGACAATACAGAGTCTAAGATTAGTATTACACTGCAAAAGCTTCATGTTGAAATTAATGAAGTTGAAGTTTCAGCAATTAATCATCAGCTTTCTTCAAATCAAGTAATTGCTTTACAAGCTTTAACAATTAATAGCTTTAATGACAACTCTTTAAATTTGGTTGATCGACTTACATATATTCCAGGTGTTTATGAAAAATCAACAGGTACTGGTATTAATAAAGTTAATGTAAGAGGGCTATCAGGAATGAGGCTTGTAACTTATTTAAATGGCGCCAGACTAGAAAATCAACAATGGGGTGGAGATCATGGTTTAGGTTTTACAGATCTAGGAATAGGTAAGGTTGAATTAATTAAAGGCCCAGCATCAATTATGTTTGGTGCCGATGCTTTAGCAGGAGCCTTGTACTTCGTGGACGAAAGTTATGTGTCTTCAGGACAGTCTGAATTGAAACTAGTATCAAACTTTGAGTCAGCCTTAATGAGATACAACAATCAAATTATTTCTAAATGGGCAAAAAACAAACTTAGAATGAACACCTATGCAGAATATGGATCTGCTGCAGATTACAGAATGCCAAATGGCAATTATTTATTCAATTCTCGTTATAATAACTTAGCTATAAAAACCGCTATTGGATATAGCACCAGTAATTGGATAATTAATTTACGATATCAGTTAAATAGTAATGTTATGGGAATTCCTGCTCATTCTCATGACGCAAGTCCAACACTCGAACAGTTAACAAGTTCTAGTCAAGATCGTTATGAAAATCGTCCTACCCAAATAGTAAACAATCATATATTATCATTAGACAATACTTTATTTTTTAATGAAAACACTCTTAAAGTAGGTTTAGCACATTCAAATAATAAACTTCAAGAGTTTGAAAAGTGGACTAGAGCAGATTATGACATTGAATTATCATCTAGTCAGCTTAATATTTCATATGTTAAACAATTAAATCAAGCTCTTAACTGGACATTCGGCTCACAAAGTGCAATACAAAATAATAAAAATAACCCAACAACATCTCAACTAATTCCAGACGCTAAAACTAATGACTTAGGCGTGTTCTCAAACCTTGATTATGTTGTAAACGATTGGAGTTTTTTATTTGGAACACGTTTCGATTACAGAAAAATTAATGCTGAATCTAATTCATTTAAAAATGATTTTAATGCTTTAAGTACTTCTTTGGGTTTCTCAAAAATATTTAATGATCACAAATTAAAATTCAGTTACTCCTCAGCTTTTAGAACACCACATATTTCTGAATTATTATCAGATGGAGTTCATCACGCAACTAAGCGTTATGAAGTAGGTGATCCAAATCTTATTGAAGAAAAAGGGAATCAACTAGACCTTACTTACGAATGGTCCGATGAGCATTTAGGTCTTATTGTAAATCCTTTTTATAATAATATTGATGATTTTATAATATTAAGTCCGCAGGATAGTATTATTAATAATAATCCACTGTATGTATATGAACAGTTAGATAATGTTCAATTAAAGGGAATTGAAATGAATATACATTATCACCCACACTTTATACACCAATTACATATTGAGGAAAGAATATCAATTATGGAAGGAAAAAGCTCTGAAGATCAATTTTTACCATTAATGCCTACAAATACATTTCAGACCTCAATCAAATATTATTTTTTGAGTAAAAATATATTTAATTGTCGCGAAGTTTCTTTTGATCATATTTATAATTCTTCACAAAAAAAAGTTGCTAATAATGAAAGCCCAACAGATGATTATTCCATCATCAACGCTTCATTATTATTTGGCTCAAAATCAAATAAAATAAACCTTTTAATAGGTGTAAGAAACCTTTTGAACGTCGAATATACACCTCATCTATCTCGTTTAAAAAGTTATGAAATCCCTCATGTAGGGCGTTCATATAATCTCAAATTATGTTTAACCATTTAAAAAAAAATTATGAAAAAATTATTAATTGTACCTGCATTAGCACTATTCTTGTTCTCTTGTTCAGACAGCGATGATTGCCACGAATGTCATGTAGCATATATGACAGATGCTGGAGAAATTGAAGTAGAAATTGGCGAATTCTGTGGTACTGCACTAGAAGAAGTTGAAGCCCCAGACTACTTACATACTATTGAAGAGACTGTCGTTGGAAATGATACAGTCCCAGCGGGCTCATATGAGGTTCATTGTGAGGAACACGGTGATCACGATCACTAGATTCTATCCTTTGTTTTGTTAGGGCTTGCTTCTTTAGAAGCAAGCCTTTTTTTTATTAATTTTATCATATATTTTCATTTGAAACATCATTCTTTTATTTGACTATTTTTATGCCATGAAAACTAACGTAACAATTTTTACACTTTTCATTAGTGGATTGCTTTATGCTCAACGCCCCAATATGGGTGGTTTTAGTGGTAAAAATGCATCATTACACAATGGTCAAATTAGCGGCAAATTAGTTGATGCCAAATCGGGCGATGAGTTAGCTTTTGCCAACGTAAGACTATTTAGAAAAAATAATATCCTCATGGAGGGTACAATTACCGATGAAAAGGGAGCTTTTCAATTCACTAACTTAGGTCTTGCTGATTACTATTTTTTAGTCAACTATATTGGCTATGATGAGACCCGGGTTGATGTTTCTCTAAACAAAAACAAAACATTTGTTTATCTCAAAAAAGTTAAAGTTGAACCACTAGCAGTTAGTCTTGAGGAGGTTTCTATTAACGAGGACAGACCGGTTTATGAAAGTAAAATGGAGAAAATCGTTTACAATGCCGAGAATGATTTGAATGAAGGGTTAGACGATGCGACTGATGTTTTACGCAAGACCCCATTATTGTCTGTAGATTTGGAAGGAAACGTGAACCTCAGAGGGTCTTCTAACATCAAGTTTTTAGTCAATGGTAAGGAGTCCACGTTCTTCTCTGGCTCAGCAGCTGATGCTTTACAAATGATTCCAGCAGAGCAAGTTAAGAGTGTTGAGGTAATTACTAGTCCAACAGCAAAATATGATGGTGAAGGAGGGGCCGGTATAATTAACATTATTACACAGCAAAAACAGATTTCGGGTTTTAAAAGTACTATCAATGGCTCCGTTGGTACTAGGGTAAATAAACAATCTTTAAACCTCAATTATGGTAAAAGAAATTTTGGGATATCTTTAAGAGGTAGAGTAAATTATGGCTGGCCACTTTCTGGTGAGCAAACTTACCACAGATTCAGTTACAATAACTCTACCACTTATACTAAAAATGCTCAAACTAAGGGGCAGTGGATAGGCTTTGGAGGCACATCTGAAATGTATTATGATATTAATCCATATAATAGCATTGTAACAAGTTTTCAAATTAAGGGCAGACAACAAACTAATCAAGAATGGGCTGATGACTACTTATATTCATACATACTTTCAGATAGTTTTATTGATGACTTAGCTTACCAAATTAACGATACCGTACGCTACACAGATTCTAAAAATCTCAAATTTGGCTATGAATGGACAACTGATTATGTAAAGCAATTCAGCGACCACGAAGACCGAGAATTAAGACTCGCTTTTCAAATAGGTGGAGACGTTTCTGACCAAGACAACTATGTTTACCAAGAATTTAACGGAAGTATCCCTAATGACACGATCATTAATAAAAATGAAGGTAATCCTCTTACATATACTTATCAATTGGATTATACCCACCCTTTGAAAGATAAACACACAATAGAATTGGGGGCTAAATATGTCAATAGAAACCTATTGAATAATTATAATACTAAAAATTCAAACCCCACTATTTTTCAACCCTTTGAGCAGTTTGACTACACTCAAAATATTGCTGCTTTATACCTATCAACAAAATGGCAATTAACCAAAGAATGGGGAGCTGTAGTTGGGCTGAGAGCAGAAAATACACTTATAAAAGGACAGTGGAATTCTATACAAAATGATGTATGGGTACAAAACCAAAAAAAACCTTTTGAGAATGAGTATATCACACTATTACCAAGTTTTATTATATCAAAAAAGATTGATATGATGAGCTCTTTAAAAGCGAGTTACAGTAAAAGAATTTTTAGACCTGGAATTAGGTACATTAACCCCAACATTTCATATACGGATACATTAAGTTTGACAGAGGGCAATCCACAATTGAATCCAGAAATTACACATCAGCTAGAATTCGGGTATAATAATTTTAGGGGAAAATATAAAGGGAGCTATTATATTTTTGCTAAACAAACCTATGATTTGATAGAATCTAATGTGCGTTTGTCAGGCAATAATTCGATTACTTCCTATGATAATATCGGGGAAAACCTATCTGTTGGATTTAACTATTATGGCTCAATAAAAATCGGCGATGCTAATTTAAGAGCAGGATTTAATTTATACACCTATCAAACCACTTCTGACGATTTGGGTAGAGTCTTGTTTAATTGGAATTTAGGTGGAAATTATGATATTGGCAAAGGATACAAGGCTGAAACATTTGGATTTTTTAGAGCCCCCAATCAAACTTCACAAGGTTATGTGCCAACCTTTTCAATGTTGTCGTTTGGCTTTAAGAAAGATTTCAATAATAAAAAAGGTTCTATTGGTCTAAGATTTGTTGAGCCGTTTAAGAAATATAAATCTTTTGAAACACAGTTAGAAGGCGATGATTTTTATATTTACAGCAATAGAAACACTGTCTTTAGGTCCATTGGCGTAAGCTTTAAATATACTTTTGGAGAGTTAAAATTTGACGTGATTAAAGATCGTACCAACATCCGTAACGATGATATTAAAGATGGGGGCGATGGTAATGGAGAATTTTAAACCTTTTTAATAAAAGCCCGTAAACATAGATGAAAAATAGAAGAAGCTTTATCAAAGGAACACTGCTTGGAGCTACTGGCGCTTTATTGTTTCCAAAGCTAATAACACGAGCAAACAGCACCAAACAAAACCCTCATTCACAATCAGGTTTCCCAATGGTAATATCTACTTGGAACCACGGATTAGCTGCCAATGAATCTGCTATGCAAGTTTTAAAAGACGGTGGTAGAGCTATTGACGCTGTAGAAAAAGGCGTTAGAGTTCCTGAGGCCGACCCAGAATCCATGAGTGTCGGATATGGCGGATTGCCTGATAGAGACGGCCACGTTACTTTAGATGCATGTATAATGGATCATATGGGTAACTGTGGATCTGTATCATATTTAGAACATATCAAGCACCCCATTTCAGTAGCTAGAAAAGTGATGGAAGAAACCCCTCACGTTATGCTTTCGGGAAAAGGAGCTTTGGACTTTGCTTTAGCTCAAGGTTTCCCCAAAGAAGATTTATTGACGGATAAAGCTAGAGAAAAATGGGAAGAGTGGAAAAAAGATTCACAATACAAACCAATTATAAATGTTGAAAATCATGATACTATAGGTTTATTAGCCTTAGACAAGAATGGAGATATTTCAGGGGCTTGTACTACCTCGGGACTTTCCTTTAAGATGCATGGTAGAGTTGGAGATTCGCCCATCATTGGAGCTGGAATGTATGTCGATAATGAAGCGGGTGGTTGTTGTGCAACAGGTTTGGGTGAAGCTGTAATGAAAACCTTAGGGTCATTTCTAGTTGTTGAACTGATGCGTCAAGGGGCATCTCCTCAAGAAGCCTGTGAAGCAGCCATTGCTAGAATTGTAAAAAACCAAAACTACAAAGACATGCAAATAGGGTATTTAGCTATAAACAAACAAGG
>CESP01004453.1_pt1 | contig 12274 bp, 12 predicted proteins | sample 531211 | NCBI WGS metagenome assembly CESP01 (sample SAMEA2622074, study PRJEB7988) | marine metagenome | biome: marine biome (ENVO:00000447); feature: surface water layer (ENVO:00002042); material: "saline water (ENVO:00002010), including plankton (ENVO:xxxxxxxx)" | depth 5 m | reverse complement strand
AAGATAGGGAACTTTTTACCTAAAGCAAAGGTGAATTATAAATCCTTAGGTATTAACCCATTTTTATCATTGAAGGTAATTTGGTTCGCTTTCTTTTTGTCATTTCTCTATGGTTTCTACCCTCAATTAAAATACTCTATCATTCTGTAATATGCATAAATTAGTTTTACTTCGTCATGGTGAAAGCCAGTGGAATCTTGAAAACCGTTTTACTGGATGGCACGATGTCAATCTAACCGAACAGGGTGAGCACGAGGGTCGGGAAGCGGGTCGTTTACTCAAGGAAGAGGGATTTGATTTTGATGTCGCTTATACATCCGTCCTTACCCGAGCAATTCGTACCCTTTGGCTTGCCCTTACGGAGATGGATCAAGTTTGGATTCCCGTCCACCGAGAGTGGCGACTAAATGAGAGGCATTATGGATCTTTACAGGGATTAAATAAAGCGGAGACCGCAGAAAAGCATGGAGATGATCAAGTATTAGTATGGAGAAGGAGCTACGATATTCCACCACCTCCGATGACAAAGGATGATCCAGATTATGCAGGAAAAGATCGTCGTTATGCTAACTTAGACGAAGCAAATATTCCTTTAACTGAGTGTTTAAAGGATACTGTCGGCCGGTTCCTTCCACTTTGGGAGGAAACAATTGCCCCTCAAATCAAATCCGGCAAGCAAGTTTTAATTGCCGCCCATGGCAATTCATTACGGGCTTTGATTAAGTACTTGGACGGGGTAACTGAAGAAGAAATCATTGGTATGAATGTTCCCACAGGGATGCCGCTGGTTTATGACCTTGATGAGAATCTTAAGCCAACAAACCGACAGTATCTGGGGGATGCTGAAAAAGTTGCGAAGGCGATGGAAGCGGTTGCCAACCAGGGGAAAGCGAAATAATCTAAGGCCACCTGCCAACCCTGTGACTTGCACTTTAAGTGATTTTGTTAATAATTAAACATTATGAAAACTCCTAGTGAACAAGAAAAGCCATTGAAGAGAGAATACGATGATTCCTTTGTGGTGACTCCCGAATATCGTGCCTCTTTGCCGGATGTACAGAATTCTGGCGATTCTGAGATGGAAGGTGCAAAAGTACCAATTTTACAAGTCGGCATATCAGGTTTTAAACTTCCTCTCCGTTTTGTTGGGCCTGATGGCGAGGATTTAGCAGTTGAAACAAAAGTAACTGGTACGGTTAGTTTGGATGCGGATAAAAAAGGGATCAATATGTCTCGGATCATCCGAATTTTTTATGAATATAAGGACGAAGTTTTTTCTCCAGAAATTCTGGCTGAAATTCTTACCCATTACAAAAATAATTTGGATTCAAAAGAAGCTCGTATAAAATCGGATTTTTCTTACCCCATGATCCAAAGAAGTCTTCGTAGCGGGCTGGAAGGTTATCAGTATTATGGATGTAGCTTCGAAGGTTTGATCGATCGTGCTGACCGAGTTCGAAAAATTATCCATTTTGATTTCGTATATTCTTCTGCTTGTCCGTGCGCATCTGAACTGTCGGAGCACGCCAGGCAGACTCGTGATTTGCTCGCAATTCCACATTCCCAGCGGAGTAAAGCAAGGGTGAGTGTTGAAGTTCACCCTGACCGCGAACTTTCCCTTCTTGAGTTAAGGGATATGTGTATACAAGCTTTGACTACGGAAACTCAAGTCATGGTCCGTCGTGAAGACGAGCAAGCATTTGCGGAAATGAATGGTGCCGAAGTAAAATTCGTGGAAGATGCTGCTCGACTGCTCTATGCTCAGTTTTCAGACGATTCTAGAATTATCGACTTCCGTGTGGTTTGTTCTCATTTTGAATCTCTCCATTCTCATGATGCAGTTGCGGTACTTTGCCGTGGAATTGATGGAGGTTTTCGAGCTGAATACGAAGATTTCTCCAACCTGATTGTTTGATCTAATTCGTTCCTTTTTTTGGACCTTAGTCCTTTGACATGAAATTCGAGATCATTCGGGAAACCGATTGGATTTCAAGACATCATACTGAAATTGAAGGTTTTCGAAAAAAAGCAGATTTTGATAACCATTATTTTGCCAGTCCTTGGCTACAAGTCTGGTTTAAGAGACAAATTCCAAGTACGGCTCCAGTGCTTCTTATTGTGCGTGACCAGCAAAATTCATTGGTAGGATTTTGGCCTTTTGTTGAGAGACCCGGAATCCTTGGATCCAAGGGTCTTTGGCCTTATGTTTATGATGAGGCTAATTATTTCCATCCGATTTGTTTGCAATCTGCAATTACTGAGCTGGTCATAGGATTACAGAGTTTGTTAGGGGAGTTTCTTTTCTGTTGGATCCCTCTCATGAAAGATTCTTTCTGGCATCATTTTTCGAATGCTCGAATCAAAAATGGAAAATATCTTTACATTTCCCGTAGCCCAAGAAAGACTGCTCTACTTATTCCTCAAGAAGAGACTGAATTTAAAGACTTTTGGGATGAACAAGCAGGAACGAAAAGTAGAAAGTCCTTTCGCTATGATCAAAAAGCCCTCTCACAAAAAGGGAAAATTGCGATCCAAAACTATAGTACTTTCAAGGAGATCAGGTCGGTGATGCCAGCAACCTGTGTGGTGGAGGTGGAGTCTTGGAAATCTAAGGAAGGTGCGGGTTTGTACACCATTCGCGGGAAAAGAGGTTTCTTTTTCGAGTTACTGCCCGAATTGGCTGAGCAAGGAAATGCAAGAGTTGCAATTTTAAGTTTGGATGACCAACCCATTGCTTGGCAAGTTGAACTACTGGGTTCCAGAAATTTGGGAATCCATCATCTCGCATTTGACCAGAGATGGAAAAAATATTCTCCGGGCAAACAATTACTGCATCATCAGCTATCTCTGGCATGGAAAGAAGGAAGAACGATTGATTTTCTCCCGGGAAATTTTGAGTACAAACAAAAGATTTCTACTCTGGTCGAATCTGTTCATGAATTTCACTGGTTTAAGCGATCAATCCGAGGTTTTCTGGCCAGGAAGTTAATCCTCGGAAATATAAAAGTGCGCCAGAAAATTAGACAAAATTCAGGGGAAACAAAGGTCAGCAAAACTATGAAAGAGATTCTCGAAGAAAAGAATGGATGATGAAAACGCTTTGCGGACTTATGCGTCTTCGTTATGATAAATTTTGATGAAAGAACTATCCACCCAGCTTCAATCCATGCGTGAGCAATATGACTGTGAGCCCTTGCGTCGTTCAGCGATGCGTTCTTGTCCATTCGAACAATTTACGGATTGGTTGAACGAAGCGGTTTTAGCCAAAATCTATGATCCTAATGCCTGTAGTTTATCTACCGTTGATGAAAAAGGGTGTCCGTCTGCCCGTGCCGTACTTCTCAAAGGATTGGAAGGGGACAAGTTTATCTTTTACACCAATTATAACAGTAGAAAAGCCAGGCACTTATCGACCAACTCTAATGCCTGTCTTCATTTTCCATGGTTTTCTTTACAGCGGCAGATAATCATAACCGGCGAAGTTTCCAAAACAGAAGACCAAGAGGCTGAAGAATATTTCACTTCCCGACCGCCTTTAAGTAAACTGGGGGCTTGGGCTTCCGATCAGAGTAATGATTTGGATTCCCGCGAAACCCTAGAAAAAGCTTTTTTAAAGGCCCAGGAAAAGTATGGAGATAATCCACCCAAACCCCCACACTGGGGAGGTTTCGGTCTCAATCCAAAGAGTATTGAATTTTGGCAGGGAGGACCCAATCGCTTACATGATCGGTTTATGTACGAACTCGTAGGAAGTAGTTGGAATATGAAGAGGTTGAATCCATGACCGAAGACGAACCAAGTAATAATGCAGAAACTTTGGACGAATTACTATCCATGCGAGGAAAACCTTTTTCTGACTGGAAGGAAGAAAGGAAATATTTGCGTGATAAATGGGGCATGCAAGGGATGGAAGTCAAGATTGATCCAGAAGAATCCGAAGAGCAAGAATCGACACCTGAAAATGTTAAAGAATCATGAACTGGAAAACTGCAGGTAATTACCAAGACATTTTTTACCACAAGTCGGATGGTATCGCAAAGGTTACCATCAATCGCCCACACAAAAGAAATGCTTTTCGGCCCAAGACCGTCTCCGAAATGTATCAAGCTTTTTTGGATGCCCGTGAAGACCCCGATGTCGGGGTTGTATTACTTACAGGTGCGGGTCCTCACACCGATGGTAAGTATGCTTTCTGTTCTGGTGGGGACCAAAGTGTAAGGGGCGATGCTGGCTATATGGACGATGATGGAGTACCCCGGTTGAATGTCTTGGACTTGCAGAAACTGATTCGTAGTATGCCCAAAGTAGTGATTGCTCTGGTTTCCGGATATGCAATCGGCGGCGGGCATGTACTGCATGTGGTCTGTGACCTTACCATTGCTGCGGATAACGCGATCTTTGGGCAGACTGGTCCCAAGGTTGGTAGTTTTGATGGTGGTTTGGGTTCCAGTTATTTGGCTCGAATTGTGGGCCAAAAAAAAGCCCGTGAGATCTGGTACTTATGCCGTCAATACAATGCTCAGGAAGCTTTAGATATGGGTCTGGTTAATCAAGTGGTTCCCGTTGAGGATCTTGAAAAGGAGGGTATTCAATGGGCAGGAGAAATTTTGGAAAAAAGCCCATTAGCAATTCGATGCCTTAAATCCGCATTCAACGCCGAACTGGACGGCCAGTCTGGTATTCAGGAACTTGCGGGTAATGCTACCTTATTGTATTACTTGTCCGAAGAGGGTTCGGAGGGCAAAAAGGCTTTCTTAGAAAAAAGAAAGCCAAACTTCGAAAAGTATCCTTGGCTTCCCTAACCATATTTTTTCCCTTATTTTTCGGAAATCCAAATCCGGAATTTCATAAAAGGTGCATCTATTTTCCCGGATGTCAAACCATCCATGACAATCAACCATGACCAAAATTACATTCGGTTTCGAACGGGATTTTTCGGCAAATGCCGACCTTAGAAAAGCAAAGAAGAAGAGGAGAATAATTTCGAGGTTTGGTTCATCTCACCTACGGTTTTGAGCGAATTGTACTCTTTTTCCGCCGTTCTTCATCTTCAGTTCTCCTTGATGGTAGGCAATGTGCCCGGATACAAAGGTAGTATCAATTGAATTGGTAAAAGTCAGGTGTGGAAAGGGGGACCACTGGCATTTGCTGAATAATTCTTTTTTACTTACTTCCGTTTTCTTTGCCGGATCCACCACTACGAGATCTGCCCAGTATCCTTCCCGTAAATATCCTCGTTCTTGTACTTGAAATAATCGGGCAGGTGCATGGCAAGCTCGCTCTACTACAGTTTCGAGCGAAAAACAACGCTGCTCGCACATCTCAAGAAGAAGTAATAAGGAATGTTGAATTAAGGGTAAGCCGGAGGGAGCCAGAAAATAAGATTGCTGCTTTTCATCCCAAGTATGTGGGGCATGATCGGTGGCAATCACCGAGATGGTTCCATGATCGACCGCTTTTCGAATCGCATCCCGGTCCCTTGCCTTTTTGATTGCAGGGTTGCATTTAATTAAAGAACCTAGAGTGGAGTAACTCTTTTCTTCAAACCAGAGGTGATGTACGCAAGCTTCCGCTGTAATCCGCTCATGACTAGGTGTGAAAAGCTTCAATTCTTCTTCGGTGGATATATGCAGAACATGTAGCTTTGCGTTTTCTCTTTCGGCTAGTTCCACCGCCATGGAAGATGATTTTAAGCATGCTTCCCGAGAACGGATGTTTGGGTGTTCCGAAAAGGGTACCTTTTCTCCGAATTTTTCACGGGCCCGTGCCTCCTGGTCTTGTATCATCGGAGTATTCTCACAGTGGGTGGCGATAATGGTTGGAGCATGGCGAAAGATTTGTTCCAGAACTGCTTCCTCATCCACCAGCATATTACCGGTTGATGAACCCATAAAAACTTTAACCCCTGCAATGGAAGCAGGGTCGATGGCCTTTACCTGTTCGAGGTTTTCATTGCTCGCTCCGAGAAAGAAGGCGTAATTAGCAAGGGAGTCCCGCTGTGCAATGCTACATTTCTCCTCAAGTTTTTCAGAATCTAGGGTGGGGGGAGAAACATTGGGCATTTCAAAAAAAGTGGTTACGCCACCTGCAACCGCAGCTTTAGATTCCGAGGCGATACAAGCTTTGTGAGTCAATCCAGGTTCTCGGAAATGAACTTGGTCGTCAATGAGTCCGGGTAACACCAGTTTTGCACTTGCATCGATTACCTGACTTTTGGGATAAGTGTTGGGAAGATTAGAGCCAATGTTTTCTATCCTACCATTTTTGATGTACAAGTCTTGCTCCAGTCTGCTGCCCTCATTGATCAAGGTGCCACCAGTTATGACATAATCATTCATTGGATCAAGCTTGGATCATTTCCATTGGCCCGTTCCTATGATTTGATACTTGTAGGTGCAAAGTTCCTCTAATCCCATGGGACCCCGGGCATGTAGACGGTCGGTGGAGATCCCAATTTCAGCACCCAGTCCAAATTCAAAGCCATCGGTGTATCGGGTGCTGGCATTCCAATAAACTGAGGAAGCATCCACCTCACTCAAAAAGCGTTCTGCATTTTTTTGATTCTCGGTAATAATGGATTCACTGTGTCCGCTTCCGAATTGATTGATGAAGGAAATACCTTCCTCCACGGAGTCGACAATTTTTAACGCGAGCCTGAGATCCAAGAACTCCTCGGCAAATTCTGCTTCTCCGGCAGGTGAAACCTCAAAACCTGCCAGTATGGATGTAGCTTCTTCATCGGCAAAAATTCGACAATCATTTTGGATCAGTTCTTCCACGCAAGAAGGTAAAAATTTTTCCGCTACTGATTTTTCGACAATTAGGTTCTCAATTGCGTTACAGACCCCAGGTCGTCCACATTTTGCAGAGACTGCAATTTCTTGAGCCATGGAAAGGTTGGCACTGGCATCGATGTACAAATTGCAGACCCCTTTGTAGTGCTTGATTACTGGAATCCTACTATTTTCCGCAACAAAGCGAATTAATCCTTCTCCACCTCTTGGAATGATGCAGTGAACAAACTCATCCATGGTAAGTAAATGATTCAACGCTTCTCTTTCAGTCGTAGGAATTAATTGCACTGCATCATTGGGCAAAGGGGAGGATATCAAGACCTCGGAAATTATTTCAGCCAAGGCTCGGTTTGAACATTGAGCCTCTTTCCCCCCTCGTAAAATTGAAGCGTTACCAGATTTAAGGCAAAGACCAGCACAATCAATGGTCACATTGGGGCGGGATTCGTAGATGATCCCAATTACCCCAATTGGAACTCTGGTTTTTCGGATCTCAAGTCCATTGGGGCGAGTTTTGGATTCAATGATTGCACCTACTGGATCGGGTAATTCAATCAGTTGACGGATGCCCTGAGCCATTCCGTCTATTCTTTCATGAGTAAGACGTAATCGATCGATCATGGCAGAGCTCAATTTGTTTTTCCCCGCAACATCCAGATCCTTTTGGTTTTCTTCCAGTAAGGTCTTACGGTTCGACTCGAGGTTTTGAGCAATGGCTTTCAGGGTTTGATTCTTTTCCTCCTCCGTGGAGCCATTCAACGCGAGTGATGCGGTGCGGGCACGCTGGGCAACGGATTCAATCAGTTCGAATAAGTGATCAGACATATTAATACCCTAAAGGAAGTAGAGGTAGGGGTGAAGAGTATTCGACTTTCAACTTTTATTTTTGAAAAAAAGAGCCCCCAAGTCAGGGGGCTTTTTTAAAATAGAATACTGTAAAGGATTACTTAGGACTCCTTCTTTTTCTTGCCCTTGCCTTTGCCATCTCCTTTTCCTTTACCATCAGGTTTCTTTCCCTTTCCCACTTCACCAGGCTTTGGGCGGGAGGCCATGGCTGCCTTTCTTTCTTCGTCATTTAATTTTCCATCTCCATCCTTGTCGAATTTTTCCATTACTTCTTTCTTGCGGGCCGCCATTGCTTTATGGGCTTCTGCCTTTTCTTCTTCATTTAATTCACCATCCCCATCCTTATCGAATTTTTTTACCAAAAATGGTGGCATCTTTCTCTTGGCCATCATGGTTTTACGAGCCTCTGCCTTTTCATCATCGCTGAGTTTTCCATCTCCATCCGTGTCAAATTTCTTAATCATTTCTTCACGGGATGGACGGTCACCGGATGGGCCTCCCGACTTTTTCCCTTTTTCTGGCTTCGCCGCGAAACCGAAGAAGCTGAAGAGCAAACTAATGGTAAATAATGTAATTTTCATATTTGATTTGATGGGTTTGGGTTATTGTTTAGGAGAAAGTCATCGAACAGATTTTGTGCCAAGAAATATGTCTTTACTTAAGTTTTTTAAGATCAATAGTTAGTGAAATCCTGTGGGCTTAAGATTTAACCCTGAATGATTCTTTTTAGGAATATTTCCCGAGGTTGTTTTCTGGTTTTGGGAAATATTTCCCGCCTTGAAGAAATTGAAACCTGAAGAAAGTAAAACATCTTTGCATTTTATATTATTCTTCAAACTCGAAATAGTCCCTAGAATTTTGAAAACAAATTCTTTTTGCCATGTCTCCAATGAGTTCAAAGTCAGCGGGTACAAATCCTTCCTCCATCCATTCTCCAAGAAGGTTGCATAGGATTCGGCGGAAATATTCATGCCGTGGGAAAGAAAGAAAAGAACGGGAGTCAGTCAGCATTCCCACGAAGCGGGAAAGCAATCCAATATTCGCAAGAGTCTTGAGTTGCTCCAACATTCCATCCCTTTGATCTAGGTGCCACCAACCGGATCCAAATTGCATTTTCCCAGGGATTTCTCTCTGGAAGTTTCCAAGCATTGTGGCAATGGTTAGGTTGTCAGCCGGGTTAACATTGTAAAAGATTGTTTTTGGCAATGCATCTTCTTTCTCCAGCTTGTTTAGGAAAACCGACATCTTTTCTGCTTGAGGGAAATCCCCAATCGAATCTCCGCCCGCATCCGGACCAAAGCTTGCCATAAGTCTCGAGGAGTTATTGCGCAAGGCTCCCAAATGTATTTGCATCGTCCAATTCTTTGCTTTGTAGAGCTTACAAAGATAAAGCATTATGAATGAACCGAATTTTTCGGCTTCTTCCTCGCTTGCATTTTCTCCATCGATAACATGATCAAAGATTTTTCTCGTTTCTTCCTCGGAAGGGAATTCCGAAAAACATTGAAGAAATGCATGATCTGATAGACGGGATCCGAGTGAATGAAAGTGATTTACCCGCTTGGCTAAAGCTTCAAGATAATCACTCAAATCCAAAATAGTGATTTCTGAAGTTTCCTGTAGTTGAGCAATCCATTGAATAAAGCTTGCTGCATCTTTCACGCCCCATGATTGATCCGGTCTAAAGGTGGGAAACACTTGGGTTTCGACACTCGAATCTTGGGCAATGGCCTGATGGTGCTCAGTGGGTAAAGCTGGATCGTCGGTTGTGCATACGGTTTCTACTTGAAATCGCTTTAGCATTCCCCGGGCCGTGTAATCATCACCTTTAAATTTTTCATTCGCTTGCTCCCAAATCTCCTCTGCGGTTTCTGGGCCTAGTAGGGTATCGATGTCCAAGCAGCGTTTAAGCTCCAGATGAGTCCAATGATAAAGAGGATTTCCAAGAGTATGGGGCAGGGTAGATGCCCAGGCTAGGAATTTTTCCTTTGGATCTCCTGATCCACTGACTAATTCTTCGGGAGTGCCATTGGCTCGCATCGCCCGCCACTTGTAGTGGTCTGCTTCCAACCAAGCATCAGCTAGGTTTTCAAATCTTCGATTACTCGCGATCTCTAGTGGGGGGAGATGGTTGTGGAAATCAAGAATTGGCTCATCTTTTGCATAATCATGATAAAGCCTGACTGCTTGGTCATTGGATAGTAGAAAATTGTCGTGAATAAAGCTCATTGAGGGATTAATAAATTTTAATTTTTACTTTCTTGATTTTGCCGTCAAACGCGAATGATTCCGGATCTTCTCCGACTGAGCCCCCCTCATCTCTTCCAACCTGTAAGCCATCGACCGGCATTTCTTTGACCAAACCACTCACTTTCCCGCTTCCGAGTTTTCGGTTTCCTGAATACAGATTCACCTCTCCACTTGAATCTAGCTTAGTGGAAATTTTTAAATCCTTGTTCCCCAGTTTCTCTGTCGCTTTTACCTTTTCAACTTTTCCCGCAAGGCAAATGATGAAGTGAATAACACCCTCCTGTATGAATAAGCTCCAACCATGGGTATCCCCACCTTGAGCCACCAGGATTCCATTTCCCTGCTTTTCGATCTGCACCTCGACTTCGAAGGCTTTCTTAGCAATCATGGGAGCCGCTCCCATCGGCAGGTTTGCATCTGGTTTCAAGTTGAAATTTTTCTTTTTGCTGAAGTTACTTTTCTTCCGATTCCATGGCCAAGGTTTTGCTTTAGCTTCGATTGCCCAAGTTTCCCATTTCTCTGCCATCTCTTTTGCCCGTTTTTCGTGCACGGATGCCAGATTATTCAATTCCGATCGATCCGCATCTAAATCGTAGAGTTCCCACTCTCCATTGGCACCTTTGGCAACGAGTTTCCAACCACCGATTCGAATTGCCCGGTTTCCTTCATGTTCCCAATAGATTGGATCTTCTCTTTGGATCTTTTTTCCGGAAAATGTGGGTTTAAGAGAGACCCCCTGCATTGGTACGATCTTTTGTCCTTCATCTTCTTCGGGGTAATCTGCCCGGGCTAAATCTACACAAGTCGCCATCAAATCGATTAGGTGAGCGGGTTGATGCTCGAATTTGCCTTGCAGTTTCGGTGAAATTCCCTTGGGCCAATGAGCCACTAATGGCGTACTGATTCCACCTTCGTGTACCCAGTGCTTGTATTCACGGAATGGAGTATTACTCACATTTGCCCATGCCCTGCCGTAGCCATGATAGGTGTCGGCGGCTCCCGTCATCACTTCCGTTCCCTGTTTCATAACTACCCCGTCGCGAGTTCTTTTCGGGATCATATCCATTTGTAAATCCGTTGCTTTCATCGGCCTTAGGATCTCGGGATCGCTGTCTTGATACTGAATCCCCTCCCTGCGTCCCATACCTTCCGCGCACCCTCCATTGTCTGCAATGAAGATAATTAGCGTGTCTTCCAACAACATTCTTTTTTCGAGGGCACCGATCACTTTACCCAGTCCCTGATCCAAGCGATCGACCATTGCGGCATATACTTCCATGTGGCGAATTTCCCACTCTTTATTTTTTGCCTCCTTCCAACTTTCAGCATCTCTTGGAGAAAGTTTTAATTTTGGGTCAATCAAACCGAGTTTCAATTGTTTCTGGTAACGGGCTTCGCGGATCACTTCCCAACCCGCATCGTATTGCCCCTTATATTTTTCAATGTCTTCCGGAAGGGCATGCATGGGCCAATGGGGGGCGGTATGAGCGACATAAAGAAAGAATGGATTTTTCTCATCATGCTCATTGATGAATCGGGTGGCATGATCATTGATGGCATCGGTATAGTAAAATACCTCCGGTTGATATTCTTGATCCGCATAGGGAGAAATTAAGGTATTTCCACGGGTTAGGGAGTTTGGGTCAAAGAAACTACCCGCTCCGTGAATGGTTCCATAGAACCGCTCAAACCCGCGTTGTCTTGGCCAGTTGTGCTGGGAGGAACCGGGATGAATCTTTGGGGTAACATGCCATTTTCCAGAAAGATAAGTGGAGTATTTCGCAGGTTTCAAAACCTCCGCAATGGTTCGCACATCACTTCCCAGATCTCCTTGGTAGCCGGGTAGTCCGGTGTCGTTCATCATATGTCCAATACCGGCTTGATGAGGATAAGTTCCAGTAAGAAGACTTGCCCGGGTGGGACAGCACCTGCCGGTGTTGTAGAATTGGGTGAAGCGCAAACCGTTCTTCGCAAGCCGGTCAAGGTTGGGGGTTTCGATCTCACTTCCATAGCATCCAATATCAGACCAACCCATATCATCCGCCATCACGATGATGATATTAGGTCGGCTTTGCCCAATGACAAAACTAGACATGAAAAGAAAAAGGCTAAAGGGAATTGAAAATTTCATAAGCGTGTTGGTGCATCTGGCTTTTTGCTTGCTCGGAGGGGGCGAAGTCAATACTTAACAATTGTTTTGGAGCACGGCGCGGTAGCCAAGTGGTAAGGCCGGGGACTGCAAATCCTCTATTCGCCGGTTCGATTCCGGCCCGCGCCTCCATTCCTTACTTACATCTATCGAAGTTAAGGTCTATCGTTCTTTTCCCAAAACCAATGATGAGCATGATGGGAAGCTAATTTACAAATCGTTTTTTTCCTTACGA
>CESP01021990.1_pt1 | contig 12275 bp, 10 predicted proteins | sample 531211 | NCBI WGS metagenome assembly CESP01 (sample SAMEA2622074, study PRJEB7988) | marine metagenome | biome: marine biome (ENVO:00000447); feature: surface water layer (ENVO:00002042); material: "saline water (ENVO:00002010), including plankton (ENVO:xxxxxxxx)" | depth 5 m | reverse complement strand
CCACCTGCAATACCTATAACCTTGCACCCATATATTTTACCTAGTTGACCCACAACAGCTCCTACTGCACCAGATGCAGCTGAAACAACCAATGTTTCTCCAGACTTAGGCTTACCAACTCTGCTAAGTCCAAAATATGCTGTTCTTCCAGGCATTCCAAGAGTCCCCAAAAAAACCGAAAGATTAATATCAGTATTCGGTACTTTAAATATTGCTGGATCGGTATCTTTAGCTTTTATAAATGTTTGCCAGCCTTTATGTGCACAAACCAAGTCTCCAACATTGAATATTTTAGAATTACTTTTAATTACTTCACCAGCAGTTTCACCTGTCATTGGTTCACCAATTTTAGCTGGAGCGGCATACGATCTAGAGTCATTCATTCTGCCTCTCATATATGGATCGATGGAAAGATATTTAACTTTTATTAATATTTCATCTTTTTTAATTAATGAAATTTTTTGATGATTCATTTTCCAACAATCATCCTTAGGCATCCCTATTGGCCTTTTATTTAATAATAGTTGTTTATTTGTATACTCCATAATTCTATTAAATTAATTTTGTTAATTCTCTAAAGTGCTTTCTACATACTGTCTTATAAATTTCATTTCCACCAATAACGACTTTTTCACCCTCTAGCAAAACGTTACCACTCTTATCTAATCTTACTACCATTGTTGCTTTTTTATTACACATACTACAGATTGTTTTTAATTCTTTCAGATTGTCTGCTAGAGCAAGTAGTTCCTGACTTCCCTCAAATAGATTGCCTTGAAAATCTGTTCTAATGCCATAACACATTACAGGTATGTTTAAATCATCAGCAACTCTTCCTAAGCTTTGGACTTGTTTTTTTGAAATAAATTGTGCTTCATCAATAAAAATACAACTAATTTTTTTAAAATTTATTTTTTTTATTTCACTATAAAAATCATATTCGGAGTCTATAATAATTGCATCGGCGCTTAATCCAATTCTTGAAACAATTTTTCCATTTGATTTTTTTCCAATATCTTCAGGGATGAATAGCATTGTATCTAGATTACTTTCAAGATAATTATGATTTGATTGCAAAAGTGAGGTTGATTTACCAGCATTCATAGTTGAATAAAAGAAATGAAGTTTTGCCATATAATTATTATATAACTTTAATAAGAGATCTTGTTTATGAATGTTTTTGAAGAAAATGGTATAACTCATCTAGATTTACATGGGGTAAGGCATATCGATGTATCAGATGAGATTTTAGATTTTGTTTATCAATATCAAAACTTAATTCCATTAATAATTATTTGTGGCAATTCTAATAAAATGATAGAAATAACAGAGGATTCATTAAATTCTAAATCCATTATGTTCTCAAAGCCCAGATTTGGTATTATTAGAGTCGAAAAATTATGAACAATCTAGATATTTTATTATTTGATGAGCAGCTTTCTGAAGAAGAGCTAATTATTAAGAAATCTGCAAGAGATTATTGCCAATCTGAATTGATGCCAAGAATTCTTGATGCAAATCGAAATGAAATATTTGATAAAGCAATATACAAAGATATGGGTAGTCTTGGTTTCCTAGGAGCACCAATACAAGGCTATGGATGTGCTGGCACTAATTATGTTTCCTATGGTTTGATTGCAAGAGAGATTGAAAGTGTTGATTCGAGTTACAGGTCAGCATTTAGTGTTCAAACTTCTTTAGCTATGCATGCAATATATAAGTTTGGATCTGACGAACAAAAAGAATTCTATCTGCCTGAAATGGCTAAAGGTAACTTAATTGGTTGCTTTGGATTGACTGAATCTGAAGCAGGATCAGATCCTGCTGCCATGAAAACTAATGCTGTTGAAAAAGAAAATGGTTATGAGTTAAATGGCTCAAAAACATGGATCACTAATTCGCCAATTGCAGACGTTTTAATTATTTGGGCAAAAGATGAGCAGGGTGTATTAAGAGGTTTTATAGTTGATAGAGATTCAAAAGGTCTATCAACACCTCTAATTAAAGGCAAATTTGCTTTAAGAGCATCTGTAACTGGTCAAATATTTTTAGACAACGTTTTTGTTCCTAAAGAAAAGATGCTTCCTGATGTTCAAAGTTTTCGTGGTCCATTTTCGTGTCTTAATATGGCAAGGTATGGTATTGCATGGGGGGCAATGGGCGCAGCAGAATTTTGTTGGAATGCAGCACTTAATTATTCTCTTGAAAGAGAGCAATTTGGCCAACCATTAGCATCTAAACAACTTGTTCAAAATAAATTAGCAGACATGCAAACTGAAATAACGCTGGGACTCCAATCAGTTTTAAGACTTGGCAAACTTATAGACAATAATAAAATGAAACCTGAGATGATTTCTTTACTTAAAAGAAATAATTGTCAAAAAGGATTAGATATTGCAAGAATATCGAGAGATATACATGGTGGCAATGGTATTAGTGATGAGTATCACGTTATAAGACATTGCATGAATCTTGAGGCAGTGAACACATATGAAGGCACGTATGATATACATGGCCTAATTTTAGGAAAGAGTCAGACTTCAATAGAAGCTTTCTAATTAATCAATAACTAATTTTGCAAATGTTTTGCTAGGAATTCCTCAACCTTTCCAAACATATTTAAAGTCGATTGTTCGCCACGAAAGCCATGACCTTCATATGGCTCTACATACCATTCATATTCTTTACCAAGACTATCTAATTTATCAGCAAGTTTTCTTGCATGAACCAACCTAACATTATTATCTTGAGCACCATGAATAATCAAAACTGGTGATTTAATATTATGAGCTTGTCTTAGAGGGGAAGTTTCAATTATATATTCCATATCTTCTGGATCATCAGGGTCTCCCCATTCCATTCTTAGCTCGTCATAAAAACCTCCAAATCTTCTTGAATTTCTATTGGAGTCCTCTTGAAGTAACTCTAAATCAACTACACCAACAAAGTTAATTCCAGCAGCATACAAATCTGGTGTAAAAGTTAAGCCTGCCATAGTTGCATATCCACCATAACTACCACCAAAAATTGCAATCCTATCTGGATCTGCAATACCTTGATCTACAAGATAATTTACTCCATCTGTAATATCATCTTGCATAGTTTTACCAAATTGTTTATTAGCAGAAATATAGTGATATGCCCCGTAACCGGTTGATCCCCTAAAATTTGGTTGAAAAACTGCATAACCACGATTTGCTAAAAACTGAACATACGTGTCGTATCCAATATAGTCTCTTGCATTTGGACCACCATGAGGATGCACAACCATTGGTAAATTTTTTCCCGAAGTTCCTAATGGTATTGTTAAGTATCCATGAATTACTAGACCATCTCGAGCCGTATATTTTATAGGTACTTTTTTAGCAAGTTTATTTCTATCAATCCAAGGTGAGTTGTCCCATAAAAAAGTTAGAATCATATTCTCTTTATCAAAATAATAAAAATCACCTGGGTTTGATGAACTTGATACGGATAAGACAACCTTGTTCCTATCCTTACTCCAAGTTACAGGCCTTACTATTTCTTCAGGAAATGCAGCTTCTAGCATATCATTTGTACTTTGTACCTCATCATCAAAAAATAATCGAACAGGCTTTTCTGCGTAATAACTTACGTAAGTTAACTCATTTGTTTTCTCATCAATTGATGCCCCACCATCTGCTGTTCTACAGCCACCTACTGGTCCTGCAACATCATATGTTGGATCTTCATACATTAATTCAAATGTTCTATTGTTAGGATCGTAAAGATAAAGTTTACTTTTATCATTCTCGTTATTAAATTCTTTATATTTAGTTACATCTTGACCTGACACTAACCACTTGTCCTCAAGTCCACTAAGAGGGAAAAAAGTTGGTGTTTGACATTTATTTGAAAAATGAATTTCCCAACTATCAGATTCTTCTATGTATCGCCATATTCTCCAGGTATCTGCAACATTTGAAACGGCTGCTAATGGAGTTCCATCTGCTTTTTCAACAACTTGTGCCAGCCATTCATCTTTTCCAATATCAGGACCTGAAGCAACTTTCTTCTTGGAACCAGAAAAAATATTCATAGTATAGTAATCATCTACTGTACCCCTTCTTTCATTAATTTTTACCATCACATTTTTGTCGTCATCTGGAAGAAGGCTTGTTAGTTTGGGTCGTGCGGTATAGCCTTGAGCAACCTTAAATTGATATAACTTTTTCTTTTTTGTACCATCAATATTCATGCCCCAAAGAGCATATGCATCAATTGATTTACCTGATGAATTAGTAGGCTCTGTTGTAAAAATAATTCTTTCATCAGAAACCCATCTTACAGCTCCAACACTACTATTCCCTTGACCTGAAGTCAGGGTTAAAGTAGAACCATTTTTAGTACTGTATAGTGTTAATTTACCACCTCGATAATCGTCTTCGACGTATTTTTGACGATCAGGCTCAATGTCACATTTGTTGTCTCTTGGTTGACTAACGATGGCAATATATTCTCCATTTGGAGACATTTGCATACTATTATAATTTGAAAAACAAGCAAAATATTCTGCTGGGATAAAATTATCGGCAAAAACTTTATTTCCAACAAATAAAGTGGACAACATAGTTAAACTAACGAAATATCTTTTAATCATAAACTCACCATATAATTAATTATTATTATTACATACACACGTTGCTTTTTATCAAGCAGAGCACCTAGATAAATATATTCTAATATATCTTTTAATTGTATTCTAAATCATATTACAAATTGCAAATATTTATGCATTAAAATCTAAAAAAACTATGTTTTTTGGGTAAAATATAGTACTTTAGAAGATTAATTATCATATTAAGGGGATAATTTTATGATTAATGACATAAAAAACTTATTTTTATTATCAATATTTACAATTTCATTCGTAATTTTAGCTGATAACCCTGGCGAAGTTGTAGTAACTGAAGAACCTGAAGCTGTTTCGGAAGAGGTTCTTGAGGATGCTCCTGTTGAGACAGAATCGGATTCATCGAGTGAAGATGTACCATCTGAATCTGAAGATGGAGTAGTCACCCTTGAAAAGGTAACAGTTACTGGATCAAGAATCAAAAGAAGTCAGGTCGAAGGAGCTACGCCACTGATAGTAATTACAAAACAAGATATGAAGGATAATGGTTATAGAAACCTAACTGAAGCTCTTCAAAGTCTTCCGATTGCAAACGCGGCTACTCAAAATGAATCACTTGTTAATACTTTTACTCCTAATGCTAGTGAATTAGACCTCAGAAGGTTTGGTCCAGGAAGAGTTTTAGTTTTAGTTAACGGAAGAAGAATGGCTGATTATCCATTTCCATACAACAACTCATCAAACTTTGTGAATACCGGAACTATCCCAGCTGGTTTAATTGATAGAATTGAAGTCGCAACCTCAGGTTCCTCAGCTATATATGGTTCTGATGCTGTAACAGGTGTTGTTAACATTATTACAACAACTGGACTAGAGTACTCAGAGGTTGATGCTTTCGTAGGTCAAACAGAACATGGCAATGATAATATTTTAGATTTAACTTTTACTACAGGTGGCTTTTCTGGAAATCATAGTTGGACGATAGGTGCAAATGCTTACCACATCGATCCAATGTACTATGCAGACCGAGAAGATTTTAATAGTTGGGATGATAATCCAGTATGGTCAGATCCAAGTGATCCCCAATATAGGTCTGATGCTGTATTCGCAGATTATATAATGTCATTACAAAGCTTAAGCGGAAGAGACAGTACAGTTAGTGGCTATGGTGAGTATGGTTATGATGCATTTGCTGCAAATGGCTACTCTTGTGAAGATATTTATCCTGTGGCATTTACATGGAATAAGGCTGATTATGGATATACATCTCCACCTTATTCATTCCCAGGTACATATTGTGTTCAAGATTACAGTGATGACCAAGAAACAATTATTAATGAAAGAGACGAATACACTCTTATGGGAACATATAACTATAACTTTGATAATGGTGTTACCTTAACTGCAAGAGCGTTTTATTATGAGTCTGAGTCATTTTTAAATAGCTTTTCAAGATGGTTTAGAATGTCTAATGTATGGACATCAACACCTCATACTACTAGGCAGGATTCTGGATTTGGTGGTCTTATTGGTACAAATGATTTTGGTCAGTATAGATACACAAGAACATTAGGTGGAATGATGGGACCTAACTCTAGGAGAGAGTCAAACTATCAAGAAGATGTTACTGATATATTTATTGGTTTGAATGGTGTATATGACAACGGCTTTGATTGGGCTGCAGGTATAAGTACAACAGAGTATAACTCGATGTACGAATCATCACCATTAACGACTGCAGTGTATGACTGGATTACAGGTGCTGATAGAGGTGATACAACAGATATTTCTCCATACTATCAATGGAGAGGCGACCTTTATTACAATGCTGCGTACGCATTCGGTATTTCATCATATTTAAATACTGCTAATTATTATTATTCATTAATGAATACTCCTGCTGCACAAAACACACCTTGTGGACCTGGAGCTCTAGTCGATCCTTTATTTGGAACAACTTATGATTTATGTTTAGCACATGACAGAGCATTTTCTCCAATTCCTGATAGTGCTGTTGGCGCATTTAATGCTCCTGAAGTAACTGGTGCAGAGACCTCATCAACTATGATTGACTATCAAGTCTCTGGTGAGCTTGATGTTCAGCTACCTGGTGGTCCTATGGCCTTTGCTGCAGTATTCGAATATCACGAACAAGATTATTTATTAATGCCTGATCAAAGAAGAATTGATTCAGATAATGAAGTCGAAGGCGCCGTGATTTTCATTAATGGTTCTGCTAGACAAGGTGGTGGTGACAGAGACAGAACATCTGTTGGTCTCGAATTATTATTACCGGTAGCACCTAAACTTGAGGTTACAGCTGCCGTAAGGTCTGATGAATATGACGATGAATCTAGCGCGGTTGGAAGAAGACAGTCCGCGATGTTAAATTTTGCATACAGACCTAACGATGACTTTTTATTAAGAGGTGGAGCTGGACAAAGCTTCAGAGCTCCAGATATGCATTATGTTTATGCCGGAAGCAGTTCATACTTTACAGGAGTTACTGATTACAGAGTTTGCTATGTTAGAAGTGGTGGAACTGCATCAAGGCCCGCTATCTTTGGAAATGCTTCAGGTTGTGACGATAGCTCTACAATTAGAGGAAGATTCCAAGGTAATACCTTATTAGAAGAAGAAGATGGTGAAAATTACTATCTTGGTTTTGTTTGGGACGTTGCAGAAGGTCTTTCATTCACTATGGATGCCTTCCATGTAAAACTTGAGGGAGCTGTAACGAATTTAGATGTTCAAAATATTGCAAATAGAGAAGGATATTGTCTCTATGGTGAATACTTTGCTGAATGGCTTGGAAACGGAGATGCAGTAGATTTTGCAGGTGTGAATTGTGAACAAACATTAGCATCAATTGTCAGAAATGAACCATCTGAATTTAGTGAATTTGAATTTGGTACATATAACTCTATAACGACTTATAATACCAACCAATCTTTTGAAGAATTCCAAGGTGTTGATACAACTTTAAGATATAGCTTCTCAACTGAGTCAGCTGGTGATTTTAATTTTGTCGTATACAATTCAAACATTGTTTCAAGAAAAAGAAAAGAGGACGCTAACTCTGATACTGTTGAGCTTCTTGACATCTACTTATATGAGCCTAGATCTCAACAAACAGCAACATCTACCTGGAGATATGATGACTGGAGAGTCTCGCTTTATCTTGATAGAACTGGTCACACCGAGCAGTACTATGGTGAAAAAGGTGATCCATTTATTGTTGCTAACCTATCTGTTGGATATAACTTTTCTGCTGATTTAGATGTTAGAGCAACGATATCTAATATTGAAGATAAAATGCCGGAGAAAGATAGTGCTTACGGACATCCTTTTTTCAATAGAAGTTATTATAGTATCTTTGGAAGAGCTGTATATGTTAGTGCAACATATAGATTCTAAAAACATATATAAAATATAATAAAAAACTATATAATGTCAGGGCCTTTAGAGGCCCTGTTTTTTTAAGATATGAAAAAAATACATTTATCAATATTATCTATTTTTGTTTTATATTCTGTTTCTCAGGAGGTAGATGAAATACCTATTGTTATTCCAGAAAATCCTGAAGAGCTTGTTGTTGAATCTATCGATATACAATCTGGAACTATTGAAAGCTTGCAACAGACTCAGGCAAAAATAGATGAACTAGATACAGAATCAAAAAAGCTTACTAATGAGTATAAAGATACTGTCGTTGAGTTTGAAATTCTAAATAAGTATGACAACCAACTTGAGAGAATAACTATCAATCAAGCTGAAGAGATTGCTAATATAACTAAACAGATTGACGATCTCGATGAAACAAATAAATATGTTTTACCTCTTCTTGAGAGAATGGTAACTGCTTTGAGAGTTCTTATTGAAATAGATATCCCTTTTTTAATGGATGAAAGATTAATAAGACTGGAAGAATTAGAGGACATTCTTTTTAAAGCAAATTTTTCTACAGCTGAAAAATTTAGAAAAATATATGAGGCTTATCAAATTGAAAATGAATACGGAAGAACTATAGAGGCATATTCAGGCTCAATTAATATTGATGGCATAAACTTAGGTGCTCAGTTTTTCAGATTGGGCCGATTAAATTTATATTATATGACACCAGATGGAAATGAAACTGGTTATTGGGATAAGAATTTACAACAATGGACTCACCTCGGTGGCAAGTACGCAGATGAAATTGATTCAGCTCTAAAAATAGCTTTTAAGCAAGCTCCACCTGATTTCATTACTCTTCCTATTCAAAAGGTGGAAAAATGAAAAATATTTTTAAATTCGGGCTAGTGCTTTGTTTTACCACCTTAATTTTTACACAAGAGGTTGAAGAAGAAGTTGATCCAAATATTGAAAGAGTTGAAAAAATTCAAGATTTGATAGATAGAGTTGAGCAAAATCGGGAAGAACTCTCATCAATAGATAAAGCTCGTCTCGACAATTTCATTAATAAGGTTGCTGACAGAAGATTTTTGTTATCAAAAGCCAAAAAACAATTAGCAGATGAGGAAGCAAGAAATCAAAGACTTGAAGACTTATTTGAAGCTAATGAAATAAAACTTTCAGAACTAGAAACCGAATTAAATATTAAATTGGGAGTTCTTGGTGAATTATTTGGAGTTGCGAGACAAATGGCAGGTGAATTACAAGCGGATTCTGAAACTGCTTATAATTTTTCTGAGTACCCCAAAAGAACAGATACTTTAAATGAAATTGGAAAAATTAAAGTACACAGCTTAAAAAATCTTGAAGATTTATGGTTTCTACATTTAAATGAAATAAACTCATCCGGCGAAGTAAAAGAAATTAGTGCTAATATTATAAATTCTTCTGGCGACATTGAAGAAACTCAACTTGTCAGATATGGACCATTTAATATAGTTGAAAATAGGTCATTTGTTAAAACTGACATTGCAAACAACGCCTTTTCTGTTTTACAAAAACAACCTGATAGGTCATTAAGAAGAAATTTTAGATCTCATTATCGCTCTGATGGTTACTCAGTTGCTCCAATTGATCCAACAAGAGGGTTCTTACTATCTCTTTATCTTGATAAGCCATCCACTTTTGAAAGAATTGCTCAAGGAAAGTTAATAGGTTTTATAATCGTAATTATTGGTATTTCAGGTCTAATATTTGCAGGTTACAGATACTATTCTCTTTATCAATACTCAAAAACTATAAGTTCAAATGATGATAATGACGTATTTAATAAAATTCAAAGCATCTCAAACAATACAAGAGATATCGAAGCATTTGAGAGAGAATGCGATGAGGTTTTGCTTACAGTTAATGGAAATTTAAGCTTTGGTGTAAATTGGATAAAATTCTTAGCTGCCGTAGCTCCATTATTAGGTCTTCTTGGAACAGTTATTGGAATGATAGAAACTTTTCAGGCTATAACTGTATTTGGCACAGGTGATCCAAAGCAGATGGCTGGTGGAATATCACAAGCATTGGTAACTACAATGTTAGGATTAATATTTGCTGCACCTCTACTTGCAATGTATACATTACTATCTGAAAAGGTTTCAGGAATATTGCAAGAAATCGAAGAGTTTGTTGCAGTTAATATTGTTAAAAAAATTAAATAATGATTGGATTATCTGATTTATTTGAAAGAGGTGGCCCGGTTTTATATATTCTTTTTTTAGTAACAATTGCTATTTGGTTTATAATTTTTACTAAATATCTTGCTACTTCTTATAATAATAAAAATTGGATTCATAATAACTTTAATGATTTTTCAAAAGGTTTGATAATTAATAATAATAATTTTGATGTTTTCCAAGAATCTTTTCTTATACATATAAAAAGAAAGTCATCGAAACAACTAAAGATGCTAGATGGCCTAATTGGATTATGTCCAATGTTAGGTCTTCTTGGAACTGTATATGGAATGATTGAAGTATTCGAAGTTCTTGCTGTCCTTGGTACAGGTAATCCAAGAGCAATGTCTACTGGTGTTGCTAAAGCAACAATCCCAACTATGGCAGGAATGACAATTGCTCTAAGTGGACTATTTTTTAAATTTGATCTTGCAAACAAAGTTGAAAGATACCAAGAGGAAGCAAGAATCTATTTAAAGGAAAAGGTTAATATATGAAGCGATATAACAGACGGAGACAAGCTCAAGAAGAAGCAGCATTAGATCTTACTCCAATGATGGATATCGTATTTATAATGCTAATATTCTTTATAGTCACGACGTCCTTTGTCAAAGAAACTGGTGTGGAAGTAAATCGACCAAATGCTGAGACAGCAGAAAGAGATGAGAAAGGAAATATACTTGTTGCAATAACAGAAAATGATGAAATTTACATTGATAAAAGACGTATTGATCTAAAAGCTGTTAGAGCAAATATTGAAAGATTAAAAATTGAATATCCAGAGGGATCTGTAATTATTCAAGCTGATCAAAGATCAAGGTCTGGATTATTAGTTGAGGCAATGGATCAGATCAGGTTAGCAGGGGTAACTAACATATCTATTGCTGCAAAAAATGACAACTAATAAATACGAAAAGTATCTTCCACATACTTTAGCTTTTTTTGCTGCATTCAGCATTTTTTTGCTTATGCAATATCTTATTACTACAGATATTTTCAGTAAAAAGAATAATGATGATGTAAGTTATTTAGAATTTATAAGAATAAATTCCGACGATTCTTTGCTAGAAAGAGATAGAAAAATACCTGAAAGACCTAAGCCAGACAAAAGACCACCACCTCCACCAGATATTGATCTCCAACAAGATACGAAATTAATGAGACCTGATTTAGATATAGAACTTCCTAATTTTGCAGTACCAGTTGATTTTGGAGGAGCATTTCTTGGCGATATGAGTGATTTACAAGGTACATCATCAGCACTAATTCCAATGGTTAAAGTTCAACCACAATGTCCAATCCAAGCAATTCAAGGTGGAATTGATGGAACAGTTCAGATATATCTGGTAGTTGGACCTAATGGTAGGGTAAAATTAGCAAGAATTGTGAGAGCGACTAATGGAACACTTTTCAATAAAGAGGCTACTAAAGCTATCAGAAGATGGCAATTTAAGCCTAAAGTTATAAACGGTATACCAGTTGAGCAAGCTGGTGAATTGACAATTGAATTTATTTGTAATGCGTAAACTATTTTTAATAGCCTTGTTGGCAACTACTTTTAATATTTCATCTGAAGAAACTATTAGCAGATGGATGTCAGATTATTTTAAAAGAATTCACGGTTTCATTGCTGACGAAAATTATGAAAAGGCTCTGTACGAGCTAGATATGGGCGTGAATAGCTATTTTAGAAATGGAAGAACATATGAAGCAGCACTGTGTTACCAACTATACGGGCAATATTTTGCTGTTCAGAGTCAATATACCGATGCTGTTCCATGGTTTGAGAAAGCCCTAGCTACAGACAAAATGCCTAGAATTGGAATGCAAGAAGTAAGATTTCAACTAGCTCAAACTTATTTCATGATTGGAAAGTATAAAAATGTTATTTCTTTATTAGAAGAATTTATAAGAGTTGGTGAAAGATATAAGTATCCAGTTTCAGCAAGAATTAATCTTTTAATGTCATATTCACATGGCAGAATGGATGAATATGAACCAGCTTACTTTCACATAACCCAAGCAAATAATAAATCTGATAAACCTCAAATTGATTGGAT
>CESP01032833.1_pt1 | contig 12300 bp, 17 predicted proteins | sample 531211 | NCBI WGS metagenome assembly CESP01 (sample SAMEA2622074, study PRJEB7988) | marine metagenome | biome: marine biome (ENVO:00000447); feature: surface water layer (ENVO:00002042); material: "saline water (ENVO:00002010), including plankton (ENVO:xxxxxxxx)" | depth 5 m | reverse complement strand
CAACCAATCCTGATACATATGATCTGCCTTTTTTGGATTATGATGTATCAAAGATTAAAAGAGTAGAAGACTTGCCTGTGTGGGAAAAAGGTTGTGATTCCAGTTACACTTGGGCAAAGAAATACAAACACTTGATGGGGCAGGAAACTCCTGAAGTACTTGCAAACAAGATTGTTGATGTGTTGAAAAACGAAGACAATCCGGAAGGTAAGTTTTTACATCCTGTTAGTAAACAACATCAACACTTATGTATTACAGGTGGCGAGCCTTTGATGCCAACAGGACAAGAAGCAACCATAGGCATTTATAGGGAATTACAAAAACAAGACAACTTGCCCAGCAGTATGACATTTGAAACTAATGGTACACAGATGTTGAGGCCTAACTTTATTGATTGGGTAAAAGAGATTGATACAGAAATATTTTTTAGTTGTAGTCCTAAACTGTTTACAGTATCTGGAGAAGAAAGCAAAAAAGCAATCAAGCCTGAAGTTGTTGCAGAATATAGAAAACTTTCAAGCAAAGGACAACTTAAATTTGTGGTTGGTGACAAAGACAGAGAATGGAATGAAATGGAAGAAGCATTAGAAAAATTTAGATCTGCTGGCGTTGATTGGCCAGTATGGATAATGCCAGTAGGTGCCAGGGAAGAAGAGCAAAGTGCAACCGCAGGAGAAGTTGCACAAAAGGCATTTAGAAGAGGATATAACGTGGCCGCAAGGGTTCATGTGTATCTGTTCGGAAACGCAATAGGCACTTAGGAGGTGATGAATATGAAACCGTTAAGAACGTTATTAGCAATATATGTACTGTTTCTTGGTATAGTAATATTAACGTACAAAGATGCAGGTGCAGGTGAATGGCAGGATAAGCCCATTGTTTGTACTCAATTAGAGGAGATAAAGCAAGGACTAGCGGCCAGAGGAGAGATAAAGATTTTTGAAGCCATTCAAATCACAACGGTACGTGATATGGACACTTTATCTGATACTCCGGTGTACTTGCCGCTGTCAATATGGGTCAATCCAAAAGATAAAACGTATACAATAATAGAGTTTCATCCTGGCTATAATAGTTACTGTGTAATTAGTTATGGAGCAGAATGGACAATGATTGGAGAAACACTATGAAAGACTTTATAAACAAAGTCAAGGACAAGTTCAAGAAAGTTCCAAAAGAAGAAACGTCTGAACAAAAAAGACTGCGACTTTTGGAAGAAGAAAAGAAAGCGGCCACAAAAGCTAAGAAGCCTTGGGTAGCTGTCTTAAACACTCATGTCAACCATCATGATATAAAGAATGGATTCTTTGAGCTTGATTGGAACAATGAGTTTATTGAACAACTTCTTGATGCAGGCTACAAAGGCGAAACTAACGAACAAATTGTTGATGCATGGTTTAAAACTATTGCAAGAAACATTTTGGAAGAACAGGGACTTGACCCAAACAGGGATTCAGGTTATATTAAAATAAACAAAAGAGATGACGGAAAATCGGAGGTAAGTTAAAATGAGTCCAAATCCAAATTATATAAACATGATAATTAACTTTTCAATACTTGGTTTATTATTTTACGTTGCAGTACAGGTGAGCTAATGAAATACGTTTTGGTTGATACCGCAAATACTTTTTTTAGAGCAAGGCACGTTGTTCGTGGCGAGCTTGATGTAAAAGTAGGCATGGCATTTCACATTACATTTAACAGTTTGAAGAAGGCATGGAATGACTTTGATGCTGATCATATTGTTTTTTGCTTAGAAGGAAGAAGCTGGCGTAAGGATTTCTATCAACCTTATAAACGTAATAGACAAGAATTTAGAGATGCTTTGACAGAAGCACAACAAGAAGAAGAAAAAGTATTCTGGGAAACATTTGATAGTTTCCGTGATTTCATTACACAAAAAACAAATTGCACAGTTCTACAACACAACGAACTAGAAGCAGATGATTTAATTGCTGGTTGGGTACAAGCACATCCTAATGATGAACACGTTATTATCAGCACAGATGGTGACTTTGCACAACTAATAAGTCCTAAGGTTGCACAATACAACGGTGTCAGCAACACAACTATCACACACGAAGGTTACTTTGATGACAAAGGTAAACGTGTAATTGATAAAAAGACAGGCAAAGAAAAAGCCGCTCCTAATCCTGAGTGGTTGTTGTTTGAAAAATGTATGAGAGGCGATACAAGTGATAATGTGTTTAGTGCTTATCCTGGTGTCAGAGTAAAAGGCACTAAGAACAAAGTAGGACTTGAAGAAGCATTTGCAGACAAAAGCAACAAAGGATATGCTTGGAATAACCTTATGCTACAGAGATGGGTAGATCATGAAGGCCAAGAACACAGAGTACTAGACGACTACAATAGAAATGTAACATTATGTGATTTATCAGCACAACCTGAAAATGTAAAAGATAAAATTAGAAACACTATATCAGAAAATGCACAACCTAAAAACATAAAACAGGTTGGTTTAAGATTGATGAAATTTTGTGCATTGTATGATATGCAACGAATAACTGATAATGCTCAGGCTTATGCTGAACCATTACAAGCAAGGTATCCTGTATGAAACTAGATAAAAAGATTTTATTGTTATTAGGTGTAATAACAGTAGGATTGCTTTTTAGTTTAGGTGCGAACGCATATTTGTTAAAGGAAGTAACAGATATAAGGATAATATTAGATTCACAATTTGAAGTAATATCAAACATAATGATGATGTTAGGCTTTGAATTAAAAACATTACCGTTAATATAGGAAGGTACACATGACATCTTTAAAAGCAAACGAAATATTAAAAAACAAGTTTTGGATCATTGAAGATAAAGATACAAAAGAAAAGGTAGGAACATTATCAAAAGATACGGATAATAGATATATGTATTCCTGTAAAGACGGATCATGGTTCTATGATAGTAAAAATACAGTAGAAAGAGATCTTGGTTCGATACTATGGTCCAAAGGTAGTATATCAGATAAGTCAAGCCCAAGCAAAGAAATATATGAACTGCCTACATCAACTAATCCTTACAATGCTATGTTTGATTTAAAAAGAAAATTTGCATTGTTTACAAAAAGTAAAAAATCTAAGAGCTTGTATTGTGCAGGTTATTTTTGTATTCACTTTGAAAAAGGTTGGGTAAAGAGTTTTTGTCCTAAATTAGTAACACTTGAAAAGTATGAACACAAAGGACCATTTAAAACAGAACTAGAAATGAGAGCGGAGTTAAGTAATGTCAACAGACGTTAAACCTATTAACACCATACCGTTGCAACAATTCATTGATAGAGTTAAAGTTGCAGACAATAGTAACCAAGCAGAAGTACGTATGACGCTTGTAGAAGCTAAAAACCTAGCATTTACCATAGGTAGTGTAATGTCAAGATTGCATGGCGATCTTGAAAAATTAGTGGACAAGCAAAATAATACTGAAGAGGTTGTTAGTGTTACCGTAGATGGTGGTAAGAACTGGTAGCATAATCCAATAAACTACGTATATTACTCCTGTACTGAGATAAATATTAGTATAAGGAAGTTAATATGAGTAGACCTAAACCAACAGTTGTTTTAGAACACATTAATAGAAAAACTTACAAGTCCGAACAGGTGCTTGATGCTGAAGCCATTTGGGCAGTATTTTACAAGGACAAGCCTTTTAACTTAAAAAGTTCTAACACACTTACAAACTATCCAGGACCTAAATACAAGAAGGTATCCTTTTCCAATCCAGGTCATGCTTTTAATCTAGCAAACAAATTAAATGAATTGTTTGATGTCAAGGATTTTACAGTAGTTAAACTCACAGCCGGCGAAACAGTTAAGGAAGAATAATGAACTGGAAAGAAACCTATACTAAGGTATTCTTGAAACAGGCCGGTATTGCAATCAGCGAAAGTACTCTAGCAGAATATATGCCTGTATGGTGGCAAAACACCAGAGAAAAAGATAGTGGCGGATTGCGTCTTACAGAAGCAGGTATGTTATTCCTTATGGAAAAACTAGAACTTGCCACATATGATATTCCTTTTCCACCAGACTTTAAAATTACAACACAGGTTGTAATATTTTTGGACAAGTTTATAGACTGTCCGTATTTCCTTACAAACAAAGGATTGACTGTTACGAACGAAAAGAAGGCACTCGAACTACATCTTTTCAGTGGTGATGTCCGTAAGTATGGATTGGCTAAAGCTCTAAAACGGACAGATGAATCAGTAAACCCTTGATTTTATTGGATTCTTTTTTGGTAAAAAAATACATTTTCCGGTTGACCTTTTGAGTAAACGGTGCTATTATATAAACATAATAAGGCACTGAGATAAACTTAAAAAAAGGAGTACAACATGGAAAACATCGCAGTTAGACAAGTTAGCCCAAACAATGCAAAGAAAAGCATCCTAAGGGCATTCAATAAACAAAGACCACTTTTTATATGGGGACCTCCAGGTATTGGTAAGTCCGACATTGTTTCACAGATTAGTGAAGACATTGACGCATATATGATTGATGTTCGTTTGTCATTATGGGAACCTACAGATATTAAAGGTGTTCCGTATTATGCGGCAAATGATAACACAATGAAATGGGCACCTCCGGCAGAATTGCCAGATGCTAAAATGGCTAAGAAATATAAGAAGATTATATTATTCTTAGACGAAATGAATTCAGCCGCTCCGGCAGTACAGGCCGCGGCATATCAACTTATTCTTAATAGAAAGGTTGGTACTTATAAATTACCTGATAATGTTTTGATTGTTGCCGCTGGTAACAGAGAAGCAGATAAAGGTGTAACCTACAGAATGCCTGCTCCATTGGCAAACAGATTTGTACACTTAGAGTTGAAAGTGGACTTTGATGATTGGTTTAGCTGGGCAGTTAAGAATAACATACATGAAGATGTAGTAGGTTACTTGACATTTGCAAAGAAAGACTTGTATGACTTTGATCCTAAGAGTCCAAGTAGATCTTTTGCAACACCTCGTTCATGGTCATTTGTTTCCGAGCTTTTGGAAGATGATGACGATGAAGCAACCACAACAGATCTTGTTAGTGGTTCAGTCGGCGAAGGACTTGCCGTTAAATTTATGGCACACAGAAAAGTGTCAGCTCAATTACCTAATCCTAGCGATGTACTTGCTGGTAAGGTTAAAAACTTAGATACTAAAGAAATCAGTGCCATGTATTCCTTGACTGTATCTTTGTGTTATGAGCTGAAGGAAGCCAGTGATAAGAGCGATAAGAAGTTTGATGACAAAGTCAATAACTTTTTACGTTTTGCGATGGACAACTTTGATACTGAACTAGTTGTTATGGGTATCAAGTTAGCTCTTACACAATATCAACTTCCAATCGACCCAGATGAGGTTGAGTGCTTTGATGAGTTCCATGAAAAGTATGGCAAGTATATTAAAGCCGCACAGGAGAAGTAGTCCAATATTTTGGAATACTAGGGGGAAAATTTCGGTTTTCCCCCACTCTTTTTGGTTGACAAACTCAATTAAATATCATATAATAGTATTATAACAATTAGGAAAAGATGGCACAAATGACAACTAACATATCAACAAAAGAACAAGAAGTATTAGACAGATGGGAAGAAATTAAAAATGCCCCAGAAGTTGAAATAACAGACGAACTTAGAGCAGAAGTTTTAGATAAAATTATTGTAGCAAGGGTAGGACTATTACTTAGACATCCTTTCTTTGGTAATATGGCTACTAGGCTTGTTATTAAAGAAGCATCAGACTGGTGTCCTACTGCCGCAACAGATGGTAGACACTTATTTTATAGTGTTCCTTTCTTTGCTAAAATGTCTAACAAAGAAGTTGAATTTGTAATTGCACATGAAATACTTCATTGTGTATATGATCATATGACAAGACGTGAAGATAGAGATGCTATGCTTCATAACATTGCCGCAGACTATATTGTAAACAATACACTAGTCAGAGATAACATTGGTGAAAAGCCTGCGGATATTCCAATCTATCAAGACTTTAAATATGAAGGTTGGACATCTGAAGCAGTATATGATGAGCTTTACAAGAAAGCAGACAAAGAAGAATTAAAACAATTAGGTCAATTACTTGATGAACACATTGACTGGGAAAAAGGTGAAGGTCAAAGCAAGACTGGTACAAAAGGCAACAAGGGCAATAAGCCTTCTTATAGCAAAGAAGAACTTTCCAAGATCAGAGACGAAATAAAAGAGAACATGATGTCTGCGGCACAGGCCGCTGGTGCAGGTAAGACGCCTAAAGAAATTGAAAGAATGATTAAGGCACTTACTGAGCCTAAGATGAACTGGAGAGAAATACTTAGACAACAGATCCAAAGCACTATTAGAAATGATTATAGTTTTGCTCGTCCTAGCAGAAGAGGTTGGCACACTGGTGCAATACTTCCTGGTATGAAGTTTGATGAAACTATTGATATTTGTATTGCAATTGATATGTCAGGATCAATTGGTAATGAACAGGCAGAAGACTTCTTAGGTGAAGTACAAGGTATCATGCAGGAGTACAAAGACTACAACATCAAGTTATGGTGTTTTGATACAGCCGTTTACAATGAAGAAGATTTTACTGCTGACAATGGTATGGAATTAAGCGAGTACAAGGTTACTGGCGGCGGCGGTACAGACTTTATGGCCAATTGGGAGTACATGAAAGAGAATGATATACTTCCTAAAAGATTCATAATGTTTACTGATGGTTATCCTTGGGACAACTGGGGTGATGAAAATTATTGTGATACAGTATTTGTAATTCATTCACATCATGACAAAAACTTACAGGCACCATTTGGTATTACTTGTCATTACGACGAGAAGAAGAGGGCTTAAATTGATTCCAAATCCTCCCCCGTTAGATTATATTGTGATACTAATTTGTATATCATTAATAATAAGTGTGATGATATGAAACCAAATCCACTAAACTTTTTTGGAATTCGCGAGGTTAAGTATCAAGCACCTCATTTCGAATATGTTGATTTAGAACAATCATACAATCTAGAAGATGTTATGAGAAAATGGATTGAACACAATCTTAAAGGCAGATACCACATAGGCAAAACAATGATATTGGATTCTAAAAACCAATATAAGAACCAAATGAGAATTGGTTTTGAGAATGAAAGAGAGCTTTCATATTTCATGTTAGCCTGTCCACATTTGAAGTATTAATAAGTATTAAGTAGGTATATAATTATACTATTATAATAGGAGACATAAATGTCAGATGAAAATAAAACTGCACAGGCTCCAGTAACTGAGCCGGCACAACCGACTATGGCCGCACCGACGGGTGATGCACAGACGGGACAAGCACCGCAGGCAACTGAACTTACAGTTCAAGACCTTGGTGTTATCAAAACAATTATTGAAGTTGCACAAAGTCGTGGGGCATTTAAAGCCAACGAACTTGAAGCAGTAGGTAAAACTTTTAACAAGTTAGATACCTTTTTAACTTCAATTCAAAATCAACAAGTAGCAAAGCAACCTGACGCACCTGCGCCAGCAACTGCTCCTACTGAAGGAGACAAAGCAAATGGCTAATATGAAGCACATAGGAAGAATAAAAAAGACAGGAAGAAAAGTTGCTGTCGTTTTTAGAACAATACCAGGTGATCCAGATAGTGCATTGGTTGTTCAAACAGAAAATATCAAAGATGCTGATCATGACAAGTTAATGACATTGATCGAAAGCAACACTGGACAGACAGCTGATGAACTTGCTGATGCTATGACAAGAACACCACTAGGTGATGGTAGTATGATGTTAAACTCATTCCATCTAACTGGTAAACTAACAAAAGTATCTACTAGTGATATTGAAATGACACCAGACACCGCATCCACAATAAGTTTAGACGAGCTTAATAAAATGATCGCTGAACAAAAAGGTGTGAGTGTTGCTGATTTGGCAGTTGGAGGAAGTTCAGTTGAAACAATCGCTACTGCTGAAACTGTTCCATCAGGTGAAGCAAGTGCAACCGTAGAAGCGGCTAAAGAACAACCGCTATCGGACGAGCAACTTGCAAACAATATGAGAGCAGATGCAGATAGACTGTTTAAAGAAGCAACTGAATTGCGAAAACAGGCCGAGGATTTAGACCCAAGTAAAAGTGGGAAATCCAGTGGCAAGGCGTAAAACAAAAGGCCTTCCACCAGAAGTTGTTAACAAATGGCCCGATGTATTCGGGGACGTTGATGTTCGAGCAATACCGCTAGAGTACTTACACTCTTTAAGGGTGCGTTTTAATAACGGTAAACAATGGGACATAGCAGTAGACGTGAATAAGAACCCTGCTAAACAACTAGAAAAAACACTACGAGAACTGTTTCACACATATGATAGCAGTATCAAACACGTGGACTTTAAACTAGACACTGATAGAGTCAAAAAAGACGTTCAGAAGTCCACGAATCGCTTTCTAAAACGCCGTAAGTAAAATGCTTATTTGGTATAAATACATATAACAGATCCAGGAGATGTAATAAATGGCGTTAAAACTAAGAAGAGGAACAGACTCACAAAGAGCATTAATTACACCAGCAGATGGTGAATTGATCTATACTACAGACACCAAAAAGCTATTTGTTGGGGACGGTTCGACACAGGGCGGTAATCCTGTTGACACGGCCGGCTCTGCATTAGGGTCAAATCTTTCACTTAACAACTTTGATTTAGTTGGCACAGGTAACATCAATACAACTGGAAATATCACAGTAACAGGCAACATTACTGCTGATGGAAACTTAACTTTAGGCGGTAATTTAACTGTAGGTGACGCCAGCTCTGATACATTAAATTTAACTGCAAAAATCGAATCACATATTTTGCCAGACGTTGATAGTGCAAGAAACGTTGGTTCAGCAACACTAAGATGGAACCAAGGTTACTTTGGATCTTTACACATTACAGATACACTTGATGCTGGAAGTGTAAATGCAAATATAATTGGTGATGATTCAACTGTAATAGTAAACAAGGCAACTGGAGCCATTAATGCTTCAGGTACATTCAAAGGTGATGTTAAGGCAACTGACAATACAAGTTTCTTTAATGCAACATCAAAAGAAATAAATGCAGGTGCGGCAACATTTACAGGAGCAGTTGCGGCTCCAAGTATAACATCTGCAAGTATTACAGGAAACTTCAAAGGTACAATAGCAGGTGACGATTCAACTATATTAGTTGATGCTGTCAACAGTACTGTAAGACTAGACAACGGATTAATTAGTATCAACTCAGATACACTTTCAGCACTACAGGCTGACTTCTTTATATCAAGCAAGACAGCTGGTACTCCAACTACAATGACAATTAATGATAACTCAGCAGGTGGTAGTGCTCTTAAAATATTTGGTAAGACAAACAGTTCATTTGATCCATTAACATCATTTGTATTTAGAGGGTTCAAAGATAATTTAGTTACTCCGAACGTGATGACAGCAGGTCAATACATTGGTAAGATTAGTTTCCAAGGTTATGACACTACTACAACCAACATTGTTGAGTCAGGTGGTATTGCTTGGAGAGTAGATCCAAACAACTCACCAATTGGCACAGATACGATGAAAGGTAAGATGGAAGTTGTTTCCAACGCAGGATCAAACTCATCACCAGATCTAAAATACTTAACATTTGATTCTCAAGGTAGAATGGGTGTTAACAAACAAACTGCAACTGCCGTACTAGATGTAGATGGTGACGCAGTATTTTCAAGCACGGTTAAGTTTGCAAACTTAACAACTACTCAAAGAGACGCATTAACTGGAGCGAGTGCTGGTATGGTAATTTACAATACAACATTAAATAAATTACAAGTACGTACTGGTGTTGCTTGGGTAGACTTACACTAATTAAATTCAGGATAATCAATATTTAAATTATCACGTATGCTTTGACGCATATCTTTTGCACAATAATCATCACCATACAAAACAAGATCATCAGGAACTAAACTTTTGAATTTGTTCCATTTAACTTTAAGCTGATCCGGACCTTCATTCCAATGCAACATTTCACTGGACCATACATTGGTAGTCCAAAGAACTTTGTTGCCTTCCTGTGCTTTAATTATGTTAAATAAGTTTTCAGGTTCGTTTACAATATCTATCTTGTAGAAGTTGTGTTCAAGGTTAACATACCTATCCCATAGTTGTTTAAATGCTTCTGCACCACCAAAGTCTTGTAATTCTTGTTGCCAAAATGACTCGTAATTGCCTCTATATGTTGAGGCGAAGTTATACTTTAGGTCATGTTCCAACAGCCACAGGTGTAAATCGACCCCATTCCACGTTTCTATAAGGTCTCTTTTGTATAGTAAACTTGCATCGCACCAATCAAAGTAATGTATCTTTGTGTTATCATTGAAGCCGTTGGTGGTTAATATAGACAAAGGTTTGAATCCAGCGGCCACACTAAACAAATGATCAATGTTTTCTGTTCGCTTACCTTCACCAGACAATGTTTCTGTATTGAAAGCATACACACGATCCTTTTCTATCTTTTCCTGTTGATCTAATTTACGTAACCAAGCCTTTTGATTATAATTTAATTCTTCAACTTGCCAATAATCTTTTTGTATCCAACTCTTTGAAAGTATGTCTGACTTGTTATATGGATACAGAAATACTTTACAAGCTCTCATGTCATTTGTTAGATTGTCTATTTTTGTATTGGTTCTTAAAGCAATATCAATCCAGTTACTACCGTCTGATGTTTTTGCCCAATGTTTTTCTCCTTCAGCAGTATCAATCCAAGCAGGTGTGTATTCAGCATGAATCTTTTCTTCACTTAATTTAAAATTTTGTAACTTAGGCATTCTGTCCCTAAATATTCCTAGTTCATCAAAAGGAGGTTTGCCAAGTTGCTCCCAAACTTTTAGATTAACAAAAAGATACTGCCTATGCAAACCAGGATATGCTCCTTTGGTTGCATAATGATTTTGTCCTTTCTTATCCATGATATGTCCACAAACAAAAAAGTTAGGATTTTCTTTTGCATATTTTAAACTTTGTTCTACTAGATTAGGACCTCTGTAAAGCAATAATCCTTGTGCGGCTACTATACAATATTCATGTCCTTTTGCAAAACTATTTTCGAGTATGTTTTCAACCTTATGCGAACTGCCAACGTAATCAGCAACTTTCATTTTACTCATTCTGTTGATGTAAAAGTAAGTCATTTCTAAACAACGTTTACTTATGAATTCATTTTTTATATCTCTTGAAATATTAAGTATACCTATACCTACTTGATTGTTTGATTCATGATCCTCATAGTATCTATCATGTGTTAAACTGTTCCAGTCTTTCATTAGCCGCCTCCGAATCCTGTCCAGTTCCAAGGATCCTTAAACTTGTCGTCAACAGATTTGTGTGGCTTACACGTACATCTAATGAACAAGCCAGCTAATATTCCTATTAAAAACCAAGTCAACATTATGCCCACCAACTTATTTTTTTCTTTAAATCAGGATCTAAACCACGGGCAAGTTTTCTAACTCTTTCCATGTGTTTATTAAATTCTTTATTATCCATACCTGGCAATACACTATAAAATCTTATATATTTTGTAACCATACCACCTAGGTTGAATACTGCTTTTTTAATTCTTCTATATGGAATGTTATCAAACAAACTAAAATTAAAATAAGTAACCATCGGACCACCATATGTTATAGATATCAAACCTAGTTTTTTATTCATTGCTCCTGGAACAGGATAACCGTAGTTCTTAAAATACTTACTGCCAGGCACCAATGCCCTGTAACTGAAAAACCATTTAGGGTGTAAGACCCAATCAACCCAGTTTTCTAAAATTGCTGGCATTCTCAAGTTATGACACGAGCCTATAAGAAACATAACATCACTGTTTTCTAATCTTTTTCTATAATCCAAAACAATTTGCGGTGGTGGATTTATATCTGCATTGTAGAATGGCAGTTGTTCTTCTTCTTCAAATAAATTAATTAGATCTATTTCATGTCCGCATTTTTCTGCTTCTTCTATAAATGTATCTCGGATAGCCGCATTGAAACTAGACTTTGTATTGTGATGTCCATATATAATACAAATCTTCATCTTATCCCCTATTGGTATAGTAACTTTTACGTAAGACATAAAACATATCACGTAATCTTCTACCAACTTCTCCATGTATTATCATGTGTATTCTAGGCTTATCACTTTTATTCCAAACTGCATGAACGTTACTAATATCCATTAAAAATGCACCACCATTGTCTTCAAATGGTACTACTCCATGGTCTTTAAAAAT
>CESP01166741.1_pt1 | contig 12304 bp, 10 predicted proteins | sample 531211 | NCBI WGS metagenome assembly CESP01 (sample SAMEA2622074, study PRJEB7988) | marine metagenome | biome: marine biome (ENVO:00000447); feature: surface water layer (ENVO:00002042); material: "saline water (ENVO:00002010), including plankton (ENVO:xxxxxxxx)" | depth 5 m | reverse complement strand
CTAACAAGATGAGAGTACTCCGTCAAGATCCTTACTGTTTCTTTAGTTTCTACCCCTCCTAAAGGAATAACGTAAACTCTGGCTGTTTTTAAATCAGGTGTCATTCTAACCTCGGTAACAGTAATTAATTTAGAATTTATTGATGGTATTTTTGCCTCATTTCTAATGAAAAGCTCTCCTAGATTTTGTTTCACCAATTCCCCGACTCGTAATTGTCTTTGACTAAAAGTTTTTGTGTTAGTTTGATTGCCCATCATTTAAATTGTTCTTTGAACCTTTTCTGCTAGGTAAGACTCGATAACGTCTTTTTCTTTAAAATCAATAAAATCCTTAATGCTTATTCCACACTCTAAGCCTGTTCCTACCTCTTTAACTTGGTTTTTTTCTCTAAAAATTGATAATATTTCTCCATTATATACAACAACTCCGTCTCTTATAACTCTAGCTTTAGATTTACTTTTTATCTCTCCACTTATAACTTTTGAACCAGCTATTTTACCAACTGATGATACTTTGAAAATTTTTTGGATTTCAGCACTTCCAAGAACTTTTTCTTTTATATCAGGTTCTAATAAACCTGAAAGGGATTTTTCTACATGATCTATCGCTTCATAGATAATATTAAAATATTTTATAACAACTTTTTGTTCTTCAGCTAATTTTTTAGCCTCTCTGTTTGGTTTAACATTAAATCCAATAAGAATTGCATTAGATGCTTTTGCTAGAGAAACATCTGTTTCATTTATCATTCCGATATCAGATAAAATTATTTTAGCTTCTACTTCTTTATGTTCTATTTTAGCTATTGCCATTTTTAAAGCCTCACTAGAACCTTGAACGTCTGATTTAATTATAATATTGAGTTCTTCTTTATCTTTTGCGTTATCAAATAAAGTAGTTTTATCTTTAACTAAAGCTTTACTTTGATTTGAATTATTTTTTCTAAATTCAGATAGTTCTTTAGCCTCATCCTCATCTTTGGTTACTATAAATTCAGCGCCCGCATATGCAGAACCATTCATTCCAAGAATTTCTACAGGCATGGAAGGTAGTGCCTCATTTACAATCTTACCTTCGTAGTTTATCATTGCTCTTATTTTTCCTAAGGTATCTCCACACACAAAGTGATCACCTTTATTTAACTTTCCAGTACTTATTAATATAGTAGAAACCGGTCCTTTGCCTTTATCAATTTTTGACTCAATCACTACTCCTCTTGCCTTGTCATCATAAGATGCTTTTAAATCTAAGATTTCTGACTGAAGAAGAATACTTTCTTTCAATTTATTTAGATTTATTTTTTTTAAAGCTGAAACCTCCACAAAAAGTGTATCTCCACTTAAATCTTCAGATATTAATTCATACTTCATCATCTCGTTTTTTATTTTACTTATGTTTTTTTCAGGTAAATCGCATTTATTAATAGCTACAATTATTGGAACTTTAGCCGCCTTTGCATGTTTGATAGCTTCAACTGTTTGAGGTTTAATTCCATCATCAGCTGCAACTACTAAAACAACTATGTCAGTTATTTTTGATCCCCTGGCTCTCATCTCTGTAAATGCAGCATGTCCAGGAGTATCTATAAAAGTGATTAACTTATTATCTTCTGTTTTAACTTGATAAGCTCCTATATGTTGAGTAATTCCGCCGTGCTCACCAGAAACAACATTCGTATCTCTTAAAGCATCAAGTAAAGATGTTTTTCCATGGTCTACATGGCCCATTATTGTAACCACTGGAGGCCTGTTTTTAACCTCACCTTCAAACTTTTTCTTTAACTTACTTGCATCTATGGAAGGTTTTTCTTCAAGAATAGGTTTATGTCCGAATTCTTTTACAATATATTCAGCGGTATCCTTATCAATATTGTGATTAATAGTTGCAACTACCTTCATATTGAATAAAAATTTTATTATATCATTTGATTTTTCAGCCATTCGATTTGAGAGTTCTTGAATTGTTATTTGTTCAGGTACTTTTACTTCTCTAATAACTTTCTTAAATTCCTTTTTTTCTTCCCCATCTGGCTTCTTTTTTTCTTTAAGCCTGGCTCTTTTAACAGAGGCTAAACTTCTTTGTTTTATTTCTATTTCTTCAACATTTAAAGCTCTTGAAACGGTTAATTTAAAATCGCGCTTATCAACCGGACCTTTTAACTTTAATTTACTTTTACCAGCTGGTTTATTATCTTTTTTAATAAAGTCTTTAGTAGCTTGTTGTTCAATATATTTTCTTGCAAAATTTTTTTTCTTATTGTCAATGTTTATATTGGGTAAAGAAGAAGTTTTATGAAATGATTTATTTGATTTATAGGATTTTTTTTTCTCTACCGAGAAAGATTTTTTACCAGAAGTGGAAATAGAAGTAGTATCAATTTTCTTTTTTAAATTTGAAGATATTGTGAGCGTTTTTTTTTTATCTTTTTCCATAACATTACTTGTAAGCAATCTCTCTAGCTGACATTATTAAATCGTCAGCTTCTTTCCTTGATAAAGAAAACTCTTCAAGGTAACCATCAATTCTAATTTTTTTTCCCTTTATTTCATCGTACCCTCCAATTAATTCATCCGAGGATAAATCAGCAAAATCGCTTAGTTTTTTTATATTTTTTTGACCTAAAATTACTAACATTCCTTGCGTCATTCCTTTAAGACTAATTAATTTTTCCTCTACACCCAGTTCTTTAAGTTTCAATGCTACTGCCTCTTTTTCTTTTATTAGCGTCTCTTTAGATCTAGTAATTAATTCTCTTGCGGTTTCCTCATCTATCGCTTCAATTTTTGAGATATCTTCAGGGTTAGATTGAGCTATTTCATCAATTGACACAAAGCCCTCTGACACTAAAAGCTGACCCAGTGTTTCGTCAACTTCTAAATTTTTAATTAAAGTCTCAGTTCTTTCTTTGAATTCGGTTTGTCTTCTTTCTGAGTCCTCTTTATCTGTGAGTATATCTATTTCAAAGTTGGTTAATTTAGATGCTAACCTTACGTTTTGTCCTCTTCTTCCAATCGCTTTACTTAAGTTTTCCTCAGATAAAATAATATCTATTCTTTTGTTATCTTGGTCAATAAGAACTCTCTGTATCTCTGCTGGAGATAAAGACTCTGAAATTAAAGTAGGTAAATCTTCTGTCCATTTTATAATATCAATTTTTTCACCATGTAATTCATTAACAATAGTTTGGACTCTACTACCTCTCATACCAACACAAGCTCCAACTGGATCAATAGATGAATCTTGCGAATGAACGCAAATTTTAGCTCTGCTTCCTGGGTCTCTTGCTACAGATTTAATTTCAATTGTTCCCTCATAAATTTCTGGCACTTCTTGAAAAAATAGCTTTGCAAGAAACTGGGGGTGTGCTCTTGATAAAAATATTTGGTGACCCTTCATCTCCTTTTTAACTTCATAACAATAAGCTTTAACTCGGTCACCTGTTTTTAGTATTTCTCTAGGGATTAGTTCATCTTTTTTTATGACTCCCTCTGCTCTTCCTAAATCAACTATTACGTTTCCATATTCAAGCCTTTTGATTATTCCGCTTAATATTTGACCTTGCTTGTCTATAAAATCTTCATATTGCCTATTTTTTTCAGCCTCTCTTACTCTGCTGCTTATAACTTGTTTAGCACTTTGAGCTGCGATACGTCCAAAATCTACTTGTGGCAATTCTTCAAAAACCTTCTCACCTACTTTTAAATCCTTATTATGTGGATCATTTTTCTGGGCTTCATCCAAAGAAATTTCCCTTGCGCTATCTTCAACCTTTTCAACAATATCTAAAACTTTTTGAATCTTTATTTCTCCACTTTCCCTGTCTATAACAACCTCAATATTGTTATCATTACCAAATTTCGTAAGTGCAGCTTTCTGTATAGCGCTTTCCATTGACCCAATCACAAGTTCTTTATCAATAGATTTTTCGTTAGCAACTGCCTCTACTATACGCAAAAGTTCAAGTTTATCTAATCCACTATTTAACATTAAAACGACCCTAAAAAAAAATGGGCTACTGCCCATTTTGAAAGTTTAATTATTTATATGTTTTTTAGAAGAAAAATTCAGTTTTTTCAAGATTACAATTTAAATAATTCAGTTTTATCTGTTTTTTCCCAGGTAAATTCCCCTTTATTATTGGGCTTCCTGCCAAAATGACCATATGCAGATGTGATTTCATAAATTGGGTTATTGAGCTTAAGCATTTCTCTAATCCCTCTAGGCGATAAATTAAAATTTTCTTCAATTAATTTTTTTACTTCACCAACTTTTGCTTCATCACCATTAGCTAATTTAATGAATATGGATAAAGGTTTTGATACTCCGATAGCGTACGCTAGTTGAATTAAACATTTTTCTGAAACTCCTGCTGCAACCACGTTTTTTGCTAAGTACCTTGAGGCGTAAGCTGCTGATCTATCTACTTTTGTTGGATCTTTACCCGAAAAGGCTCCACCACCATGTGGTGCTGCACCTCCATAAGTGTCTACAATAATTTTTCTACCAGTCAAGCCGGTATCTCCATCTGGTCCACCAATAATAAACTGTCCGGTAGGGTTTATATAAATTTCTTCTGAATCAAGGTCGGTAAGAAAGTTTTCTGGGATTGATTTTTGTATATATGGTATTATTGCTTTTCTTACTTGAGATTGATTTAGGTCTTTTGAATGTTGAGTTGAAATTACAACCGAAGTAACTTTTATTGGTTTTTCATTTTCATATAACATCGTTACTTGGCTTTTAGAGTCTGGCTCAATTCCTTTCAAAGTTCCTTTTTTTCTATCTTCAGCCATTAATCTTAAAATTTTATGTGAATAATGAATCGGAGCTGGCATTAATTCCTCTGTTTCATTACAAGCATATCCGAACATAATTCCTTGATCGCCAGCTCCCTCATCTTTGTTACCTTTCGAGTCAACACCCATAGCAATATCAGCAGACTGTTCGTGAAGAAATGTTTCGATATTAACATTTTTCCAACTAAAACCTTTTTGATCATATCCAATATCTTTTATGCAATCTCTTACTTTTGATATAATCTCTTCTTTATCAATTTTTGGACCTCTTATTTCTCCGGCTAATACAACTTTGTTTGTTGTGGTTAGTGTTTCGCAAGCTACTCTTGATACTGGATCTTTTTTCAAATAAGCATCGACAACCATGTCTGAAATTCTGTCACAAACTTTATCAGGGTGACCTTCAGACACTGACTCACTGGTAAACAAGTAATTATTATTTTTCATTTTTTTTTTTATAAATTAAAAAGGTCAAGAAATATGTAATTAAAAGTATAAAAAAGATCAAATCATTTTTAGTTTTATTAGATTTTATTAGTGGTACTTCAAATTCGATATTTCCAGCTTCGTTTATGTTCATTTTTTTAATTGTATTGCCTTTGTTATCGATTATTGCACTTATGCCTTGATTTGTTGATCTTAGAAGAAAAGTATTATTCTCTATAGCTCTAAAAATCGACTTTGCAAAATGTTGGTGGGGCCCTATAGATTTACCGAACCATCCGTCTTCAGAAATATTAACAATTAAATTCGTATTTTCATCTGAATTTTGAATTAGATCAGTAAATATAACTTCGTAACATATTAAGGGTAGAATGCTTAAATTATCAATTATTAGATTTTTATTTTCTTTACCTTTTAAGAAAGAACCATGACCCTCTGTAATTTTTTTTAAGCCAAAATTGTTTAATATTTTTTCAAATGGTAAAAATTCTCCAAACGGTACAAGCCTCCTTTTATTATAACTTTGTACTACATCAAAATTATTATTTACAACTAAAATGCTGTTATGAAAGCCACTTTTTATTAAATTTGATGTATTAGTTCCAAATATAATATGATGTTTATTAGAGAAATTTTTAAAAATTAATTCTCTAAACATTAAGATTTGATCATAGCTGTAACCACTAAAAACACCTTCCGGCCAAATAAATAATGTTTTTTTCTCTTTATCGGGATCGCTATATCTTACTAATTTTTGAAACCGCTCTTCAATTTCTTTTATATTTAGCCCGTACTTTAAATCAAAATTTGGAGATATAATTTTTACATATGTTTTTTCACTATTATTTAAAGTATCTATATTTTTGTTAACCTCATAATTTCCATAAATATAGACGCTGAAAATAATGATTAGAATAAATATTGTAATAATTATTTTTTTAATTTTACTAATTTTAAATAGAAAAATTACAGGAAAAGTGAATATTGTAATCACTAAAAGGTTATAAGAATATAATCCTATTAAATTTATTATTTGTAGTATCTCATTCATTGAGGTTGTACTATAGGCCCATAAATTCCAAGGAAAACCTGTGAGCAGATGAGCTCTTAAGTAATCTGAGAATGATAAACTTGCAGAGAATATCAATAATGAAACAAAATTTAATTTTAAATATGGACCAATTAAAAATGTAATTAGTCCCACAAACAAACTTAAAAATAAAGGAATAAATATTATTGCAAAAGGTATTAAAATTTTGAAGTTTTCATCAAATGTTAGAGAGTTGGCAATCCAAGAGATCCCACTTAAATAAAACCCGAAACCAAAAACTAAACCGAATATAAAGAAGTTTTTTTTATATGGTTTTTTTCTATAAACAGATTTTGATTTTTTATTTATATAAACTAATAAATAAAAAAAAAGGGGAAAGATTATTAAATTTACTATTGTAAAATTAAATGGTTCAAAAGATAATATTGTCAACGCACCGGAGATAAATGGAATGACATACAAGGTGGAAAGGCGACTATTTAAATATTTTTCAATCATTAACCAAATCAAAATATTTTTTTTCTAAACTATTCATTTTTTTATAATCTTGATTTTTCTTGTGATCATATCCAAGTAAATGAACTAATCCATGAATCCATAGTAGATCAAATTCAACTTTAAAATTTTTTTTTATATTTTTTTTTTTTACTTTATTTAAATTGATTATTATATCTCCTAAGTATATCTCTTTTCTTTTTTTTAATTTTTTCTTGAGTTCTATCTTTGTTTGGAACGGAAATGATAAAATGTCTGTTACTTTATCTTTTTTTCTAAACTTTTTATTAAGATTTTTGATTTCTTTATTTCCTGACAGCAATAATGTACAAAAAAAAAAATTCTTTTTAAATTCTTTTGCTTTTGAATTCAATTTTTTAATTTTTTGGTTTAAATAATTATTCGGTTTTTTTAAATAATTTAACCAGTTGTTATTATTTGTAATAACATTAATTTTTATCATCAATGCTTTTTTTCTGATAAGCTCTAATGATTTTTGTAACTAGTGGGTGTCTTACAACATCATTGTGATCAAATTCAATTATCTTAATTTCTGAAAGATCTTTAAGAATATTTCTTGATTTAATCAAACCGGAATCTCGTTTATTAATTAAATCTATCTGACTTGGATCGCCATTTACTACTAGTTTAGAATTTTCTCCTATTCTAGTTAAAAACATTTTTATTTGAGTTTCTGTTGCATTTTGTGCTTCATCTAAAATTGCAAAACAGTTTTTAAGAGTTCTCCCTCTCATAAAAGCCAATGGAGCAATTTCTATCTCTCCTGTCTCAATTTTTTTATCTATTTTATCTACTCCAAAAAGTTCGTAGAGGGCATCATATAAAGGTCTTAAATATGGATCTACTTTTTCTTTCATATCGCCCGGTAAGAATCCTAATTTCTCTCCAGCCTCTACAGCAGGTCTAGATAAAATTACTCTATCAATTTTTTTTTCCATTAATAAAGTTATAGCAACTGATACTGCTAGAAAGCTTTTTCCAGTTCCTGCTGGACCTAGTGACATCACAATATCATTTTCTTTCAAGGCTTTAATATAGTCTGACTGTTTTTCAGATCGTGCTATAACTGATTTTTTTGGGGTTTTAATTAACTGCTTAAAACTTTCTACGTTAGTCTCTTCTATTTCTAAATTTTTTTTCACTGATAAAACTATATCTTCTTTTTCGATAATATTCGTTAACAAATACTTATTTATTAAAAACTTTATGGCATCACAAAATATAGATATTTTTTCGCCGTCCCCTTTACAAGTTATAGAATTACCTCTAAAAAAAACATCTGTGCTAGTCAACTTAGATAAATTCTTTAAATTTTGATCAAATTGTCCCACAATTGCCATTAACATTTCATTATCGTTTATTGACAAGTTAATAGTTTGTTTATCAATTTTTTTTATAATTAAGCTCTGTTCTAATTTGCTAATTTCAGACATTTAATTATGCGGCATGATCGGTTTGATTTAAATTTGGAACAATATCACCAAATAATGTGTTTTGATTTACTTTTATAATTTTAACATTTTTTACTTTACCAGTTAAATTATACTTACTTTCAGCAATAACAGAGTTAAAATATTCGTCTCGACCAAAATATTTGTTTCCACTTTTCATTTTATTTTCAAATAACACTTTAGCTATTTTGTTAATTAATTTTTTTCGATAATCAGTTTTTATATTTTTTGCTGTGTATTGGAACTCTATTAATCTATCTCTAGACTCTTTTTTATCTAATTCATCTAAATTAAAAGCCGGAGTTCCTGGTCTGGCACTGAAAATAAATGAGAATGAATTAATAAATTTAATTTGAGACATGATTTCTAATGTTTTTTTAAAATCTTCATAAGTTTCACCAGGATAACCTACTATAAAATCGCTTGAGAATTTAATGTTAGGTTTTGCTTCGATCAATTTTTTTATAATTTCTAAATATTCTTCAATAGTGTGTCTTCTATTCATTGCCTCTAGTATTTTATTAGATCCACTTTGAACAGGTAAGTGAATTAAAGGCATTAATTTTTTGCAATTTGCGTGTGCTTCTATTAAGTCTTGAGTAAAATCTCTTGGATGAGATGTAGTATATCTAATTCTTTCAATTTTTTTTATATCAGAAATTTCAAAAATTAAATCTGAAAGTTTTTTTCCATCAAAATCATAAGCGTTAACGTTCTGTCCAAGTAAATTAATTTCCTTTGTTCCGTTATCAGCTAAGTGTTTTGCTTCAGAAATTATTTCATTTATAGATCTAGAATGTTCGGGACCTCTGGTATAAGGAACAACACAAAATTTACAAAATTTATCACAACCCTCTTGTATTGTAAGAAATGCAGATACATTGTTATTTGTATTTTTTATTAAGTTTAAACTATCAAATTTTTCTATTACCTCGAATTCCGTAAAATTTATTGGTTCTGATTTTTTTTCTAATTTTTTAATCATGCTGTTAATTTGATGGTAAGATTGTGGGCCAATAACTGCATCTATATACTTTTCTTTTTTTAATAATATGTCTCCCTCTGCTTGGGCTACACAACCGGCTATTAATACAATAGGCTTCGATTTATTTCTAAATTTCTTTTTTAATCTTCCAATCTCATGGTAAACTTTATCGGTAGCTTTTTCCCTGATGTGACAAGTATTTAAAATATAACAATTTGTTTCAGATAAATTGTTTGTAGGTAAATAGTTAATTTTTTTTGTGAAGTCTATAATACGATTACTATCATATTCATTCATTTGGCAACCCAGAGTTTTAATGAAAATTTTTTTATGCAAATTATTTTTTTATTTTTGTGCCATAAAGCTCTAATTTATGGTCTACCAGTTTGTAACCTAATTTTTTTGCTACTTCGTCTTGAAGTTTTTCAATTTCTTTATCTACAAATTCTATTATCTCTCCTGTATTGATATCTATTAGGTGGTCGTGATGCTCTTCCATTGATGGCTCATATCTTGCTTTTCCACTCTTGAAATCATGTTTTTCCAAGATACCTGACTCTTCGAACAATTTTACTGTTCTATAAACTGTCGCAATGCTAATTTTTTTATCTATATCTGAAACTCTTTTGTGAAGCTCATCAACATCTGGATGATCCTTTGATCCGTAGACTTCCTTGGACTCAGATAAAACTTTGGCAATAGTTTTCCTCTGATCGGTTAGTCTAACTCCTTTTTTTTGGCACTTTTCTTCTATTGAATTCATTATTATTAATTTAACTTATATATGTGGGTTTAATCAAATTTTTTTGTAACAATTTTTTTTTAATTAAAATCTCAATATTAGCAAGGTTAAATTCACCTAAATCAGAGTTTTTATATCCATATAGATTTATCTTTTTCGTTATTTTTATTCCTTTTGCTACAGCTAAAGAAACTCTAATAGACGAAAAACTCCCTGGACCGCTATTAATTAGTAAAGAAAAATCATTATTAATATTTACTTTGTATTTTTTTATCATATTTAATATGTTCGATATTAATTGATCGTTTTTATTTACTTTAAGATTAAAATCATGGATATAAAATCTATTATCAATTTTAATACCAATTTTATCGTTTTTACCTATGCAATTTAAAATCAAAAAATTCTTTATCATTAAATTATTAATAACTATTTTAGCTTTTCAAAACAATCTATATTCAAATTCTAATCTAGAAGATATTGATGATTTTGGTATTATTTCTTTAATGTATCATAGATTCGAGGAGAATAAATACCCGTCTACAAACATTAAAATTAATGATTTTAAAAATCACCTAGAAATAATTAAGAATAATAAAATAAAATTTGTAAATCCAAAAAAATTTGAGGAAGAATTGATAGATAATAAAAAACGAAGAAAGGTACTTTTAACAATTGATGATGGTTTTTCATCTTTTTATGAAAATGCTTGGCCAATACTTAAGAAGGAAAAAATACCATTTATTTTATTTGTTAGTACAAGGGAAGTAGGAATGTTTAATTACATGTCTTGGGATCAAATAAGAGAAATTGAAAAAGAAGATTTTGTTGAAATAGGTAATCATAGCCACACTCATGAATATCTTGCTGATGAAAATAGCGAAATAATCACAACAGATATTAAAAAATCAATAACAATTTTCAAAAAAGAATTAGGAAAAAATTCTGATTTCTTTTCTTACCCTTTTGGAGAATACAGTTTAGAATTTAAAAAAATTATAAAGTCTCTTGGGTTTAAATATGCCTTTGGACAACACTCAGGAGTTATGGATGAGACAAAAGATTTTTATGAATTTCCAAGATATCCAATTAATGAAAAATATGGAGAAATTAAAAGATTTAATTCATTAACGAAAACATTACCTTTCAAATATAAGAAAATTTTCCCAGAAGAGAAATATCTTTTAAAAAGTAAAAACCCACCAAAAGTGAAGATAAATTTTTATGAAAATATTAAAAATTTAAAATCAATTACTTGTTATTCTAACGAAGGCGACAAATGGAGACAATCAGATATAAAATTTGATAATGCAAATACATTATTAATAAACATTGAAGAAAAATTTGTTGGGGAAAGAGGGAGAATAAATTGTTCACTGCGAGATCCGAGTGGTTTTTGGCGTTGGCTTGGTTTACAGTTTGTAATTAGTGAAAAATAATTTAAGAACTCAATTCTATTTTTTTAACTGAATTTACTAAACTCACAGGCTCAAAATCTGTTAGTCTATTTTGTCTAATTATTTGATTTAAAATTTTCGTATATTCAGAACCTGTTTGCGCATAATTATTTAAGGTTTCTGTTAACTCTAAACCAGAAATTTTCTTATTTTTCTCCCTTAAATTAGATCTTTTTTGTCTAAATTTCGCATAACTTTTGTGTGTATTAAGATTGTTTTTATAAGCTTTTACTGAAGCTCTTAAAATAGGAAATTTTAAAATTTTATGGTTTTTGTCACTTTCTCTATCTAAAGGAGCGATTCCCTGACCACTCCATGTCCATTGTCCAAAAATTGCATTTCCCTCTAATGCGAACCTAGACGTCCCCCAGCCACTTTCTTTTGCAGCTTGCGCTAAAGCTATAGAGGTTGGAATAATGTCCATACGCATTAATAATTCCTTAATATTTCCTTTTTTTACTTTGTACTCTAAAAGTTTTTGTCTTATCCATTGCTTTTCTGGATCTGTGGTGAATTTTTTATCAGATAAAATTTTTAATTTTTCTCTATCAGCAAGTATTCTCTCGTTTTCAGCGACAATCAAAGGCAATACTATCTTAATAAAAGTTTCTTTTTTCAGTTTAGTGCTTTTTAAATCATCAAGATCTTTTGGGAATTGAGTAAAGTAAATTGGTTTGACCAGTTTTTGTATCCTGACACGGCCTAAATCATATTCGACATCTTTGAAAAGATTTAAAACTGTCTCAGTTTTCAAATTTAAATTTGGAAGAATTACTTCATCGACACTTCTTCTCTTAACTTCTAATTTTGGCTCGACCTCTTTTTTAACTTCAGGTTTTTTTACCTCTTTTTTAACTTCAGG
>CESP01166593.1_pt1 | contig 12336 bp, 12 predicted proteins | sample 531211 | NCBI WGS metagenome assembly CESP01 (sample SAMEA2622074, study PRJEB7988) | marine metagenome | biome: marine biome (ENVO:00000447); feature: surface water layer (ENVO:00002042); material: "saline water (ENVO:00002010), including plankton (ENVO:xxxxxxxx)" | depth 5 m | reverse complement strand
AATTTTGTGAAAATGAACAATTTAAATATTTTTTAATTAAAGGAACCTTGTCGTAATCAAATAAAAATAGTTCGTTTGATTTATGGGAGTTTTTATTACGATTTGTCCACGGAGATTGGTCAGGACCTATATATATAATTTTATTATTTCTGAGCTTTTTAATAAAATTTTTCTTTGAACCTGTATACCCTTTTTTTGATAAATCATTATTATCAAAAACTACATTATTCACAGCTCTGTATGTTGTTTTTGAGCCAACGTCTTCTTCAAAATTCTTTGTAGTTGCCGTATTAAATCTAATAACGTCAACACTCATATCAATTTTACTTCCTAGTTTCGAACCATTCAATGAACCACTGGATCCAACAATTGATAATTTTTCATTTAAATTTAAATCTGGCTTTATAAACAGAAGCTTATTAGACATTAAATCCCTTTTTTATATTTAGGGGATTGCCTGTCAAGTATGGATAGTTGTGTAATTTGAGAAAGTTTGATATTGGACTTTTATATTGTCTGTTTTTAAGTTTCCTTGATAGTGAAATATATTCTTGGACAACATTAAAATCAAGAAGAGGGTATCTAGTTTCAATTCCATATGATCCTCCTATATTTTCTTCTTTTCCGAGATAACTTGACTGTGCTCCATAAAAAAAATTCTCCCAGGGAAAGACTTTGCTTAGTCTTTTAGGAAATCTTTTTGGATTTGGATTTCCAAAATGATAATTTTGCATATTTGAATATATTTCATCTCCACCCTGGCCAGAAGCTAATATTCTAAAATTATTATTTCTTTCTTTTACTTGACCAAGTATAAAAGTTAGTCCCTGAGCTCCAGGATCATCAAAGCCAGAAATTTGAGTATTTTGATTAATGATATTTGGTCCATAAAAAAATTCTTCACAATTATTTTTAAGATAGGTAATTACCTTATCCCTTTGTTCATCATCTAGTGCTTCTTGTTCAATAGTTAACACTTCGTGATTCCAATTATCTCTTTTTCTTTTCAATCTATCCATCAGAATACTTTTATCTTCATTACCAATAAATGAAAAGGAATCAAATTTTATATCTAATATCTCAAAACAGCAGGCAATTATACCGCTGTCATGCCCACTGCTTAAAGGAAGTAAAATATCATAGTTTAGATTTAAAAATCTCTTTTTTATTGAATTTATAAATGCTTCATTCCAGTCATCAAAATTATCTTTTGATTGTTCAAGATTAAAAGTTTTAACCTTTTTTTCTTGAATTACATTTAGTGATTCTAAATCAAGAGTTATAAAAGTATTAGGTTTACATTTTTCTATATTCTTGAAACCTGCATTTTTTAAAGACTGCATATAAGATGAGAATCCAAACTTATTTTTTTCAATACTTTTATATAAAGGCTTGGTGCCAAACACATCAGTAGAAAATATGATTTTGCTTTTTCTGAAGTCGACGATAACTAAAGCAAATTCTCCATCCAGTTTATGTATAAAAGAATCGCCTTCGTTTAAATAACTATCAATTACAAAATATCCATCAGAATCATATTTTTTCTCAAGATTATAATTATAAATTTCTCCATTATACAAAAAGACAACATCTTCACTTATCAAAGGTTGTGGAGTAACTTCGCCGGTGATACTCAATAGTGTATGGATAAACGTTATATCATTTATGGAATTGTATTGGAATTTATCTGGACCACGTTGGCACAAAAATTCATTATCTGCTTCTATAGTTGAAACATTTTTATTTGTTACAAGTAAACCACACACTATAAAATCATATACTAATAAATTTCTGAATCATATAAAAAATAAAAAATCTATTTTCTTATAAATAAGAAGTTTGGATATCTACTGATATCCACCAATCTATATCCATTAATCAATAGTCTTATAAATATACTTGATAATCTAATAATTGGTTTATATTCGTCTCTCCACAAATCACTAAATTCTACAGCTATCTGTTTTGGAAAAATTTTATCGTTCAATATACTTTTTAACACACTGATTTCTGCCCCTTCAATATCAAGTTTCAACAAAGATATATGATCAATTTTATTTTTTTCTTTAATATTTTTTAATGTAGTAGTTTTTACAGTTATGAAACTTCCCTCACTTGAATAATCCCCTCTCCAGTTAGTTAAACTATAACTTACATGACTTTCATCTGGGGGCTGATAAAAATTTATATCAGATTCATTTTTATCATGAAGAGCTAATTCAATTAGTTGAAGTTTATCATTATTAATTTTTTCTAAATTATATGAGCTTGGATTTTCCATTCCGTTACCTTCATACTCGGTAGTTTTTTTATTTCCAAAGTTTTTAATTACAAAGTTGTAATATTCTATTGCTCTTGGGGTTGGGTCAATTAAAAAAACTTTGCAATTAAATGTGTTTATTAGCTCAATATCAAATGATATATCTTCACCAGAACCAGCCGAAAAGACTATCGAATTATTTAATGATGAATCATTAACAATGACCATACCACCATAACCTGTCCCGAGCATCATCAAATTTTTATTTTTCTTCAAAAAAAATAACTGAAGAGTTTTTATAAATATTTTTTTAATAAGCGAAAACATTACTAATTTAAGTTAAATCTTTTTTTGCGATTTTTATTTGTATTAATAAACTCTTTATCCCACCACTTTGTATTTTTCATATACCAGTGAATAATTTCTTTAAGTGATTCATCAAAATTATGCTGGGGTTTCCATCCTGTCCTAATCAAATTATTATTTGAAGCAGCATATCTGAAATCATGTCCAGGTCTATCATCTATGAAAGAAATTCGATTTTCATCAAAACCCATAAAGTTTGCTATTTTAATACTTAATTCATAATTACTGATAAAGAAATCTGTACTTACATTAAACACTTCGTTTTCATATTTATTATTTATCGTATGAAGAATGGCATTCGAAGTATCATTTACGTGAATCCAATTTCTAACATTTCTCCCATCCCCATAAACTTCTATATTTTTATCGTTGACTAGATTTAAAATACTAAAAGGTATCATTTTTTCAGGTTGTTGATAAATTCCATAATTATTGCAAGGTCGTAATATTGTTACTTTCTGCCCATAAGTCTTCTTAAATGCATTACAAAGATGCTCAGCAGATGCTTTTGAAGCTGAATAAGGAGATGAGGGATTGAATTTATCTGATTCTTCAAAGTATTGAATTTTACTGCTTCCATATACTTCATCGGTTGATATCTGAATAAACCTATCAATATTATTTGACTTGGCATAATTCAATAAACTCAGCGTTCCAAGAGTGTTTGTTCTCACAAAAGAAACTGGATCAGATATAGAATTATCTACATGTGACTCTGCTGCAAAATTAATTATCATATCGTAGTCTTTATTTTCAAGTTGATTTATTTCATTTATGTTTAAATTAATATGAGTAAAGTTTTTATCGCTAAACATTTCTTTGTTTAATGTTGAACAACTATTATTGAGATTATCAATCCCTGTTACATCAAAATCATTAGGATAATTTTTAAATATATATTTAATAAAATTAAAACCTATAAAGCCGAAACAACCTGTGACAATAATTTTCACAAAAACTATAGTAATAGTTATTAAACAAATTTATGAAAAATATTAACAAAAAAGAAATTTATATTAGCAATTTCAAGCTAATAAAAGAAAATTTTTCTCATCTTACAACTTACGAGGCAGAAAAATTGACTGAGCATATCTACTGTACAAATTTAGTCTATGAAAGTGGACAAATTGACAAGTGGATAAAAGATAAAAAACTAAAATTTAAATCAAATGTAAAAAAATTTCCAATAAAAAAATTAAATGGGTGGACACAGAACAAAAATGGAGATATTGTCCATGAATCTGGAAAATTTTTCTCTATTGTGGGAGTAAGAATTGGAGACAATGCCAACAGAGAGATTGGGAATAAAGGCTGGGATCAACCAATAGTAAAAGAATTTAATTTTAACGGTGGTTTATTAGGATTAATTAGGACGAAGATTGAAGGATTGCCACATTATTTAGTTCAAGCAAGATTTGAGCCGGGTAATTATGGAACTATTCAGCTGGGCCCAACTCTTCAGGCAACATTTTCAAATTTTAATCAAGAACATGGAGGCAGAAAGCCATATTACTCGGAATTTTTTGAGGATTACAAAAGTAAAAAAAATTACGAATTCAATAATTGGCTTGCTGAAGATGGAGGCAAATTTTTAAAAAAGAGAAATCTAGGACTAGTAAAAAACATCGACTACAAAAATATAAATATTATAAATGATGACTATAAGTGGTTAAGTATGTATCAAATTAATAAGTTGATAGACAGGAATTCAATTATCAATCCTCATTTAGCAAGGTTAATTTACTTATAATATGAATATCCTGGTTGTTGGAAACGGTCAACATACAAATAAAAGAATCCTTCCAGCACTCTTAAAAATTCAAAGTGTTGAACATATTGAGGTAGTCTTTAATTCAAAAAAAAATATAAAAACAAAAGATAAAAAAATAATCTATACCAAAAGTAAAGACACACCAAACCATAAATCTTATTCATTGGTTATTTATGCCACACCGCCAAGAGTTCACCTAGATAATTTAGATAATTATTTTGAATTATCAGATAATCACTTAATCGAAAAGCCGATTTCATCAAATTTAAAATTTTTAGAAGATGAAAGGTTCAAAATTTTATACAAAAGTAAAAATGTTTTTGAGTCATTAATGTATCTACATCATCCAGCAATAGAAGTTCTAAAAAAAATAATATTAGAAAACAGCTGTCTAGAATTTAAGTCATCATTTAAAGTACCACATACAGATTTTGATCATTACAGATATAAGAAAGATGAGGGAGGAGGGTCACTTCTAGACCAAGGAATATATCCTATTTCGCTGATTTTATTTTTATTTAAAGATAAATTTCAAACATTAAAAAAAAGTATCTTTCACGATAAAAATCTTGATATTGATCTCTCAGGTCAAATTATTGGAAAAACAAATACAATAAATAAAGTAAGTATTGAATGGGCTTTAGGTCAAAAATATGAAAATTATGCTGAAATTGTTTGTAGAGATAAAGTTATAAAATTTCCATTTATATTTAGTAAAAATGAAAATGATATTTATAAATATTTAGAAATACAAAATGAGATGATAATTGAAAAAGAATTAGGATTATTTGATCAATTTGAGAAGCTATACTCTGACATTTTAAATGATAAAATTAAAAATTTTGAATACAGTAAATATGAAGATTTAATTTATAGATACAAATTTATTAATAACCTACATAAAGGTCAATAAATCGATTGAATATTTTTGTATAAAGTTTGAAAATAAGTTGATTGATTGTTGTCACGATACAACTTTTCTATATGTTCTTCAGTTATCCAACCATTCCTGAAAGCAACTTCATGTGGAGAGTTAACAAGAATATTTTGTCTTTCCTGTATGGTTCTAACAAAATTTGAACAGTTTAATAAGGATTCATGGCTTCCCATGTCCATCCAAGTCATACCTCTTCCTAAATAAATAGGATTAAGACTTTTATCCTTCATATACAATTTTAAAATATCTGCAATTTCAAATTCATTTCTATCTGATAAATCAATACTTTTAAAGTATTGAAAAAATTTATCATCAAAAGTGTAAATACCAGTCACAGCTAGGTCAGAAATAAAATCTTTTGGCTTCTCCACAATATCAATTAAATTTTGTTCTTCATCTAAATTCAAAACTCCAAAATCTTCTGGATTATTTACTTTTTGAAAAAAAATATTTGACTTTTTTAAATCAATTAAATCGTAAAAGTTATTAAAAAATTCTCTTCCGTGCAAAAAATTATCTCCCAATACAACAGCAAAATTTTCTAGTTTTGAATCTTTTACAAATATATTATTTATTGCGTGCGGCAACCCTAATGGTTTATCTTGAATTATATAATCAACAGATATACCGAATTCATCCCCTGTACCAAGAAGTTTTTCTAGGATATCTTTCGAATCTGAATCCACAATTATTTTGATATTTCTTATCTTTAGGAGCAGTAAAATTGATAAAGAATAATATATCATTGGTTTATCAAAAATATTTAAAAAATGCTTGTTTACTATATTTGTTGATGGCGCAAGTCTTGATCCAGTTCCACCAGCTAATAAAACTCCTGTATTGATTTTCATAATTACTTTCTAAACCTATTTAATCCAATTCTATTTTAAATTTATTTTCTATATCTATAAATACCAAGAATTATATTTTTTCATAACATCTTTCTTATTGTCTCCAACTATATAGTTAAAGTGAATAACAGTTGGGTTGAGTGTTTTATCATTTTTCATATAAAAACTACCATTACAATAATCTTCCTGGGATAAAAACTCAAAATTGATCCATTTTCTTTTTGAATTTATAATTTCTTGATCTTGAATCTTAAAATTATTTTTCGAAATGATTTTGGGATTTATGATTTTTTTAATTTTTAAATTAGATTTTAAATACATAAAGCCAGCACATATTGATGTTTTTTCTGGATTTTCTACATTAAAGTCCTTAATTGCTAATAAATCACAATTGATAGAATTATCCAAATATTGGATAAAATTCTTTTTCTTGAAAACAACATCTCCATCTGTATACAAAATTTCTTTATTTTGTTTCAACGCATCTCTTATAACTTTCATTTTGTAATACATAAAGGTATTAAACTCGTAAGTTCCAAATTGGGTTGGTGATGTTGTAATTTTATATTTAGTATCAATTTTTTTACCATTAAATCCTTTTTCATTTATTTGTTCGTAGGACTCATTATCTAAGCAATATACGTTTACAATATCTGATAAATTTAACTCATTTAACGAAAAGAGCATATTCAATGTATATTCGATATACCATTTGCTAGTGATTGTTATTATTTCTTGCTTATTGAGAGTCATTAATAAACATTCTACCTATGTTGCTTAATAGGACATGTTTATGATAAATGAATAAAGGCTCAAATTAATTAAAATAAATCTGCAATAAATTTAGCATATTCTAAATCACTTTGATCATCAATATCAATGAAATACTTACTACTTGATTTAAAGGGAATAGCATTTATATAAATTGATGGTCCAGAATCATTCATTAAACTTCTCATATTTAAAAAATAGACTGAACCATCTGGGTGATAGTATTTTGTTTGTTCTTGACTTCTTGTATTTCCTGTATTCATAGGAGAATCTTTAAGCAAGGATTCGAATTGACCATTTTCCAAAAACTTAAACGCAAAAGATACATGAAAGCTATATTCTCTTGATGAAAAAACGTTCTTTTTAGTTTTTTGTCCAAGTTTAATTATTTCATCAATATCTTTATTTACTCTAAATGGTTGGGTCGGCAACAACATCAATAACGAATCGTTTTCATTCAAAAAAGTATTATTTTTAATAAAATCACTTTTTAAATAGTCAAATATTTTTATTTCTGATGAAGAATTCAAATCTGATCTATAGTCAATAATTAATTCCTTATCTAGTCTTATAGATTTTGCATATTCTATATACTTGTTTGAATCAGTCGAGAAAATTATTTTCTCTATTTTCTTAGTATTATTTGCGCATTCTATGCTCCATTCAAATAAGCGTTTGTCTTTTAACATTAAATAATTTTTATCTTTTAATCTTTTTGACCCTGAGCGTGCAGGTATAAATGCGTATATCATTGGGATCTTGGATTTAATAAGGTTTCTTTATTATCATTATAAAATTTTTGAACAATTTCAAAATCTTCTAATTCCAGATGTTGCATTGGCAACCTATCAAATCTATCCATAAGACCAGCGGCCTCTAATAGAGCTTTGTTTGACCTATGCCATCCAAATTTTGCTACTAATTCATTCCAAAAGGGATCTTCTATCGACTCTAATATTTTATCTAATTGGTTTTTATTTTTGTCTTTTAATGCTTCCCAAAAAAGGAATGCGATTTGAGGATTAACAATCGACGTCCCATTTAGGTAACTAGTTAGTCCATGAGGGTAAAGTTCTTTGATAAACCTCTTTTTTCCTGCAAAAATTACTTTGATATCTGGTTCTAGGTTTTCGATTACTTTAATACCATAGTTTGTATCTTTTGCGTCTTCTTTAATTGCTAATACATTTTCAATTTCTTTTAATTTCTTTAATAAAGAAAGTGGCCATCTCATAACAGTGGCATCGTAACCTGATAAAAAAGGCATCTCATGCACTAATAGTGGTTTGTTTAATTTATTTGAGAGAAATTTATAGTGATTGATAATCTGTGTATCTGAGAAGTATTTCTCTCTTACAATAGAAGCAAACATATCTGCACCTTGCTCAAAAGCATCAAAACCGATATCTGCAGACAACTCTGAAGGACCATGTATGGAGTCACTTACAATTACATAATTTTTATTGTTGAGATTTTTGACTGCTGAAATTACAAATCTGTTAAGTTCATAAATTTCTTTTTCTCTAAGTTGGGAATATCTAGAGTTGTATGGCATTACATAAAAGTTTCTTACCCCTGAGTTATATAAAAAATTGAGATATTTTTCGATTTGTTGATAACTTATATCTCCAGATGAATTGAATGCAGTAAAAACTGTAAAAACAGGGCCATCAAGAATTTCTTTTATTTTATTATGTTGTTTTAAGCTCATAATTAATCATTAACTTACAAATTTCCTCAAGTTTAATTTTAGGTTGCCAATCTAAATCTTTTTTGATTTTAGTATTATCTCCTTTAATTCCTCTTAAATCAAATTCACGAAATTCACTCCAATCAGATACAATAAATTTATAATTTTTATTGACGTCCAAATAACTTATCTTTGATCCTTCTTCAATAATTTCATATTTGATATTTAAAATATTTAGACAGTTGTCAACAAACTCTTTTAGTTCATACAACCTATTTGAAGATAAAATATAATCTGTTTTTTTATTTTTTGAAAGTACTTTAAATATTCCTTCAGTATATTCTTTTGCATATCCAATATCTCTTTTAATAAATAGATCTCCAACATTTATACAGTCTTTTTTTCCAAGATAATAAGCAATGAGAAACTCCGTCATCTTTTTAGAGAAAAAATTTGGTCTTCGATATTCAGATTCATGGCTAAATAATATTCCTGTATTCAGCTGTAAATCAGAATCATCAAGTTTCTCACTTATTAATTGCTGTGTGTTGTATTTTGATTTTGCATAAGTAGTTTTAGGTAAAGGTTTTGTATCCTCATTAACAGTAATATCTTGATAGCCTTCATATATAGTTGCTGACGATGCAAAGAAAAATATAGTATCTCTTGAAGTCTCATCCAAATTTTGAATTATATTTTTTGAAACTTGGAAATTTGATTCTTCAGTTAATTTTTTGTAATTATCACTTTTTTTAACACTACTTTGTGACCCAAGATGAGCAAAATGACTTGGTTTATATTTTTTAATGAGATTTTTTAATTTACTTTTATCTCTTAAGTCTAAAACTTCAAATTTTAATTTATCAAAAATGCCCTGTTCTTTTAATCTATAAACGACTTGATCTGTTCTGTAGTTTGGGACAGGTCTTTGGAGCCCAATAACCTCAAATCCATTATCTAATGCGTTCTTTGCAAGGTAACATCCATCTTGTCCGTTTATTCCGGTAATGAAAATTGTTTTATTAATCAAATTTCCTTAAATCCCTGACTGCTGATTTAAAGCCTTTAAATTCGTTCAAATGACCCTGCCAGACTTCTAGAACTTTTGCACCCTGAAATGCAATTAATTTTTTAGGATTACCTAATTCTCCTTCTCCAAAATTAACACCCTCACCGTCTGTACCATATGAATCAGAAAGATGTATATGTTTAGTAAATGGCAATAATTGATCTAACCAACTTTTCCAATTCGCATTTTCAGAATTTGCAGACATTATTAAGTGTGCGGTGTCCAAACATATTTGCATTTTATATTTTTTTATAAAGTTAATATCGTCAGAATTTGAAAATAAACTAATATCATAAGAACCACCAAAATACCATGCTTTTTTTGGAAGCCATTGTGGAAGAAATAGAATATTGTATTTATTAAACATTTTATTTATAAATTCACTTAAATTTTCAAAATATTCATCCTTATTGTTAAAGTTGTTTTGACTTAGACTTGAAACAAAAATTATTGGATTTTCATCTTCTGATGAAAACACTCGACTTATTTTTATTGCCTTCTCCAAAAGCTTATTGGATCTTTCTTTAATTTCCTTTGTAAAACTTAAAGGATCAAATAATTGATAATTATTGAGATAGTCAGGTAGGTGATAAGAAAAAGTTTTTCCATTTAAATTGTTTGATTGTGAATTCATTAACTTGGAATCAAAATTTTCAACATCTTTATATGAAAGATGAAATTCATAATTTGAAATTTTAAAATTATCAAAAATATATTCCATATCATGAAATCGAATTGGTAAAGATATATTGTGTTGATTCATAAAATTAAAATCTTGCTTAGTTAAATTCTTATTCCTAACAAAATGGCTTTTTGTTATAGGATGATTGGATAATACATCCTTTAATAATGGTTTATCTAAGTATTTTTGAATTTGCTCATATGTAAGCCCTTTTCGGGGTGCTCTTATTTTAAAATCATTTAGCGTTACATATTTATTCTTTTTTATATCTTTTTTAGCATAAAGAGCGGTTCCTAGATTTTGAAGGTTGAGAACTTCACCTTGATTTATTGGCTTTCGATCATCTCCTAAAATTTTCTCAAAATTTTTCAGAATATTGTTAATTTTAATAAATTCTTCTAGTTCAGAACTAGATGAATCATCAAGGTTCTTACCTTCTTTATTTAATGTTATATGACGTTCTATATATTCTGCACCAAAAGCGGCTGCTAAAAATACGATTTCATAATGCATATCGTGACTCGAATATCCAACTTTTATTTTCTTATTATTTTTTAGCTTTTTTATAACTTTTAAATTTTGACTTCCTATATCGCTTGGATAATTTGAAGTACAGTGAAGTATTACTGTTTCACTCTCAAGGTCGTAAGCATCTATGTTTTTTTTTATTTGCTTATAAGTATGGCCTCCCGTAGAAAGAAGTAGTAGTTTTCCAGTAGATTTTGCCTTTTCAACAAGTTTAGAATTTGAGAACTCAGCGGAGGGAATTTTGTAGAAATCAAAATTTATTTTGGCACTTATAATTTCGTTAAAATCTTCGATTGTAAAAAAACTAATCCCTACTTTTAATTTTTTCCTTTTTGCATATATAGTAAGTTCAGCAATGTCTTTTAAAGATAAATATGCCTTATTTAGTTGATCATAAATTAACTCATCTCCTATTTCATTTGTACTACCGTAAAAATTTTGGAAGCTTCTGTATTGAAATTTAATTGCCCAACAATTTGAGATTTCCGCTGAGTCAATAAGTTTTTTTGCAATATCAACACTTGATTCATGATTGATACCTATTTCTGCAATTACCTTGATCATTATTTAATCAGTTTATATGGTTTTTTCATTCCAAATTAGTAAAAATTTAGAATATACTTGAAACTTTTTTAAATAAATAAAACTTTTGTTATATAATCATGAATATGTATTCAACTAAAAATATTAATAATTTTGTGGATGAAGTGCGAGAAAATGGATATAAGAAAGTTGAATCATTTTTGACTACTGAGCAATGTTTAGAATTGGAAAAAAATACGATTAAAGCTTTTAAGAAAGCAAAAGAGAAACACTATCATACTAAAACAGATTTTGTCAAAGTATTGACTGTAAGTCAAGATGAAGCAGAAAACATAAAATATTTTAAATTTTTAAAAGATTTATTTAATGATGAATCATTAATTAGCTTTGTGAAAAATTATTTTGGTACAGATGATGTTGAAATAAGTAAAATATTCCTTTCGGAGTCGTCTAACAGTGGAGAAAAGGTTGATGTGCTTCCCTACAAATTACATTTTGACAAAACGAGATATCTAAAAATCATGATTTATTTGAGAGATGTCGGGAATGGGGATGGTGGTATTACTTTTGCTAAAAAAGAATGGAATACCAAGCTACAAGAAGATTTATTGTCAAAACAAGAAATTCAAGAAGAGAATGTGGTCGAGGTTGATGATCTTTCAAAAATTGATGAAATTATTGGCAAACCAGGAACTGGAGTTATTTTTGATACAAACATTACTCATAAAGCAGGCCAAGTTTTATCAGACAATAAACGATTGGTTTTAAGAATAGATACTAGGCCAAAAATTAATTCTTAAATAATTTTTTTATCACCCGTAATTCTTGGAATTTTTACGCATACTATTTCACAATCCTCTAGAAAAAT
>CESP01070392.1_pt1 | contig 12470 bp, 8 predicted proteins | sample 531211 | NCBI WGS metagenome assembly CESP01 (sample SAMEA2622074, study PRJEB7988) | marine metagenome | biome: marine biome (ENVO:00000447); feature: surface water layer (ENVO:00002042); material: "saline water (ENVO:00002010), including plankton (ENVO:xxxxxxxx)" | depth 5 m | reverse complement strand
GAACACATAGATCCTAATAAAGGCTATGCAATAGCTGGTATGGAATACGAGGAATATGTGGATGTGAAAAAAAATAGGTTGAGAGGACTAACATATGATCAAATCCTCAAATACTTAAAAAGTGCCAAAAAGGAGGACAGACTTAAAAAATATAAAGCATTACTGAAATTTAAAAACATTCCTTTTGAAGCCGATCTATTTACCTGGCATAATGAGGATATTTAGCCTTGGATATAAACTGTTTCAACATTACATAAATAATGATCTAAAAATTTATTATTTTTTTATTTTTTTAAAGTTATAGAAATCACTGATTTCTCTAAATTTATGTCTTTCTCTTCGCCACAAATAAAAAAAAAATAGGATCAATAAAGGTTGCAAAATAACGAAAATAAGTATGTTAATTAATTCATAAGACATTCCAGTTAAATCAGCCATAATTTCAAGAACTAAAACACACCAGTTAAAAAAATCATTAATCATAATTCATGTTAAGTCATGTTTGTTTGTTTTCATTTTGCTTAAATTATGTTCTCAAAAAGAAAATAGATATGTTAAAATAAATAATAATGAAATTTATAGATTTATTTGCTGGATTAGGCGGGTTTCATGTGGCTTTAAATGCCCTAGGTCACAAATGTGTTTATGCCTGTGAACTCAATGACTCTTTAAGAAAAATTTATAAAAAAAATTTCAATATAAATATTGATGGTGATATTACAAAATTAGATATTAAAAAAATACCTCAACACGAAATATTATGTGCAGGTTTTCCTTGCCAGCCATTTTCCAAAGCTGGTAACAGTCAAGGATTTAATCATAAGGTAGCTGGAAAAATGTTTTTTTACTTAATCCAAATAATCAAATTTCATAAGCCAAAATTTTTATTTTTAGAAAATGTTCCCAATCTATTATATCATAGCCAGGGAAAAACATGGAATTTTATGAAAAAGAAAATATTAAAATTAGGATATGAGGTTGATCAAAAAATTGTATCCCCTATAGATTTTAATATCCCTCAGACTAGAAACAGAATGTATATAGTTGCAAAAAAAAATAAGCTTAATGGTTTTACTTGGCCCAAAAAACTTAAACCCAAAAATAATTTAAAAAAATATTTATCTAATAATCCAAAATTTATTAAAGAAATGAGCGAACAAAGGAAAAATGCTATAGAAACTTGGAAACTTTTTCTCACAAAAATGCCAAAAACTGGGTATTTACCAAATCCATTATGGTCAATGGAATTTGGAGCAACATATCCCTTTGAAAATACCACTCCTTTAAAAATTAAATTAAAAGAGTTAAAAAAAATGAAAGGAAAATTTGGTGTTTCATTTAAAAATATGAATAAAAAAGAAATTTTAGAAAATCTTCCCAATTATTCAAAAGTTAGAACTGAAAAATACCCAGAATGGAAAATAAAGATGATAAAAAAAACGAGGGATTTTTATAAAGAAAATAAAAAGTGGGTTGATAAATTAATACCTAAATTAATTAGCTGTAAAAGTGAAGCTTATCAAAAATTTGAATGGAATTGCCAAGGTGATAAGTTTAATTTTACAGGAAAGATAATATCTTTCAGACCGTCAGGTGTGAGGATAAGAAGAAACAACAGCTCACCTACTTTAATTTCATCTACCACATCTCAAGTTCCATATTTAGCATGGAAAAAAAGATTTATGTCTTACGAAGAATGTTTAAAAATTCAAGGTATGGAAAAACTAAAATATTATCCAAAAACCAATGGAGTTTTTTTTCCAGCTATTGGAAATGCCGTTAATGTAAAAGTGGTATACAAAATTGGTAAAGAATTATTTAATTAGGAAAATGCAAATAGGACGTGAACTTATCTTTGCTTAAAATATCAATACTTTGTTTTTGAGATAAGTCCATTTTATATTCAATATCAGTTATTGATTGATCTTTATTTTTTAGAGTACTAATTTCTGAAACTTTAAAATAAAGTAAATTTTTTTTTGCAAAGTCAAAATCATATTTAAACTCATTAAGTTTTTCTTCAGGTGTATTACCAACTATTTTATAATAAATTTTATTTACCTTATCTTTTAAATTTATGTCCATTTTATTTTTAATAATTCTTTTATATAAATCGAACACACTTAAACCCTTTGAACTCTTTGGTTTTGTTATTATTGAAGCTACATAATGCCCTTCAATTTTACTTACTAATTGATGATGTCTAAATTGATGTTTTCTGTCTCCATTAGTTGTGCATTTTACCTCTAATGCCTCATTATCATCATAAAAATCATATTTATCTTCAGCATGATTGTGCCAGGCCTCTAAAACTTTTAACTGATTGCTGCTACTTGCTATTAAAAAAAGTTCACCCCAAAGACCAATGTAGCCTTTCTTTGCGTCTGGCAAATTTTTAAATAAATCTATTATACTCTCAGTTACATCTCTTATTTCATTATTGCTAGGTTCATTGCCTATTTTTGAAAAGGTAGTTCCGCAAACTTCTAAAAATATTTTTTTTATTTCTTTATCCTCAGAAATACACGATAAAATAGTATAATTTTCATCTAGGATATTTTTACCTTCTGTAATTTTACAAGGAATATCAAATCTTAAGTATATATTCTTGCCCAGATAATTATTATTTATTGCTCCACTTTTTTTTGTTTTAAAAAGTAGAGATGGTTGATTTTTAAAATTTTTTCCTATTCTGTGATCTTTTTTGAATATTTTTTCAGTAACATATAAATCTTCTTTTTCACCATCTGGTACATTTAAATTATCAAAAATTTTTTTTAACATTATTTATAGACACCTTTTATATATTCTTTCCAAATTCTTACAGATGGAACAAAATGAAAATATGGAACATCATTTTTAATTACATTGTTTTGTCTATCTCTTATTTCATTAAACAAATTGATTTTAAGAGTTAAATTATCTAACCCCACATTTTCTTCTGTCGCTCCAATTAAATAGTCATAATGCAAAATTGCATCACCTGGAAAATTATCTCTTCCATATTTATCTCTTCCAATCCATGGTTGAATTGAGCCATTTTGAGTTTGTTTTCTTCGAGTATTTTCATTATCGTTATCATTTATATACATAAACAATATTGGAAATGGTCTATCAGGGAATTTTCTTGAATAAGTGGCTAGATTTTGAACAACAACTTCAAAATTAGTTTTTTCATTTTCATGAAAATTTAACTTACTAAAATAATTTTCGTAAATTTCTTTAATACTAAATTTATCAGAAATCATAATATTTCTATTGCCACACCATTGTTGATGGTTTTTTTTCAAAATATCCATATGGCTAATTTGTTTTAGATTTGATGAGGATTGAGTGTACAAATCATTATATATTTTTCTGTTTTCATTAAGTAAGTCTGTAGATAGTAAATGTGACCACTTATTAACAATTTGTTTATCTCCTCTAAATCTCTTTAATGTTATGTCTCGCATTATACCTTTTCTTGTCAACTCATGATCAGCAGCGTTAGTCCCCCACCATTCACGAGGCCATTCCTTGAAACTTTTGCTAGTATTTTGAAATTTTTTAACAGAGCTTATAAAATTGGTATTTATTTCTGATATTTCTTTGTAATACTCTTGAGAATTTCTTGACAAAAATACTCTCACAAATTCATTGTACGCCTTGTGATAGCCAAAAAATCTTGCCCTTTGTAAAAGAGTATCATCTTGACGAGCTCTATCTCTTGACAAATAACTTACGGTTAGACCCTTAATAGTATAACCTCTCTCTAAACCAACTCCACCTATCAAAATTCTTGCATAAGCTTCTGTCCAATTCTGATGTGGTATTTTTCCCCCACGCGCATTAAATATTATTGTATTTGGATATATTTTTTCTACAGCATCTTTAATTAATTCAATAAAACTATCGTTGAAATCTGGATATTTAAATTCATCAAATTTACTTTTGAACAATTCATAATCTTCATTTAGCTTTTTGACTGTTGCTGCATATGCACCGTCATCTTTATTTTTTAAACCTTCTTTAATTGAATTTAAAATACCTATTGTAAAATCATAAAAATCCTTATGCTTTGAAATTAAATTGTGTGGGTGTACAATCATTGATCTATTTTTTTTCTTGTTACCATGTTCCTTATTTAATATTCCTATTGCTACACCAAATATAAAAAAGTTAATTGCTTTCTCTAAACTAGGAGGTATTTGTCCATCTGAGATAAGATCATGATACTCATTTTCTTCTTCAATGTTTTGAATATGCTTGCTACAAATATTGTTTTTATTCTCTAGAGCAGGAAAGAAAAAATCTAATCCAGTGTAATTTTCACCAGTATTAATTACATGTGCAAAATCAGGTGATAATTCGTTTACTCTTGGAATTAAAGATATTGCTTGTGGGGTTGCTGTATAACCAAGATATGTATTAAATTTAAAAGTAGATTTTAAATCATTTATAGAAGCGTGTGTAACAGTTTGGATATATTCAGTTAAAATATAAGATCCTGGTTTTGGTAAATCCTCAATATTATTAATTTCTTTTAATTCTTCAACTGTTGTCTCAAAATTTTCAGCAATACTCTCTAAAGTTTCACCTTCACTAATTTGATGGATTTCTCTAATTCTTCTCCTTCTTCTTTCGGTTAAACTGTCAATATCATTTAGATACTCTTTACTATTTAAAGAATGATGGTCTGCTTCATCATCTATTATAAGTGTTGGAATATTATCTTTTAATGTACCAACACTCTCAAACAACTCTGAGACATCATCGACTCTCGCTGGATTTTTATGAGCAATAATTAATAAAGTTAAACGGTCTTCTGGGTTTTTTGTATTTTTAAAATTTTCTAAAACTGCTCGCGCCTTCAATAAATGATCCTCTGGAGACCAATTTTCAGAAGGATTATTTTTTATTTTTACTGTATTTCTTCCATCTAAGGCTTCTTCAAATCTTTCGGCAGTTTGTGAAGAAAGTGAGGTTACATTACCTGATAACACTATTACAATTCCAAAACCATTATCTTTAGCCATAGCAGATACTGCTGTCATTGATAAAGTTTTACCACTCTGAACTTGACCGATAACTAATCCTGCTGAATTATTTTTTTGTAAATCATTTTTTTTTGGGTCTATACACTTTGATAAAATTTCAGATGCTTCATCTGAGACTTTATTTATAAGATTTTCATCAACTTCATAATCACTCTCTTTCCATGTTGCTATAAATTCTTTAAATATCAGACCTTCTCTAAATGGTGTCCATCTTCCATTATTTAAATTTCTATTTTTACCATCAGAATTATTTTCCGTAACAATAGTATTCATATTTAATAATCTAAAGCAGGTGGTTGAGATCTTAATATTTCATTCAAGTAAGATCTAACATTGTGAGCTTTGCTATCACCTCTATTTCTTGCTACAACCTCGCCTAAAGCAATATATGAAGCTAATAACAACATACCTTCAATTTCATCAGGCTGGTCTCCAAAATATTGAGCTGTAAAGCCCATAGTCATTGAAATTTGTATTTGAATTTCTTTTTTTCTTTTTCCTATTTCAGAAACTTTTAACCATTCAGTTTCGTCCTTATCATAATTTAATATTTGCTCAACAATCCAATCGTTTCCCTCAAATCTTATAGTTTTTCTTTTTCTTTCTTTTGTTTTTGCTTCAGGAAGTTTTTGAGAAATTTCTGGTTGTCTAGGTGGTTTATAATCTTCAAGAACAGCTATACCACCTTGAATTTTTTTTATTGAAGCATTTAAACCCTCTTCAGATTGAATTCTCAAATCTCTGCTTCTTCTGTCTTTTCTAAATCTATCAGCTTGACTTAAAATTGCTTTAGGCTCCTTCTCTAATTCATCTTTAAGTTTTTTTAAAAATTCACCCTCTTCATCTGGTGTCCACTGAAAATTATCTTTTGTATGAGTTACTTCTTCATCATCTAAATGTATTTCACCAAATACTCTTTGATATATAAAACTATTTGGAGCTTTAAAAATTTCTAAGGGTCTATAACCTTCATTTTCACCTACTCCCATAATTAATCTATTTCTTCTAAATAGTGCAAACCCAGCATCTTTGGTTGAGGCAGTTTCTCTGATATTTGCATATCCTGTTGCTATTCTTCTTTTTTGACCATATTTAAATTCAAATTTTTTTTCCCAAGTTACTTTTTTTGGATTTTTCTTTTGTTCATCAACATCTCTAAAGTATGGAGCTTGTAATACGTCTGGTTTTTCATATCTTAATTTTTCATTATTATATCTTATTTCAATTTCATTTTTTTCAATGAAGCATCTATACATAGATGCAAGATGATCTTTGATTTTTTTAATGGTTTGTCCTCTTGGAGTTCTATTAAGATTTGTTAGAGTTATATCAGTATAGTGCTGATTTATTGGGAGTTCTGATTTTTTAACATCTAATTCTTCAATGTCATCTTTGACAATATTTTTAATATCCCATTTTACAATTTTTAATTCCCTTTCACCAAAAGGTTTTGTTTTTACTACCCAGTCCTGGGAAAACCAAACAGCTGCAGTTTTCATTCCCATTCCAAACTCAGACAGGCCCTTTCTATTTTCTGGTCTAGCAGCTGCTCTGAAAGCTCTCGAAAAATCCTGTTGTGTAATACCAGCTGCATTATCTACAATTTGTATTTTTGAAGGTGTTACATAAATCGCAATTTTTAATTTAAAATTAGGTCCATGAAACTTTCTTAATTTTTGTTTATTTTGCAAATAACTTTGTAAAGAGTTATCAACAAATTCAGCCATAGCATACCAAGCTCTATAATTTATGGCTTGAAGTATTGATAAATATCCTACTGAAGGCCTTATGCTAACTGTTTCTTTGGTCATTAATTAAATCTTTAATTTTTATTTCAATATTACTTCTTATTTTTCTAGCTGTTTTTTTTAGTTTATCTAAATTCTGAAATCTTTCCCAAATTTCATGTTCCAAGTTTCCGCCTGCTCTTAATCCTGAACCTTTAAACGAAGGGTCAAATCTTCTAAAATTTTGAAGTTTCATAGCAACACCATTTTTATTTCTAAAAACATTATTAATGTTTAGTCTATCTGACAAGGCATTTAGTCTTAGTAAAGTACTTAATTGGTCAACTTCAGGAGAGTTTTTACCTGGTGGGTTTGGTCTAAAATTCATATACAATTCTAAAGCAAGAACTAATTCTGAGTAAGTCCATTTTGGATTTTTAGTCATTTTGATGAACCCAATCTATATTAAAATCAATATTTGATTGATAAATTAAGTTATTAAAATACAATTTAGAAATACCAATTTTTTCAGAAATTTTTTTAAAATTTTCACTATTACTTAAACTTGGATTAAAATTATCTTTTACATAAGTATCGACACTAATCTGTTTTTTTTCTTTAATACTTAAGTAATTAGATCCATAAAACCAGTCATTATCTCTCGCTAGAATTCTTGCTAAACTATCATAATAAAAATTAGACAAACCATAACCCAAATTTTTGTTAATTTGTTCTCGCATAAATCCTGTAGTTATAAATTCATAATCATTTAAAAGTTTTTCTAAAAATATCTCTATTTCTTTTTTATCACATAAAGCAATTGCATTTTTATAGTTTAAATAAGTTCCAGGACTTATTCTAAATATAGATGCATCCTCCACAATCTCATTTAGCCAATGACCAATTGGAGGATCCTCATTTGATTTTTGTAGTCGTTTGGTAATATCTTTATAAAAAATTTCACCAGATGAATTGTTAATAATTTCTTTAATTTTTTCTTTTAAAGAAATAGGCTTAATGTCTTTATTAAAACTTATTGTATTGGTTCCTGATCTTCCGAGATGATAAAGCCCTTTTTCTGAACCAAAAATTTTAATTATTGCTCTATAATCATAAAAATTTAGTTGCACAAATTCATCGATTTCAATTATCTTTTTAAAAATCTTTTCCAAATCACTTTGGTCAGAGTTTAATTCTTTTAATAAATTTATTGTTTTAGAAATTAATTGATCTTTTTTATCTAAAAATTTACAAAATTTAGTTAATCTGTGTGTACCTCTATCACTTAAATAAATATTTGAATTGTTATCCATTTGAAAAGAACTATCAGAAACAATTCTGTCTAAATCCCATTTATTGTTTGTGTATGACTGATTGCCAATTTTACAAATCTTTTTCCAGTGAAGACCATTAGGATAATCTAATAAAATATGCGAAACCTCCTCATTCTTATTAATTTTTATAGGATACACTTTATTATCTACTATCTTAATCAATTCTTTTTTAGTCATAAATTCGAGAGCAGACTTTGAGGTAAAATCATCATAACCGTAATTGTCTTTAATGACTTCAATAAAATTATCATTTGAAACACCAGAGGAAGTAAATTCAAAAATTTGTTTTAATTTTTCAGAATTAAAATTCCACAACTCTCTTTCAGGTGTTGTAAAATAATTTTCTTTCACACCACAGTAATTTTCCATAAATACAACTAATCTGTCTCTGGTGATGTCACCTCCTGAATTACTGTGTGAGGTATTGGTAAAATTTTGATCTAATAAGGGGAATAGTTTATGAAAACTAATAGAATTATATTTATTAAAAAATTCTACTAGTGAATATTTGTCAATTTTTCCAATTTTTATCAATGCTTTATTAATATCTCTTTCATTTTGTCTTATTCTTTCCCTTGTCACTTTTAATTTTTTTCCTAAATTTTCAAGAGTTTCAAAATTTTGCATATAGGCATATCTGCCTTTAAAAATAAGTTTCATCTTATCACTCAATAAAGATTGAAAATAATCAATATCTTCTAAAATTAATCTTTGTAATTCGTCATTTGCAATATCTTTTTTGATTATAATTTTTTTTTGGAGGAAATGATTTTTTTTAAATTCATTGAAATTATTAAATAATGTTTTTCTTACACCTCTTAAATTATTTTCAATATCAATTTCTAATATTTGTTTATTTTTATCTTTTAAAACAAGATCTTTTCTTATTTTTGCCCACTCTGCTGCATCTACGGAAAAATCTTTTACGTTTTCTTTGTCTAGAAATTCTTTTATTTCATTAAGAGACTTTTGACCAAAATTTTTAAATTTTAAGAGTGAATTGAGATTAAAACTCAACAAATCTCCAAGATAAATAATTTGTTCATTTTTTAATACGTTAAAAGTTCTTTCAGATAAAGGCCAATCATTAAGAATATTTATAATTAATTTATTATTTTCTTTTTTTTCCATTAATCTATTTGGATTTTTATAAATTGATAATAGTTTTAATCATTATTGATTTCTGGGTTTGAAAGTACTAGAAATTGATTAGTTGGTAAATAGTTGGTAAATTTTTGTTGTAAAAATAAATCTCTAATTAAGGTTGATTTTAAATAGTAATTTAAGATATTTTTTTGAAAAAGAAATTATGAGTGTACTGCTCTAACCAACTGAGCTACAGGCCCTTGAAATTATTAATGTAGATACTACAACTTTCACAGTCTAACAAGAACATTATTTTTTTATTCCTATTATATTCATTTGATCGCTTTTGGTTAAATCAAATAAATTTTTTAAGTCTTGATGTAAATTATTGATTTTTCCTAATTTTGTAAATTTACTGTTTTTACAAATTGGGCATTCTTTAATTTCAATTAAGTTTTTTTAATATCCAAATAAAAATTTATAATATAAAAAAAAAATTAGTCTAAACTAATATTTATTATGGTGGGCCGTGTTGGTTACGCTCCAACTACCCCTGCAATGTCAATGCAGTACTCTACTATTGAGCTAACGGCCCTAAATAATTCATTAAAAAATAAATTTAAGCATAATCTTTTGAAAAAATATTTGTTTTTTTATCACAAGCAAACATTATAGAAAAATTTATCCAGAACAAAGTGGTATTAAAATCGCCAAAAAAAGAACCGCTTGGTAATAAAGGCATAAAGTTGATTAAAACGAAAGTGAAAGCTCCAATTTGAAGATAATTTCTGGATATTAAGATTGATTTTAATATTTTGAACATTAAAAAGAAAAAAATACCCAATATCAGAACGAAACCAACTATTCCGTGTTCAGACAATAGCTCAAAATAAATTTGATGTGGGTGAGTTAAACATACATAGTCAGATTTTGGTTGGCTCATATTCTGCTTTCTACATGTCTCAACCCTATAATTCTTGTTTCCAACACCAAAAAAAGGATAATTTTTGAAAACTGAATATCCAGATTTATATAATCTGATGTATTGATTATTTTCTAATTTTTCAAAATTTTTTTTATCAGTTAATACATTGTAAAATTGACCAATATATCGTAATTTTAAATATTCAGATTGATTTAATATAACTCCAAAAGTTGTAAAAAATAACAAGATGATAATTAATTTTGTTTTTATTTTTAAAAAATCTAATAACAAAAAATAAATTATAATTCCTGAAAAAACTTTAATCGTATTTGATCTTTCTCCAGTAAAAATGACAGAAATAAAAGCAATTAATAGAAATGTAAATGCAATAGTTTTTTTGTTATATTTTTTTAAAAAGTATCCGAATATTAAAAACATAAAACCAGCCAAATAAGCTCCAACAATCGGTTCATCAATGAAAAAACTTGTTATTCTATTGCCGTAAGTTTGATCTTTAACACCCAAACCAATAAAATTTGTATCAAAAAAATACTCAACAAAAACATCAGCTATAAGAGCACATAAAATTAGACTCCAAAAATCTAAAAGCTTTTTATCGTTTTTATAGTAAAAAAAAAAATGGTTAACAAAAATAAAAAAAATTATTATTCTAATGAACCCTATGTTCCTTGATAAACCGACTCTATAATCTTGAGAAATAAAAGAGTTAAAAATTAAATATAAATATAAAATTAATATTAATCTAATAGAGATATGGTTTATAAAATCAAATTTTTTTTGAGATATCAAAACCACTAAAAAAGAGAGGGTCAACAAAATAATGTTAATTAGAGAGATTGTGGACCCTAAAATTATAGAAACTGGTAAAAATAAAAATAATAATAAGAAAAAATTTTCTTTAATTACTAAATTCATTTAAAAAGTATCAGCTCTCTAAAAAACTTTTTAATTGTTTTGATCTACTTGGATGTTTTAATTTTCTTAAAGCTTTGGCCTCAATTTGTCTTATACGTTCTCTAGTTACTGAAAATTGAAGTCCTACCTCCTCTAGGGTGTGATCAGTATTCATTCCAACACCAAACCTCATTCTTAAAACTCTTTCTTCTCTTGGTGTGAGTGTTGATAAAATTTTAGTCGTCGCTTCCCCAAGGTTTGATTTAATTGCTTGTTCTAAGGGAGCAAGAGCTTTAGTGTCCTCAATAAAGTCGCCTAAACTGCTATCTTCTTCGTCACCAACTGGTTTTTCTAATGAAACTGGTTCCTTTGATATTTTTAGAACTTTTCTAACTTTATCTAAAGGCATCCTAAGTTTTTTAGCTAACTCTTCAGGTGTAGCCTCTCTTCCGAATTCACTAAGAATTAATCTTTGAGTTCTTACAATTTTATTAATTGTTTCAATCATGTGAACAGGAATTCTAATTGTTCTTGCTTGGTCGGCTATTGATCTAGTAATGGCTTGACGAATCCACCAGGTGGCATAAGTTGAAAATTTATATCCTCTACGGTACTCAAATTTGTCAACAGCTTTCATTAAGCCTATATTGCCTTCTTGTATTAAATCCAAAAATTGCAATCCTCTATTTGTATATTTTTTTGCTATGGAAATTACTAGTCTTAAATTTGCTTCTACCATTTCTTTTTTCGCAATCCTTGACTCTTTTTCTCCCTTTTGTACTCTGCTTACTAATTTTTTATAATCAGTAACAGAAATACCAAGTTTTTGGCTGATTTCTATTAATCTCTCTCTAATGTTTTTGAATTCATCCTTATTTTTAACAAAGAATTTTTTCCATTCTTGATTTGTGTCCAAAAACTTTTTTAAATTGGGATTTATTTCATTACCTATATAAAATTTGATAAATTCGGTTCTTGAAATTTTTTGATCCATCGCCAATCTTAACAAGTTCCCCTCTAAGGAAATAATTTTTTTATTTTCAGAGTAATGTTTCTGCACAAGATCTTCCAGGACAGATGGAGAAAGTTGGAGGGTTTTGATATTTATAAGTATATCATTGATTATTTTCTCATAAGTCTTCTCTTTTGAGGAAGAAAAGTTCTTAGATTTTAATAAACAATCTAATTTCTCTTTTTGATATTTTATTAATTTATTATATTCTTTTGTAAGTGTACTAATCGTTTGTAAAACTTTAGGTTTGATTTCTGTTTCCATTGCCGCAAGAGTAGGATTGAAATCCTCATCTGCATCTTCTCCTGCGTTATCATCATCACCTGAATTTTTTTGTTTTGCACTCTGTCCTGTCGACTCATCCTCCATATAGTTAGTATCAATATCTATAATTTCTCTAACTAAAATTTCATCTTTTTGTAATTTGTCGTTCCA
>CESP01019681.1_pt1 | contig 12478 bp, 10 predicted proteins | sample 531211 | NCBI WGS metagenome assembly CESP01 (sample SAMEA2622074, study PRJEB7988) | marine metagenome | biome: marine biome (ENVO:00000447); feature: surface water layer (ENVO:00002042); material: "saline water (ENVO:00002010), including plankton (ENVO:xxxxxxxx)" | depth 5 m | reverse complement strand
CTGCTTTCCCCGAAATTCAATGTCGGTGTGATACTTTTCACAAATGTTACGCATCCAATAATCAGAAGGTCCTGGTCCGTTATCCCAATTGAGAAAGGGAGCATCTGATTTGTCTAACCATACGGTAGCTTCAAATTTCTTCGGCTGATGATCTGCCAAATCCCAGAGGCCAATTTTGGACCGTGATTTTTCTGAATCTGAAGCTAAACCTCTGTTTCCCCTTGAAACAAATAGGGCTAACTGCATGGGAGGTTTCAGGTTCGTAGGGATCATACTCGGATCGTATGGATGGGTTAAGCGGCGTACCGCCTCTGCGGTTACTACGATTTTATAATAACCCGGAGTTTGAATGCCCTTGGTTTTTCTGTACCAGTCGTGGGGAAAGGTACCCAAATCGAAATGATCAGATATCTGTTTTTTACCGGCGGCAAAATCAAGGTATTGATTGGGTTTGTATACCCGGTACATCCATGGGGTTTTGTCCTGTTTGCTGGGATATCCCCATTCATTTGGTTTGATGACTTCGCTCTTAAAAGGAGTTTTTTCTTCGAAGCGAAACGCCATTCTAAGATAGCGGTCAGCCGCTTCGAGGTAAGCATTCAGATGTTGATCTGAAAGACTGAGTGCATCCCCTACATTGGTAAAACCATGATTTTCTTCATCGGTCGGGAAATTTTCGGTGAAGTCAAAAGCTAAGTCCTGCAAGCCGAGTAGGTCTCGCATGGTATTACGGTATTCCCTGCGATTTAATCTACGAAGAACGGTTTGTTTAGGCCCCTTTTGCTTCTCCAGTTCGAGCAGCGTTTTTGTCAACCAGCCAATAACCCGCTTGGTCTCATCAGGTTTTGGTTGGGCTACTCCCTCTTTCTTGGGCGGCATCTCACCAAGGTTGAGTTGATCGAGGAGATCGTACAGCAGATAAACGGTTTCATCATCTGCGAGGTCAACCACTTGTTTCCCGGAGACTAGCTTGGAAAGTTGATGGAAGGCACGATCCCCCTTTTGCTTTTCTGGACCGTGGCACTTAATGCAATATTCTTGAGTGAATTGATAGACCGAGTTTTCCAGCTCGACATACTTCTCTATTGCATTGCAGGTGCCTGCAAAGAAAAACAGGGCAATGGCAATTATGGTTGGAGGCATGTCCTTTGCCATGGATCGGAATCAGCTGATCTTCTCAAGCCCGGTTAGCGTACCAGATGATGTGTTGTATTGATCCACTTCCAACCCGAAATTCTGCAACATGGAAAGATACAGGTTGCAAAGTGGGGTGGATTGCTTGCCGGAACGGGCAAAATGCATGTGCTGCCCGTGTTTGAAGCCGCCACCTGCAAGAAGAATGGGTAAGTCACGATTACTGTGAGAATTGGCGTTGCTCATTCCACTTCCCAGAAGTGCCATGGTGTTGTCCAGTAGGGTGGCACCATTGGGTTCTTTAATATCCTTCAGTTTACCAAGGAAGCGTGAGAATTGAGATACATGAAAGGTCTCAATCAGTGAAAGCTCATCAATGGCATCGGGTACCTGACCATGATGGGAGAGGGTATGATATCCTTGGGTGACCCCCGGAATACCTCCATTTTCTTTTCCTAAATTTGTGAATGCCAAGCTAATCACCCGGGTGGAATCCGTTTGAAGAGCAAGGGTAATTAAATCATAAAAGAGGGGAGTGCGGTCATGCAGAGTCAGCGAGTCGGCACCCGTGGGTATAGTGTAGTCAGTATCGGGTTTTTCTTGATCCAACCAGAGGCTTGACTGGTCGATCCGTTTTTCGAATTCACGAACGGAAGTGAAATACTGGTCCAGTTTTTGGGTATCCTCGGTTCCTAGGTTTTTCCTAAAGTCATCGGCTTGGAGCTTGGCAAGGTCGAGGATGGATTTTTTATCGGCAAGGGTGCGTGCGGTCTGGTCTCGATCAGATGAGTTCTCCTTTCGAAAAAGCAAGCGATACAACTTTTCAAGGCTTCGAATCGGTTGGATGGCATTGCCATTCCGAGTCCACGCAAGGGAGTGTTCGTTGCCCCGATCTGCATCCAAGGTCAAGGATGAGTACCTGGTTTGTTTCCCGACGAAATCAGCAGCTTTCTGATCCATGGAAATATTGGCCTCGGCGAACCCCTTGGATTGATTGGTGGGAATCCCGGAAAGAAAAAACTTGGTTGCGTTATGCCCACCGCTAAGGTTGTGATCCAAGCCGGAAAAAACGGTGTAATCTTGCCGATAGGAATCCAGGGGTTTGAGCAGTTCAGGCGTAGTGAAGTGCGAACCTGTTTCAACAGGATGAAAATTTTCTGGGACAAAGCCATAGAAAATCCCGGTAGCAGTTATTCGCTTGGGCGGAATTAACGATGGACTGGAGGCATTTATTTCAAGCAGGGGCAGTGCGAGCATGGAACCACCCAAACCATACAAAAATTTACGCCTTTCTATTTTCTTTTTTAATAACACAGCATGTATATTCTATGCTAAATGAGGATGAAAACCAAGGTCACACTGCTTTTTTGCTGAAGAAATCGAAAGGAAGTATGGGCTCCCAAACTTATCTAAAATGTGGATCTATCATGTTGCCGTTGATTTTTTCCCACCCATCGAAGAGTAAATTAAATTGTTTCGGCTGTTCCAAGATTAAGTCCTTGGTCTCTGCGGGGTCCTTGCCAAGATCATATAGTTCCCATTTTTTGGGTGATTGCCTGAGAATTTTCATGTCGCCCACGCGAAAGGCAGTTTTATGGCTTTGTCTCCAAAAAAGCCACTCGTTAGAATCTTCCCGGCTTCCCTGGCATCCTAATTCTCCGTATCCCAAGTCATCGGCGAGCAGGATTATAAGGTTAGGCATTGAGGAGATTCTTTGGGCATCAACCGAGATCGAAAAAAGAAGGAAGATTATAAGAGGAAAAATACACTCACATTTTAGTTTCATCATTCTTACATGTTTACAAAGGAATCCCTTTTACGATTGATTTAAAAAGAAGACTTTATTTTCAATCTCCTTCAAGCAAAGTCCACCCTCTCTTAGGTAGATCGCCCTCAGAAAAATGGGGTAAGCCATTCCAGGCATTAAAACTTTCCCTGGGTAACATAGCATGGGTGAAAGGTCCGGGTGGATCTTCAAGAAATGTTTGTTTGATACAATCAAAAATCAAACTTTTCTCTGCCTTGGCTCGGTAACTGTCTCCTAATTGGGAACCGGCTGAATGTTCAATTGTGAGGACATGAGAATTGGCTTTGTAACCGATGGTTATATCAGAAATGAACTGGCTTTTTTGGTCATTCTTCATTTTGTGATGATTCCAGAATTTTTTCCATTCCTGAAAATTCAGGGCGATTCTTTTTTCGCTGTTTACCAAGGAGGTGGGCATCTTTTTTAATTTTAAATCTTCTAGAATCCTTCTTGTAAATGCTTCACTGGACCATGGAGTGGGTTGGTCACTAAAGGCATTGATCACAAAATTGCGTTCCTTCATCTCGACACCGTAAAGGTTATGGTCGAATTTTTGAGGGCCACCTTTAAATGCCGGGTAGTTCACCTCGATATTCGGGGAATTACCTAAAATTAAGTTGTTAAAAAACGAATGCTTTTGGCTCCTAGTTCTTTTGGATACCTGCTTGATCTGAATGGCTCTGTTATTTGAATCCCGGGTCGGGTTGGAAGCTAATATATTGTTGGCAAAAGTGGCTCCGGATGCGTCGTGAATATACACCGCACTTTCGGCATTGGAGAAAATAAGGTTTTGATCAACTAGAATGCTGTCGAAATCATAATCACTCATTTCAAGAAAAAGGCCTTGGGTCCCGTTGTCATGAATGACATTTCGCGAAATTCGGCTATCGGGAAACTCATTATCTAGCCAAATCCCAGGAGAATGGTGATTGTAAGCAATGTAGTTTCCCTCAATCAGTCCATTTTCCATTTTATGGCATTTAATCCCCCCCTGTTCCCATCGTTTAATCCCCGAGAATTTCAGGTAATTATTTCGAAGGATTACATTTCCCCGAAGGGTGAGATCGCGTGATCCGTAGCTCAGGATTCCGGCGGATCCATTATCGATAATGTAATTTTTTTCAATCAGGTTGTCGAATGAGGTTGATCGAGTGGGTGAGTGTTGATCTACCCGACCGCAATCAATGGCAAATGTTTTACAATATCGAATGACATTTCGCCTAATAATCCAGTGGTGCCCCGCTTCGGTACCCACCGCTCCTTTCTGGGCGTTTTCGTCTTGGATCCAAAAGTCGGTGGGGTATTGGTTTCCACAGTGTTCAAAAATAAATCCTTCCACGGTGATGTACCCCAAACCCCTTCGAATAGGAGCAAAGAGACGTCTTCTGGTGGTAATCTCAACCTTGAGATTACTGGGATCAAGCTTGTCAAAATGAATGTAGACTCGGTTTTGAGCTTTACGGTACCACCATGACCCCGGAATTAATTCCTCTTGGAGGGGAACTTCTTGAAAAGGTCTACCCTCAACGAAGATCTGACCGCAGGTGAATATGATCCGCTTGTCGGCATGATGAATTCTCTGATCACCTGCCTGGCGACGACGCTCTTCTTTTCTTCCCTCCCTCTGATAGGGGGTGGAGGCGAGTTCGATCATGAAGGGGTTGTGCCCATCCAAATACTCGCCACTTCGGTCATTGAACAGATCATCTGCTGGTTCCGCAGAATAAATGCCATCCCCTTCCTTTTTCCATGTAGGTTGCCAAATCTCCGAACCTTTTATGTAGACTCTTTTTCCGGGTTCCGCTCGGTAAATCACCCGCTTCCCTTTTTCCCCGCCTCGCATCGGGGTAACACGCTCCCGATAGGTTCCCTCGAGAACAAAGACAATATCTCCAGGATTCGCCCGTCTGGCACCGGATGATATGGTCCGAAGGGGTTCCTCGAAGGTTCCCCTGTGAGCATCATTTCCCTTTGGGGAGACCACAAAAGTCCGGGCACTTGATACAAATGGCAAGGGGGAGATAGTACCAAGCACAAAGAAAGCAAGAAGATTTTGTATTAAGACTTTCACACAGCAAAATGAAAGTTATATACCCTGCTTATTTGGTTGAATACTGTCAATAATTGAAGCCTTACTCTTTATAGGTGAAGCACCTTCGAGATTTTTGAATTCTTTACTTCTTGACTTTATGACGTCAATGTATAATGTTTTCTTTATGCCTTCTAAACCCCGTATTAAGAAGACAAAACGCAAGAACACATCTTTGCGTCTTGAGGAGTCGGTTCTAAAAAAACTGAAGATTTATGCGGTGAAGAAGGATACAAGCGTTCAGCAAATTATCGAGGATCTCGTGGTGGGGCTTCTCAAAAACAAAAAATAATTATGCTAAAAATACAGAAAAATCATCAAAGATTGGTACATGAAGAGAACAAAGACTATCAAGTCGGGGTTTTTGCTTACACAGAAACTGCTAAAGTTGTTCTTGTTACTAGCCGTAAAAGAGAGTCCTGGATTTTGCCTAAGGGAAATCGAGCGAAAAAACGTTCCGATCGAATCCAGGCAAAAAGAGAAGCTTTTGAAGAAGCAGGATTGCAGGGCTCGTTAAACTATAAGTACTACGACTTCAAATCCTCTGAAAATGGAAAGAGAATTAGGATCTATTCGATGAGAGTAAAAAAGATCCTAAATAGTTTTCCCGAAAAAAAGGAACGCAAAAGGGTAGTCATCTCCTTTGACCAAGCTGAGCAGGTAGTAAAAGAAGAATACTTGGGTATTCTTCGGGAACTGCGTAAGAGAATTATCTAAAAGAGCTTACGGTCTTGCCGGTGTCCTTTGATTGATCCAACCAGCAAGTTCACGGACTGAGTCATGCAATCCGGTTCGATTGGTGAATTTTTCCCCGAAAAAGCCCTGTTTTATTCCAGTATTTCCAAATCCTCGCCCAGAATCCAAGGGGTTGCACCAAAATGAACCAACAATATAACCCGTATCGAATGCCTGCATGATGTAATGAGCATAGGCTTTTCCTGCGGCAATTGAATTGGGTTCCGGTTTCCATCCGCTAATATTTTTATCTCCGTCTAAAAAGCGCACGGCAAAGTCACAAATCAGGATGGGTTTACTACTAAGTTTGTAAATTTCCTCGAACTTTTCCTTAGGGAAATGGGACTGAAAGGGGGGTTGGATGGCAATGGCATCGACATAAGGAAGCATTTCCTCAAAGACTTCGGGTACCAGGGTATTAAAGGCGAAACGTTCCCCAAAGACCAAGTGATCTGGAGTGAATTCTCGCTGGGTTGTACCTACGATTCGGAAATATTCCCTGGCGATCAACCGAAGGAAAGCGAGATCTTGAATTTTACCGGTTTTTCCTTTCCAGGAAGAAAGAAACTTACGATATGCTTTTTGACCGTGTGAATCTTCAGGAAGCTTTCGGATATAGTCGACCCAGTTTTTACCCGAAGGATTTTCCAAAGGCCACGAACCCAAATCGGTCCAACAATATCCTATAGTGTTTGGATTATTCCGACTGCGGAGACAAATAAACTTAATGCCACTAATGAGTTTGGCTTGTTCCTTAGGATCAAAAATGTCGACAAATTGAACGGCTCCTTTCTCGCGGTAATAGGACATAGGAACTAAGTGATTCCAACTTTCCACGAAAGGCATGTCGTTGCGTAAACCTTCCGGGCAACCGTATCCATAAGCATTAAATCCAATCTCCTTGCAGGCTTTAGAAAATTTATTTAATTCCTGTTGGCCTTGTAAGTTACGGGCATGTGTAATTCCGTGGGCGAAAAATAATTTGCCATCGGGCTTGGCCAGCCAATACCTACCTTTTTCATGTTTGATTCTGATTGGGCTGGATTCTTGACCCACTAATTTCAAGCAAAGTAAGCCAACAAAAAAAAGAAAGGTAATTTTAATATGCATTTGAATTTTCTAGTTCTTTCTTGGAGCACAGGGTTTTCCATTCAGATATTCTTGAAGGAGAGCCTTCATTTTTTGAACGCGATCGGGATACTTGTTGTACAGATTTTCAGACTGACGCGGATCTTTCTTAAGGTTGAATAACAGACCTTCATGACCTTGTCCGTAAGGAACCAAACCAAAATGGTTGAGGTAGGTTGATTTTTCTTTTCTAGCAGCTCCGGTCGGGGCATCAATAAGCACCCAATCTGCTTGCCGGAGGGCGAACTTTTTAGGAGAAGTGTTTTGCACGGTCGCCACGCGCAAAGGCTTGTTGTACTTCTCCCCCTTGAAGACCGGAAGTAGATCGTAGCTGTCGATAGCCTCCTTCTTTCCGAGGCGGTGTCCAATGATCTTGGCAAAGCTCGCCGCCAGGTCGACCTGACTCACCACTTCGTTGGAAAACGAGCCTGGCTTGATTTTACCAGGCCATTTGACGATGAAGGGCACACGGTGTCCTCCCTCGTAGACATCGCGCTTGACGCCACGATACTTGCCTGAGCTCCATTGTTTGAACTCCTCCAGTCTTTCGAACGCATGGGTCTCGGGTCCATTGTCGGCGGAGAAGACGACCAAGGTGTTGTCGGCAAAGCCGTGTTTTTTCAAGGCTTTCATCACCTTGCCCACCATGGCGTCGGTCTCGATGACGAAGTCCCCGTAGTAACCGGCTTTCGATTTTCCGTGATAAGGCTTGTTCGGGACGATCGGATAGTGAGGCGAATTGAAGGCGAGGTAAGCGAAGAATGGTTGCTCCTTTTTCTGCTTCGAAATCCACTCGATGGTCTTTTGGGTGATGGTAGGCAGGATGTCGTAAGGGTTCCAGCTTTCGGCCATCGGTCCCGGCCGGAAGCTGCCTCCCCCCGCGAGGGGCCTGGACTTGATGACGGGCTTGGTTGGAATGGTAACGAAGCGGTCCCCTTCGATCCAACAGTAGGGAGGGAAGTTGATAGTGCCGTCCCCGAAATAATAATCAAATCCCTGATCGATCGGACCGTCCGAAAATCGCTTGGTCCAGTCATAGGACTCAGCACGGGGATCTCCTTTTTTTGCACCAGGCTTGCGTATGGCATCGAAGTCCCAGCCGAGGTGCCACTTTCCAAAACAACCCGTGCGGTAGCCCTTTTTCTTGAACATCTTGGCGATGGTGAATTCCTCGGGCTTGAAGACCGTTCCGCCAAAGGCACCCACGATGCCGTGGAAGCGACGCCAGTGGTGTTGCCCAGTCAGAAGTGCAAATCGACTGGGAGTGCAGATACCAGAAGAGCTGTGCCCATCGGTGAAGGTCATACCCTGCGATGCTAACTTGTCCAGATGTGGTGTCTGAATCTTGGCCTTCGGATCACCGAAGGAAACATCGGCTACTCCCATATCGTCCGCATAGAGGATTACAATATTTGGTTTTTCAAATACAGAAAAAAGATTGGAAGAGAAGGCCAGCAGTAGGATGAAGTATTTAAGTTTCATATCTTTTTTATTTAGGTCTTTTTTTGCATTCTTCGTTCCAGTCTTCCCACATTTTAGAAAGTTCAGCCGTTTTCTCCGGCATCTGTTCAGCTAAGTTATTTACTTCAGTAGGATCAGCCTGCAGGTCATAAAGTTCCCATACCTTTCCTGCACGAACAACTTTCAAATCACCCTGACGAACAGCATTAGCACGGTTGAAACGCCAAAAGATTTCTTTGTGTGGCTCCCGTTCATTACCTTTAAAGATAGGAAGCAGAGACTTTCCCGCGGGAGGCTTGGTTTTCCCCCCCAATATTTTCTTAGGGTATTTCGCTCCGGTGATATCCCTAAAGGTTGCGGAGACATCAATGATGTGACCCACTTGGTTGGTCATGCCCGGTTTGATTACGCCCGGCCAATGAGCAATGAAAGGCGTACGGATACCTCCCTCATAGTCGGTTGACTTGAATTTGCGATAGGGAGTATTGCTGGCGTTGGCCCAGCCAACCGAAACGGTACGATAGCTTTCCACCGGACCGGGAGGAATATCGGGAGTGGTGTTGGGCTGTTCGGGGCAGGCTCCGTTATCGGTCAGGAACATGATCAGGGTATTTTCCCACTCGTCCAACTCCTTCACTTTTGCAAAGAGCCGTCCGAGGTTCTGGTCGACCCGATCGATCATGGCGGCATAGACCGCCATCTTTAAGTCTTCGGCATCCTGTTGTTCCTCGGAAAGATCTTCCCATGCCTTGGAGGCTCGGGTAGTGAGCTCGTGATTCGGACCGATGATGCCCATCTCTTTCATCCGTTTGAATCGTTGTTCCCGAATTTTATCCCATCCGATTTTGTATTTCCCCCGGTACTTGGCAATATCCTCGGGCCATGCATGGAGAGGGTAGTGAGGTGCGGTGTAAGGTAGATAGAGAACGAAAGGCACGTCCTCGTCCTTGTATTCGTCGAGCCGGTCGATGGCGTAATCAGTGAAGGTGTCCGTGTGGTAGAACTTCTTGTCTGGGCTGGTGTAGCCCATGATCACTTTGTCCTCAATGGCCCATCGGCGGACGCGGGTCTTGCCTTTTCTGCCCGGAGGGCCTTCTCCGGGGCGGGCCTTGAGCCCGGGATTGAAGAAGTTACTGCATCCATCGGCCAGTCCGTAGTAGCGATCAAAGCCACGGGTGGTGGGGAGAGGTACCTGATGCCACTTGCCCGAGATGAGAGTGCGGTATCCGATGGGCCGTAGCACCTCGCCGAAGGTGGCTCCGTGCTCCATGTTGTGATCCCCGATCGAATGAGCGTAATTGCCGGTGAGGAGTTCGGCCCGGGTGGTGTGACACTTGGCGGTGTTGTAGAACTGGGTGAAACGGAGCCCATTCTTACCCAGTTGATCAAGGTTGGGAGTCTGGACCTCCCCGCCGTAACAACCGATATCAGAGTAGCCCATATCATCGACCATGATCAGAATGAAGTTAGGCCGTGTGCGGTCCGTTTCTGACCACCCTAAATTTAGAGTAAATAGAAGCAGGCTAAGGAAAGGAAAAGTCTTCATTGGCAATGAAAGCCTACCGATTAGACTTATTTTTAAGTCCCATAGCTTTACCTTCCTCACTAGCAGTGGAAAGCCTGGTTTTGGCCATCTTGGCAAGGATTCCTTCAAATTCCTCTTTGATTGTTCGTTCAGCTTTATTCATTTTTTGATCGGTTAATTCTTTCCCATTAAAATGACCTTTGTATCGAGTGAGCATGGCATTGCTTCCATCTTGCTTAGCCAGAAGCGAATACTTTTTATTACGGACCATGACCTGATCCCGGTACCAAATATAAATCCACTCCTTTTTTCGTAATTCTTTTTTATTTTGAATGGCAGGAACGATACTGGAACCATCGGCAGGGTGATTTTTTGGCAGGTCAGCACCGGAGATTTCACAAAGGGTGGGCATCATGTCCGAGAACTCAACAAGTTCGTCACTTACCCGACCGGGTTTCTTAATACCTGCAGGCCAGTTAACAATAAGGGGAACACGCGTACCCGTATCAGTCATGGAACCTTTCCCACCGACTACCTTTGTGCCCTTCCACGGAGTAATAATTGGTTTGTCGGTTCCATTATCTCCAGTAAAGATGAGGATGGTGTTTTCACGAACCCCTGATGTTTCGAGTTGCTTGATGATTTGCCCAACCATTTTATCGGCGAAATTTACCATGTCGATGAAGTGGCGTTGTGGATCATTTTTGTCCCCTTTGTAGGTTGTCGAACCAAGTCTCTTCGGATCCCAATCGGTGGAATCGGGTGTGGGATCAAACGGACAATGGGTTAGGATCATGGGATAGTAGACAAGGAAGGGCTTTTTCTTATTTTCGTCGATAAAGTCACAAACGAAATCGGTACAGACCTGTGGCCCGTATTCCCCTGTTGTGAAATCTTTTTCTTTTCCGTTGAATTCAAGCATCGGGTTGACGAAGCGTCGATCGATTCGTTTTCCGTTTTCATTGGAACGTCCACCCCGTGTATGCTGCCAAAGACAGGATTTTTCGAAGCCGAAATGCTGGGGCGAGTCCGGTTGATTTCCAAGTTGCCACTTGCCGGCAATCGCAGTTGCATAACCGGCTTCCTTGAGTTGGTGAGCGAAGGTGATCTGCCCACGGTCCAGCATCCCGAATTTGACATAATTCCGTACATTGTATTGTCCGGTCATGATTTTAGCCCGGGACGGGGTGCAGATCGGATTGGAGAAACAGTTGGTAAAACGCACGCCTCCTTTGGCTAATTTGTCGAGGTTAGGTGAATTGCAGGATTCGCTGCCGTTGGAGGACAAGGCTTCATAGCCCATGTCGTCCGCCATGATCAGGATTATGTTGGGCCGTTTTTCATGGGCAAAAACTAGGGCATTAACCAAAAAGCTGGAAATAAGGAATAGATTGAACAAGTGATTCATAATTAAAGAACTATGTTCAAAAACAATGAATCCGAAAGCAAAGCGAATTTTTGTGGCAGAATCTATTTCTTAAATAAAGGCTAGAAGCAAAAGGATAAAAAATTTTATAACAAGTTTGAATGAAAGCAGAGAAATTATGGCTTCAATGCAGTTCTACTTTAGTAATGATTTAGGTCGAAGTCGCCAAAAGCTTGAAGTATTTAAAATCGGATTTATACAAACTCGGATTTAATTTGATCCACCCACTTCAAGATTCTTTCCTCCGATTCTGAATCTTGATTATCGTAATCAAGTGCCAACCCTAAAAATTCTTCTCCTTCCAAGGCTACGGACTCTTCAAATTCATATCCCTCTGTAGACCATTTCCCGACAAGCTTCCCTCCGTTTTCCATAAAGGGTCGGGCAAGCAAACCAACAGCATCTAAGTAGTTACAACTGTATCCCATTTGATCCCCAACTCCAAAAAAAGCTCCGGTTTTGTCATCAAATCTCAATTTTTGATAATCATCAAACAGTATGTCCCAGTCTTCTTGTAATTCGCCCACATTCCAAGTGGGGCAACCTACAATAATATTTTTGTAATCTGCTATTGGCCTAAGCCCACTTTTAGCAATGTCAAACGAATCAATCTGATGACCCAGTTTTTCAAATTCTCTTTTGATCTCCGTTGCTGCAATCGATGTCATTTCCGTCGAGCTGCCCCAAAACATTCCTATTTTTGCCATTTTATTTTAACTATTATTTAATTGATTAATACAGATATTGAGAATGAGACTCATTCTCAATAAAAATCAATTTCATAATTCGTAAATTACAAACTTTTGTCTCGAAAACATATTGAAGGGACAGATATCATCCCAAGGTTTCCAGGGGTTAAGGGAGTAAGTACCAAGAGGATATAAGAAAGAGAGCACTCGCATTTTTACTCATTCGACTCGATTTTTGATTTTAACCATTTTGGGTCTCTTTGTCGAGTTGGGCTTGTCCGATGAGCCCAGAGATCCCTATGTTTATCAATGACCGGACCATCAGTGATATCGAAAACCTTTTCCACGAACAGTGAGAAAATGAATTCTCCCCGGTTACTACATCCCTCTAAAAATCCAGTTTTCCCCTAACAGATTAGAGTGGGACGACCTTTTAATCAGTTAAATGGAGAGTTATTTTGATATCCGAGCAGCCCAACGAATG
>CESP01029224.1_pt1 | contig 12496 bp, 12 predicted proteins | sample 531211 | NCBI WGS metagenome assembly CESP01 (sample SAMEA2622074, study PRJEB7988) | marine metagenome | biome: marine biome (ENVO:00000447); feature: surface water layer (ENVO:00002042); material: "saline water (ENVO:00002010), including plankton (ENVO:xxxxxxxx)" | depth 5 m | reverse complement strand
CTCGCAAAATAATCTATATCTCTTTTATTTGCTATTAAAGATGGTGAGATTTGTTGTTCTTCAGATATTTTCATCAAGAGTGTATTACATTGATTAATTTTTTTGTTATAACTATTCATATCTATATGGTTAACTAACTGACTATTTTTTTTATTTTGCTTAAGTAACATAGATATATTGTCTTTATATGACTCTGATATTTTATTTTTAGTTTTATCAAGTATCGAAGTAATCAGTTCGACTTTAGCGCAAGCTAGCTTTATTATTTCTCCATCAGTTAAAATCCATTTTTTAGGTATATCAATATTTTTAGCCTCTACCTCACGCCATGCTGCTATAGACCTTACATTGGATCTTTGCTTGCTATCTAAGTTAATTGGGATAGTGATTTTATTCCATGCGTCGAAAGGATCGATTATTATCTTTCTTAAGCTTAATTCATTCCTATGCTCTTCTTCAAGCCAATCTAATCTGTTTAATTTAGAAACCTCTTCTTTAAGCTTTATTGAGAGATCTATTAAATATTTAACATCATTTGCTGCATATTCGATTTTTTCGTCAGATAATGGTCTCTTAAGCCAGTCTGTTCTCCATGATCCCTCTTTTAAGTTAACTGAAAAATATTTTTTTACTAATGAGGAATAACTTGGATTCATTAATGTTGAAATTAGATTAAATGCAATTTGTGTGTCAAAAATATTATTTGGGAAACACTCAAAATATCGATGTATAGTCTCCAGATCCTGCTTAGCAGAGTGAAGAACCTTAAGTTTTCTGTCGTCAGTGAGAATATCAACCAATAAGCTTTTAGATGTTATTGTTTGTGTATCAATAATGTAGTTATTGTGTTTAGTAGAAAACTGAATAAGTGCAAGTTTTGGGAAATAAGTTGACTCTCTTATAAATTCAGTATCGACACCCAATGATGTGGATCGCAATAAATCATCCGAAATATTTAACAACTTTTTATCTGTATTAATGTAAAAATTTGGCATAATTAAGATAGTAGTATAATAACAATGAAAAAGAGTTTGAGATACAAGTAATGTTAGAAATTGATGAAAAAACATCAAAAATTTCCGAGGTAGAGTTTGTGGCTTCACCAAATTTTGATGATAGACCAAAACTAATTTCAATAGATACAATAATCATCCATTGTATAAGCCTGCCAGAGGGTCAATACGATAATAATTATGTAATAGATTTTTTTCAGAATAATCTTGATATTTCTTTGGATAGTACTTTCGAATCACTTAAAAATTTCAGGGTGTCACCTCACCTCTTTGTTAGGAGAAATGGTAAAATTATTCAAATGGTACCGTTTGATAAAAGAGCTTGGCATGCAGGAAAATCGTCCTATAATGGTAGAAGTAATTTTAATGACTTTTCAATTGGAATCGAATTAGAGGGAACAATTAATAGTAAATATACAGATAATCAATATCAATCTCTATATAATGTGATTACTTCATTAAAAACTTTATATACTGATATTACAAATGATAATATACTAGGACATTGTGATATAGCTCCGGATAGAAAAAGTGATCCAGGCGAATTTTTTGATTGGGAAAAAATAAAATAGGGAGAAAGATTATGATTACAGCATCATTACTTATTTTTTCTCTCATCATTGAATATATGTATGACCCTATCATTGAAAAGCCATCTGATCGGATTATTAAAAAAACTTTTTTATTGTTCAGAAGTTTTTCAAATACAATATTCGATAAATTTTATACTTACTTATTATTCCCAATATCTGTGTATATAATTCTAACAGTAGTTGTTTTACTCTCAGGTTATTTATTACATCCATTCTTCTCTTTTTTAATAAATCTATTTATTCTTTTTTATTGTCTAAAGCCTAACGAATTTATTTTGAATATGGAGAAAATCAAAAATGGTAAGTTCTTAGATAATTGCAAAGAAGACAAAATATTTATAAGAATGATGTCTGCAAAAAAATATGACTTAAGAGGCTTGAAAAATAACTTATTTTACAATTCTCTAAGGAATATTTTCTCTATAATTTTTTATTTCCTTCTTCTTGGACCTGCAGGTTCACTAGCTTATTTAATTTTAGACTCTTTCGTAAATGACTCATCATTTAAAGTAGATGCGAAATCAAAGAATAGATTGTCAATTATACTTGGGATTTTAGAATATGTACCAGCACATCTAACAATTTTATCATATGCTATAGTAAGTGATTTTGAAGTCTGCGTTAGGTCATTTAAAACTACAGAATACAATCATGACCTTTATGCCTATAATAAGGGCTTAGTGAATAATGTTGGAGTGAATCTGATATCAGAATCTGATTCGGATGATAGCATCGTTCAATATAAGAATATTATATCTCGTGCACTACTTGCTTGGTTAAGTATTGTCGCGCTATTGATCTTCAGTGGGGTTTTTATCTAAAAATGAATAATATTTTGATCCGAACTTTATTCTAGATTTATTATTTTTTATTCTCCAATCATTAGTATCTCGTAACGAGTAGATGCAACCACAGTACTCTTGCATGTAAAAGTTTTCTTCTTTGGAAACTTTAATCATATTCTGAGAACCATTATTTTTCCTCCAATTAAAATCCCAATAATCTACATTTTTAAATTGAAGAGTAGATTTAAATCCGGCTCGGTTTATTTGAGAAAAATCTTTCCATCTTGATATGCCAAGTGTGCTAGAGATTAAATCGAAGTCATGTTGTGATGCATATTGCGCTGTTTTTAAAAGCCTCATGTCAAAACAAGTGTCGCATCTTGTGCCTCTTTCGGGCTCCCATTCCATCCCTTTTGTAACATAGAACCAATTCTTAGAATCATACTCTGCATCGATTATTGGTATATTATGTTTGATAGCAAAATTAATATTCTCATCTTTCCTAAGCAAATATTCTTTCTTGGGATGGATATTAGGATTATAAAAGAAGAGATTAAAGGGAATCGATGAGTCTATTAATCTTAACATTATATCACCAGAACACGGTGCGCAACACGTATGAAGTAATAAGTTCTTTTTACCCTTTGGTAGATATAATTTTTCTGACTGGTTAATCATTAATAGAAAAAAACTCTTTTGTTGTTTTATATGTAGATTGTCTAACCAAACCTAACTCTTTATTTAAGCATTTTGCTACGAAACTTGCAACGTATGGTAAATAATGAGGATAATTTATTTTACCTTCATTTTTTTCGATATTATGTGGTATGAGATATGGGCAATCTGTTTCAATCATTAGTCTATCACTTGGGATATATTGTATTATTTCATGAAGATATGAGCCTCTGGCTTTATCAGTTATCCAGCCCGTTATTCCAATATATGAACCAAGATCTAAATATTTTTTCAAAATATTTTTATCTCCAGTAAAACAGTGAACAACAAATTTATTTAATTTAGTAGATGCTGATGAGAGTATTGTATAGAAATCATTATGTGCATTTCTCTCATGTAAAAATAATGGTGTTTGTGAATCTATGGCAAGGTTTATATGATTTTCAAAACACAAAATCTGATCTTTTTTTTCTGAATATAACCTATAATAATCTAATCCGCATTCACCTATCGCTACGATGAATTTATTTTGCAATAGATCTTTTATGTCTTTAATATCGCTATGATTAAATTCTTTTGCATTATGAGGGTGAAAGCCAACAGTTGTATAGAACTTCCCTGGAAACTTCTCTGCTATTGAAATGGCTTTATGAGCATCATTTAAAGTGGAAGATATAATTATAGCATGTGTAACATTTACATCGCTCATTTGTTGTATAATTTTTTTTATATTAGGATATAAATCTGGATGAGTTAAGTTTGCTCCAATATCTATAATTGGAGATTCAGACATTACACTTTTGATAAGACAGAAGCTACAGTCTCACCTATAACGGAAGGATTCTTTGCAATTGTGATGCCTGCATTTTTGAGGATTTCCACTTTCTCAGCAGCAGACTCTCCACCAGTACTTACGATAGCGCCAGCATGTCCCATTCTTTTTCCTTTAGGGGCAGTCAATCCGGCAATGTAGGCTACAACTGGCTTTGAGATATTTCCTTTGGTATACTCAGCTGCTTCTGCCTCTTGCGGTCCACCAATTTCTCCAATCATTAAAATAACCTCCGTCTCATCATCTTTTTCAAATTTTTCTAAGTGATCTCTGAATGCGCTTCCATTAATAGGATCGCCGCCAATCCCTACACTTGTAGATATACCTATGTCTAGGTCTTTCATTTGCTGTGCTGCTTCATATCCAAGTGTTCCAGATCTGCCTATTACGCCTACATTTCCCTCTTTATATATATGCCCTGGCATTATACCTAACATGCATTTGCCGGGACTAATCACGCCAGCACAATTAGGACCAACCATAGTCATCCTGTCTTCATTTTTATATCTTCTCATGTATCTCTTTACCTTGATCATATCATGCGCAGGTATACCATCAGTTATTGCAACCAGTGTTTTAATGCCCGCATCAGCCGCCTCCATCGCTGAATCTGCTGCAAATGCTGGGGGTACAAACAGGATGCTGCTGTCTGCTCCGGTTTGCTCAACAGCTTCTTTTACAGTATTGAATACAGGTTTATCTAAATGAGTCTGACCACCTTTACCAGGTGTTACTCCCCCTACTACATTAGTTCCATATTCCATCATTTCTCCAGCATGAAATGTGCCTATTTTACCTGTAAACCCTTGGACAATTATTTTAGAATTTTTATCTATCAAGATTGCCATTTTTTACAGTGACTCCAATGCTTTTACGGCTTTGTTAGCAGCATCCTCGAGTGTGAATGCTTCTATATAATCAATTTTACTATCTTTAAGAATTTTAATCCCTTCATCAACATTTGTTCCTGCGAGTCTTATAACAAGTGGCTGTGTAATTTGAATAGAGCTTAAGGCATCAACAATACCCTGTGCAACCCAATCACAACGGTTAATTCCAGCAAATATGTTAATAAGTATGACTTTTACGTTTGGATCTCCTGATATAAGCTTGAAAGCTTTCACAAATTTTTCAGGAGTAGCGCCACCGCCGACATCTAGAAAATTTGCGGGTTTACCACCTGCAAGTTGAATCATGTCCATTGAAGCCATTGCCAAGCCAGCACCATTGATGATGTTACCAATATCACCATCTAACGCAATATAATTTAATCCTCGATCAGCTGCATAAGTTTCTTTCGGATCTTCTTGTGTTTTATCCCTCAACTCTGCTAGAGCCTCATTTCTATATAATGCATTATCATCAAATGACATTTTGCAATCTAGTGCTAATATATGATCATCCCTCGTAAGAACAAGTGGATTTATCTCCACCATAGTAGCATCAGAAGTACTGAAAGCTTTATAAGCTCCGAGTATCGCTTGTGCACATCTTGAAATTGCTTTTGCATCCAAGCCTAGTGAGAATGCTATCTCTCTTGCTTGGAACGCTTGCATACCAACTGCAGCTTCTATTTTAGTTTTAATTAAAGTCTCTGGTTTTTCTTGAGCAATTTCCTCTACGCTCATTCCTCCAGCAGACGATGCAACCACCATTATACTCTCAGTGCTCCTATCAAATACTAAACCTAGGTAAAATTCTTTTTTTATATCTGTGCCTTCTTCAATATAAATTCTCTGAACTGTTTTGCCTTCTGGGCCAGTTTGATTTGTTACTAGCTTTTTTCCTAGAAGATTGTTAGCAGCATCTGATACCTCTTGAAGGCTCTTGCATACTATGATACCGCCTGCTTTGCCTCTCGCGCCTGAGTGAATTTGTGCTTTTACAACCCACATTTCACCCCCAAGCTCTGAAGCTCTATCTTTTGCATTCTCGGGGCTATATGCTATTCCACCTTTTGGTATTGATACACCATATTTAGATAGAATTTCTTTTGCTTGATACTCATGTATGTTCATTATTTTTTAGACTCAATTAACTCGCTAATGTTTACAACATTTTTTGCCATTCTTTCAGACGCTGCGTCTATCATTCTCCCATCGAGCTGCGCAGCACCTTTGCCTTGTTCTGCTGCTTTTTTTAGTTCTTCAATAATCCTTTTTGCTTTCGTAACTTCCTCCTTGGGTGGAGAAAAAACGTTATTCGCATGTTCAATTTGAGATGGGTGTATTGCCCATTTTCCTTCAATACCAATTGCAGCTCCTCTTTTCGCAGCAAGAACATAACCATCAGGATCATTGAAATCACCAAATGGTCCATCAATTGGCCTTAATCCGAATGCTCTACATGTAGTAACTAATTTTGATAATCCATGATGCCATTGATCTCCTGGATAATCAGGATTCAATCCTCCGATTACCACAGTCCTTGCACGTAAGCTAGCAGCATAATCTGCTACTCCGAAATGTAAAGCTTCTAATCTACTAGATGATTGAGCGATTTCCTCAATATTAACCATTCCTAGTGCTGTCTCAATTAAACATTCAAGACCTACTTTATTTGTTAATCCTCTTTCCTGTTCTATTTGGCTAACCATGCAGTCAACCATGTATACATCTCCTTTGACCCCAACTTTTGGTATTAAAATTGTATCTATATGCTCGCCAGCTTGAATCATTATTTCAACTACATCCCTGTACATATAATGTGTATCAAGTCCATTTATCCTGACAGAGATAGTCTTGCCTTTTCCCTTCCAATCTAATTCTTTTAATGCGTGTATGACGTTTTCGCGAGCAGTTATTTTATCATTTGGTGAAACTGCATCCTCAAGGTCTAAAAAGATGTAATCAGCATCTGAGTTCAATGCCTTTTCAAACATTTTTGGTGATGATCCAGGTACAGCTAGTTCGCTTCTCTGTAATCGCGATTTTGCGTTTGGATAAGATGTATAACTCATATTTTACGCCCTTTATATTAACTTAATTATTATAAGCTTGATATATATATTGTTTATCTGTTATAACTCAGTAAGTTTACGTGAGTATGTAATATTGTCAATTTATTTGAGGGAAAAACATAAAATATCGAGGTTATATGAGAAATGCACTTGAAATAATAAACTTAAATAAAACTTATAGAAATGGATTTAAAGCTCTAAAGAATATCAATCTAGAGATTAAGTCAGGTGATTTTTTTGCTTTCTTAGGGCCAAATGGTGCCGGAAAATCTACAGTAATTGGTATTATCTCCTCACTAGTAACAATAAGCTCAGGTAAAGTAAAAGTTTTAAATGAGGACATTACCGATAATCCGGATTGGGCAAAAAAGAATATAGGTATCGTGCCTCAAGAATATAACCTTAATCAATTTATACCAATTGAAGAAACAATGGTCAATGTAGGAGGCTATTTTGGTATTGAAAGAAAGGATGCGCAAGCGAGAACATATGAATTATTCAATCAGCTTGGTATTTGGGACAAAAGAGATTTAACACCAAGAGAATTATCAGGTGGCATGAAAAGGAGATTAATGATCGCTAGAGCTCTAATACATAATCCCAGGATACTAATTCTGGATGAGCCAACCGCAGGGGTAGATACTGAATTACGTTTAACAATGTGGGATTTCTTTCAGGAGATTAATAAGAAAGGCGTAACGATTATATTAACTACACATTACTTGGAAGAGGCTGAAAGGTTATGTAAAAATCTAGCAATCATACATAAGGGTGAGATAATTCAAAATTCTTCAATGACAGATATATACAACATAAAAAAGAATAAAACATATCTTGTTAAATCAAGTAATAAAGTCATCTCGGACATGCAGTTAGATCCATTTAACATAAATGTACTAGATGAATATACTATTGAAATTACTTGTGATAATAAGTTTAATATATCTGATATCATAAATGCTCTTAATAAAAAAAATGTATCAGTACTCAATATAATAAATAAAAGAAATCAATTAGAGGAATTGTTTATGGAGTTAACAAATGCCGGAGTTTCCAATGACAACTGATCATATTGTCGCTTTTAAAACAATAATACGAAAAGAATTTTTAAGGTTTGCGAGGATCTGGATTCAAACAATACTTCCATCTGTAATAACAATGTTTCTCTATATAACAATCTTTGGAAATTTTATCGGAGATAAGATCGGGAGCATAAAAGAATTTAGCTACATAGAATACATCATACCAGGTCTCATAATTATTCCTATTATCACCAATTCTTATATGAATGTAGTTGGATCCTTTTATAGCGGAAGGTTTCAAAAAAGTACAGAGGAGCTTCTAGTCTCACCCGTTCCAAATTGGATTATACTAGTTGGATATGTCAGCGGCGGAGTTCTACGTGCTTTCATCGTCGGATTTGCTGTTTATTTGGTCACGATATTCTTCATAGACATTCCTATACACAACCTGCCTTTTATCTTATTTATTACGCTTCTTACAGCTTTTTTATTTTCAATTGCTGGCTTTATTAATGCAGCATATGCCAAGAGTTTTGACGACATCAATATAGTCCCAACATTTGTATTAAATCCACTAACATATCTTGGAGGAACTTTTTATTCTATTGAGTCACTTCCACAAATCTGGCAAGACGTCTCGCTATTTAATCCTATTGCGTATATTGTAAGTGTATTTAGGTATGGATTTTTAGGATTAGAAGAATCTAGTATATATTTATCTTTAACAATAATTATTGTTTTTATTGTTATTTTATTTAAGATAGGATTAATAATGCTTGAAAAGGGCATTGGCATAAAAAACTAAACCTTATGAAATAAGGAAAGCTCAGTTAAATTCTGGCACTACCCCCGTAACGGTAAAGTCCGAACACTTATATGATAAGGTCCCTAGAAACGGGAGGTTTCAAAAGTGGGGAAATTTATAAAAGTGATTGTTACTTTTTATTTAGTGACAAGCACTCATTTATCAGCTGAAACATTTTTAGATAAAGTGGTCGTTACTCCACTCAAAAAACCAACAAAGATATTCGATGCTTTCAATAATGTCCAAGTTATAACCTCAAAAGACATAAAATTGCAAGGTTATAAATCAATAAACGAAATACTCAGCAGGTCAAGTTCAATCAGCATTGGCAGCAACGGAGGCTATGGTCAGACTAAATCAATTTTTCTCAGAGGGACAGAGAGCAATCATACCAAAGTACTAGTAAATGGTGTCAACTTAAATCCTGGAACATTAGGCGTTCCATCTATTCAACACATATCCGTCGACATGGTAGAGAGTATAGAGATCTCTAAAGGGAGCATGTCAACACTTTATGGGAAAGATACCATCGGAGGTGTCATTAATATCATCACAAAAAAGAATCAAGATAATCAGATTTCCATAAGTAGAGGAACTCATAACACAAATAATTTCGTTTATTCGGGTGGCTTCAATCATTTGAATCATAATTTTTCTACTAATCTAAGTAGATTAGAATCAGATTCTTACGAAGCAAAGGTTAACTCCACAAAAAACCATAAGTACGATACAACAAATTTAGATCTTAATTATGCAATGAGTATTGGGTATAACGAGATATCTACTAATTACTATCAAAGTACAGGTAACACAGAATATGACAGCTTTGGCTCTAATCTTAATCAAAATCATAAAGATAGTCATCTTAAATTCAATATTAATCATATCTTTACTAAATCTCATATAGATTTTTTTTATATAAAAAAAACAAATGAAATAAATCAAGCAGCTCCTTCTGCAACTGACTATACACATACAAAGGTTAATGCTTTAGGCTTAGAGTATATTTTTACAAGAAACGAATTAGATCATATATTATTTGGATTTGATTATAGTGATGAAGCTATGTATGAACTTTCATACGGCACTTCTTTTAAGCATACTAATAAAATAAAACAAGCTTATGTAAGCTCAACTTACAGTGCTACGAATATTCTCCAAACTAATTTTGGCATAAGATCACAAAATCACTCAACCTATAATAACTTTACGTCAGGAAATATTGGAATAAATTACTATCCACATCCAAAATTAGTCTTATCAACCGCATTAGCGAAATCCTTCAGAGCACCTGATGCGACAGATCTATTTGGATATGGTGGTAATAGCAATCTTACTCCTGAAGAATCAAAAACAAGCGAAATAAGCCTAAGATATCGAATATCAGACGATGAATCCTTTGCTGGTACTTTTTTTCATAACAGAATTACAAACCTCATAGAATCCGATGGAACAAAGATGCAGAATATAAATAAAGCGGAAATTACTGGTATAGATATCTCGTATACAAGATATGTAAATGATACAAAGTATGACATTCAATATACATATCAAGAACCAAAAGATAAAACTAACAATGTGATTTTATCTAGGAGACCTCGGAGTCGAATGATCGGTAATGTGACTCATTTTTTTAAAAACGCAGAGAGTGTTAGTATCACAACAACTTATGAGTCTCGCAGAGATAACTCTATATATGATACTAATCAATTAGGTGGTTATTTTCTGGTAGATGTGAATTATTTAAAAAATGTTCATGGTTATGAAATAGGGTTTAAAATAGATAATTTACTAGATAAAAATTATCGACTAGCACATAACTATAATACCGGTGGTAGATCTTTCAACTTTAGTATAAAGAGTAATTTCTAGTATAAAATATTATGATAAAAGAATTTAACACGATAAAAAACAGTACAAGATATTTAATAATATTATTTTTAGTATTATTGCTTGTAGTGAGTCGCAGTCTCTCTTTTATACCGAACTTTACGCCTACCATATCATTGATAATTTTTGCATCAACTATGTTTAGAAATTATTACATCTTGGCCTCTATTATCATTGCCTCTCAATTGATAACTGATTATTTTCTAGGATACTATTCATCAATGTTCTTTGTTTATTTGGGGTACATTTTAATAGCTTTTGCATCTAAATCTATTTTAAAAGAAATCAATTTTGTACCTATAATAGGTACATCGATCACATCAGTTTTTATATTTTTCCTAGTGAGTAACTACGGAGTTTGGCAGATGATGGACATATACGAATATAGTCTCAGTGGTCTTATAGAGTGTTACATTGCAGGCATTCCTTTCCTAAGATACAGTCTCATTTCTACGTTGATATATTCCATAACAATGTATGTCCTGTTTAGGAACATACTTTTTAAATATTTAGGATCTAAAACTGTAATTTACAAATAGTTGAGCTTTAGTCAAACTTTAGCTGACCACCTGTTTTATACTCGGTAACTCTTGTCTCGAAGAAATTCTTTTCTTTTTTAAGATCCATTATTTCAGACATCCATTCAAATGGGTTAGTTGCACCAGGGAATTGTTCTGGTAAACCAACCTGAGTCAATCTTCTATTTGCTATAAATTTAATGAATTCCTCGTACAGACTTGCGTTAATTCCGAGAATCGGTTTTGGCATCGTGTCGTATGCGTACTGAGTCTCTAATTTAACTCCAGTCATAATTAAATCAACCATCTCTGATTTGAAACTATCTGTCCACAACTCAGGATTCTCAAGTTTTATTTGATTAATGACATCAATGCCGAAGTTCATATGCATTGATTCATCTCTCAAAATATACTGAAATTGTTGAGCGACCCCAGTCAATTTATTTCTTCTACCCATAGATAGTATTTGCGTGAAACCCACGTAGAAAAAGATACCCTCGAATACGACATAGAATGCTATTAGATCTCTAAGAAGTCTTTGATTATTTTCTTTAGATCCAGTTTTGAAATTTGGATCACCAAGACTCTGAGTAAATGGTAATGCCCACTCGGCTTTTGTTGCTACTGCAGGTATTTCTCTATACATATTAAATATACGTGTTTCTTCAAGACCAAGAGACTGAACGCAATATGTATATGCATGCGTATGTATTGCTTCTTCAAATGCTTGTCTAAGTAAATATTGTCTACATTCAGGATTTGTTATGTGCCTATAAACAGCAAGAACTAGATTATTTGCCACAAGTGAATCAGCAGTAGAAAAGAATCCTAGGTTAACTTCAACAATTTTTCGTTCGTCTTCAGTAAGTCCTTTCGGGTCATTCCATAGCTTAATGTCATCATGCATGGCAATTTCTTCAGGCATCCAATGATTAGCAGACCCATCTAAATATTTTTTCCAAGCCCATTCATATTTAAATGGTACTAGTTGGTTTAAATCTGCTCTACAATTAATAATTGCCTTATCATCAACTCTTATTCTGCTAGCACCTTTTTCTATATTCTCTATACCTGTGAGTCCCTCTTGAGCTTCTGTATTATCAACTTGAATAATAGGTTCGCCAAGATTATCAGTTTTATGTTCTGACATTTTTGGTTCAGGTTTACTTAATGCTTCATTTATAGGGTCGTCCCAGTTATACATAATAATTACCTCCTTTGTTTGTTCGTTAAATGCTGCCATCCTCTTAGCGCAGACAAATTCTTTTTGGTTATTTCGAGTTCTTCCAGTTCTCTTTTGATATTCAAAATTGTATACACTAGTAGTGTAACAACAACTGTAATTGATGAAATAATGTATATCATTGACATGCCTCACATTCTGGATCATCTATCAAGCACTGC
>CESP01067843.1_pt1 | contig 12544 bp, 5 predicted proteins | sample 531211 | NCBI WGS metagenome assembly CESP01 (sample SAMEA2622074, study PRJEB7988) | marine metagenome | biome: marine biome (ENVO:00000447); feature: surface water layer (ENVO:00002042); material: "saline water (ENVO:00002010), including plankton (ENVO:xxxxxxxx)" | depth 5 m | reverse complement strand
TAACGGAAAATCGTATCCATGTATAATAAGATTTCCCTGAATATCTACATGAGATTGAAAATTGGCATTTCCCTCAATTTCTAATGCGGTATCCTTTTTAGATTGTTCTTTTGACATATCTATTATTTTATTCTTTCCAATCGGTGTAATATAATGTCCTCCAACATATAATTTTCTTGAAATGTATTGTGTTCCGCCTAGATAATATTCTGGTAGTATAGTTCCAGAACTATCTACATAAACTGGAAGTTCAGTGTTATTAGTATTAAATAATTCAGGATAGTCGGATGTGTCAATATTATAGGTCGTATCAATATTATTATCAATATTATAAATTACATCTACCATTGATATGTCTAGTTCTTCTTCTGTCATTTCGCCCGCTTTTTGATTTGATGACAAATTCTGCCACCAATTTGTAGTTCCTACTGTAAATTCAGCATTTAATGTTCCATCAACAGTAACAGAACCTAAAAACACAGTGGGACCTTTTACAATATTGGTAAAAGTTTTATAAGTTCCAGCTATATCATTAGAATCAATTATCGCCGCATCATCCCCGCTTTCCAACGGACCAGGTGTATCTCCGTAGCAATACAGACGATTAACTTGTATCGTTCTAAATTGTGATGAACCTGCGAGGGCATTAATATCTCCAATAACACTTAGTTCACCAGCAACATATAAATTTTCATCAACATCCACGTTTTGGTTAAATGACACGTCTTTATTAAATGTAGACGTTTCATCAACAGTTAGCGTATTATTAACATGTAATGTTTCGAGGTCGGTATGATTGTAAATACTTAAATTATTTGCGGAAATATCATTTGCGGAAACATCCTTAACAAAAGATTTTCCATCTACTTCTAACGTGCCTTCAATATGGGTTTCATTATTATTTCTAAAAACAATTTTATTTGCGGATAGATCAAGTCTATTTTCATCCGATGAATAAATTTGAGCGTCTATAGAATCAGTTGTATCATTTGAAAAATGAACTGCTCGTTTATTTCCAATTAAAGCATCGCCTACAAGAGTCATATTCATTAGGGCAACGCCCTTTTCCCCAGAATTTCCATAGGTTATGATATTTTTAACCGTTGTTTCTGTGTTATCGCTCGTTAAATTACTAATAATCTTCGGTATATTTCCAAATGTAGAAATATTCCCATTATTTCCTGTCATGTCTACATGAGTAGTATCGCTTTTATATAGAGGTTCAACAGGGGCATCTCCTACACCGGCGTGTAAAAATGCTATATTTTGGGTTTCTCCATCTGGATAATGAGCAAGACTATCATCACCCGTAACGACTTCTTCTTGACCTTGCAATCCGCTAGATCCTACACAGCGAATAGGTCCATTCACATCTAATAAAAATCCATCAGTTACAGTTTTTCCAATTCCAATAGATTTATTGACATATAAAGTGGAATTCATCGAAACGTCTCCAATAACATCCACACGGGAATTCATCGAAACATCGCCATGTACAGTAAGATTTTCACTTATATCTAGATTGGAATTAAATGAAACGTCGCCATCAACATCCAACCGAGAATTCATTGAAACATCATCTTTTAACGTTGTTGTTCCATTAACTTCCAGATTTTTATCAATATTAAAATCTTGATGAACGCTAAGATTAGAATAAATAACCACATTTCCACACAAATCACTGGTTCCTTTTACAAGAAGATTCTTGGAAATATCCAAATTTGAATTGAAACTGACATCGCCCCATACTTCTACATTTCCACAAATATCTGCATTTTTAAGAAGTGTAAGATTGCTTGAAATATCTAAGTTGCCAGATATATCTACGTCATTTCCAACCAATAAATTATCTTTAATTTCGAAATCAATGTTATTGTCTACAATAATATTATTTAAATCTTCCGTTTTATTATTGAAATTAACACCTTTATCATGAAAACTGGTTTCCATATTGCCTATTTTAAAATCAACTTGTCCGTCAGTGTATAGAGAATAACTTATATCATCTGCATTGTTGCCGCTATTTTCTGATAATATTTTCATAGCATATGGTGTTACATTATTGGTAAAATCAGGATAGTTGTGTCCTATTAGCATTTCTTTTGCATTAATATGATTAATATTGGCAAATCCAGAAATGCTTATATTTTGACCAAAATTAACATCACTATTAAATGAAGCATCACCGTAAACAAGTAGGTTTGCTGATGAATCGTCTGCATTCCTTCCTATTATGACATGTCCACTTGCGTCTACCTGAAATTCTATATTGCTGGCGTTGTTTTGTGCCATTGCTAATTTTGTTCCTTCTATGAATATTAAAGAATCCGATATTTTTATATCAGTAACGTTTTCAAACTCAACTTTACTATTATTATTAAATGTTATTATATTATTGGTATTCGCACCATCAAATGTTACATCATTAGTAAAAACTGCTTCACCGGTTACATTTAAATTGTTAGATATATCAAGGTTACTCGCACTAACATCATGGAGTATGCTATAACTAGAATCTAATTTATCGGTTACATACAAGTTTTTGATGGTAGTTCCACTTTGTCCTACTGTAAAAACAGTATTGCTATCAGCGTCATAACATTCTACAATTTCATCTTTATCACTATTTTTTTGTTGAACTGTAAGAATGGCTCGTGTTAAATCATCGGCTGAAAGGTCCATTATTCCACCATCCGTCTCTGTTATACTGTTCAATGTAAGCAAATTGCAACTACCTTCAAAAGTAACAATAGAATCACTACCAAATCTAATTGTCTTATTAAATAAAGCATTATTAAAAGTAGCGACTCCGGATACATCCAGTGTTCCGCCAACGGTTGCATTTTCGCTTATATCTAGATTTTTATGAAATGTGGCATCATCTCTTACTATTAGTCCATTGGACACATCAAGTATTCCGCTTATATCCACATTGCTGTTGAAAGAAACATCGTTACTAAATAAGGACTTGCCTTGAACTGTTAAACCACTATTAAAACTTGCGTCTTGATAGACATTTAAAATCCCTGAAATATCTACATTAGCATTTAAACTTATATCATCTTCAAAATAACTTTTACTTTTAACAGAAAGGTTACCTGAAATGTCTACATTAGCATTTAAACTTACGTCGTTATTCACAGTTAATTTTGAGTATAGATGAGTATTTCCAGATACATCTAATGTATCACTTATAAATGAGGTCCCACTTACATCGAAATTATAAAGAGAGCTATCTTTATTTATAATAACATGACCGCTACTATCAATTACAAGAGAAGGATTAGAGGCGCCAAATTCTTTAAATACGGCGAGGTTTTCTGTGTTTGAAGGTTGTGTAACCATAAGGGCATCCTTACTTCCATTGCCAGAAATATCAACATTACTGGCATCTGTTTGAATAGAAGCAGTAGTTAATCCGGCTATAACTCCACTTTTCAATGTTAATGTACCGTATACACTAATATCGGTAGCAGATATATCTGTTACAATAGCGGATTGACTAGTTATTGTATTGGCACTAATATCTTCTATGGATAATCCAGAGGAATCAATGGTGGCGACCTGTATTAAATCTGTGCTGTTATCGCGAATATAAAAATTCATCTTTCCATATTTATTGTCATCGGGTTTTGCGTATTCCCCACCAATTGCGGCATAATTTGCACTTGCATCGGGATGTCCAGTCATTGTATTTCCTAATACAATTCTGGCATCTTTTTCACAGCTTGTATTTTTCAAGGTTAATACATCAGTTTCATTATCAGTGATTAATGTATTAGGAATTGTAGTTGCTTCAATTCCTAAATCAGTTAAAGAACTGGATGTGGATGAGGGAAGATATTCAATTGCATTTTGATTATTAAAAATGGTTAAGTAATTTAATGAATTTGCAGGATTAGATAAAACAGAGGAATTGTTGGTTCCTTGGGAGATTCTGTAGGGTAATAACACATCATCGGGGTCAAGAGTTCTTAAATAATCTGCTTGATTGTTGCTTATTTGTGTGAGGAGATTAACGTTAGAGGTGTTTACTTGTATGATGTAAACGTTAAGAATTTCTCCATCTCCATTAAATGGGGAGGGTGTGAATTCTCGAGGAACACCAAATTCATCGATGATAGTAAATACGGCATAATTTTTAAGGGAAGGGCGATTCATAGATAAATCAGAATCCTCGCCTACATTATATACCTTTATGTAACCAATATTGTCAATGACACCAGGTAATTCAATACGAATATCATTACCATAACCATCTGTATCATATTTTCCATCTATCATATTATGTTGTGAATCGTTTGGTGATAATGTAGAGAATACGGAAGCATTCTCTATTTTTTCGCCGGATATGTCGTAGACATCTATTTGAGAAATATATATATATTGCGCTGAATTATTGGAAAGAAATCTTAACATGGTTCTAAAAGAAAAAATGTCCGGGAAAACTGTTGTAATGAAAGATTCATAGGCAGCCTGATTTTCAAGAAAAGCATTTCCTCCTAATATGCTGGTTGTATCTGGATTATCTCCTAAGGAATAGAAAAATAGTAATGTAAAATCATCTCCCACTGCACTAACAACGGTTCTTCTGCCGTTATTGGAGACACCAATAAATTCTCCATAAGATAAGTCGGATGTTTCTCCTTCGTTATGTTCCATATAATGTTCTAAATAAGGCTCTCCTTCAAAAGACCAGTATGAATTATTATTGTAGTTGAGAGAATAGATTCTAACATCATTATTACTATGATCTCGATAAGCAAAAAAGTATCCATCATTGCTCATGGTAAATGATTTTCCTGAAATCACAACATTTTCTGTTGAAAACGAACGGTCTTGTATAATCCAGTTCGTGTCTGTAACTCCGGTTGCATCTATAAGAGTATTTTTTGAATACACATAAATGTTGGATATGTCTGCGGTTAAAAGAATATTACCTGCATCATTGATTTGAACGATATTTCCAAATGAAATGTCAGAAAAGGAGAGGCTCAAGGCAGTTGTATATTCTTGATCGCTATATTGATATATTTTTACAGAACCGTTAGACGTGTCACCGGTGGACATAATGTCACCAATAGCATTTATGGATACACTTGTTCCATATGATAAATCTATAATTTTATTGTAACTTTCACTAACTGTATTAAAATCATAAATGGCGGAATTGTATGAAATATCACCACCGGAAGTGTTGGTAGATTCAAATCCAAGATATATTCGTTCGCCATTGTAGTTTAATGATGCACTTACGTATGAAACATCTGTATACTCGCCATGAATGGTGCTATTAAAATAGTTGACATCATATTTGCACCAATGATCTCTGGTTGGATAGTATCGATATAAAAGTAATTTTTTGGAGTAACCAACAAGAACCGACATACCATCATGACTGGCTTCAAAAATATAATCATTAATATCAATTTCCGGAATAACAGTAGACAAATCAATTATATTATTTCCTGGTAAATCAGTAATTTCATTTTCATTAAGTTGAAAATTATGAACTTCTTGTTTTGTGTCGAGATTAAGCACCGAGAGAATGGTTCCATCGTTGGATATTTTCATATCTGTTATTTTGAAGTCAAGTCTTTTAAAAAAGTTAAATGCTTCCGGTTCGGGTTCAGGCTCGGGTTCGGGCTCGGGTTCGGGCTCGGGTTCCGGCTCCGGCTCAGGCTCAGGCTCAGGCTCAGGTTCAGGTTCAATAAAAGTTTCGCGGTCATCTGTTATTGCGTCCCAACCAGTGAAATTACTATAAATACCTATATCATAGTAAAAATCATTATAGGTGCTATCATCTCTAAAAAAGAAATAAACGCTGTCACCCGCATTTAAAGCAGTATTATTCGTAGAAACACTAGGACTATTTTTGTTTACATCTGAATCATCTAGAAATCTAAAACTAACTTTATTATCATCGCATCTAATAGAACATTGATGATTATAACTTCTAATTTCACTTGTAAAATGATTTTCAGCAACATCATTATATGTTCCATTAATAGATACAATTTTATCACTATCTGAACCCGTTTCTGCAGTTATATTATTGTTAGTTGGAGTAGGACCAGTTCCACCAAGATGTAAATATAATTCTGCCATGGAGGGAGAAGTTGATGGGTCAGTAGTTGTAATCCAAAAACCTCCTTCAAAATTTTTATTGTAATATTGATTGTTTTTATAAGCATTAAAAACCATTGAAAAGGTGGAATCCTCGGCATTAGGAGGAATTTTAAATATTTCGTAAAGATAAATATTATCTCGTTTTGTCCATTTATCGTTTACCGTAGGATACACTGTAACTCCTAAACTGGATAACTTTACATTTTTATTTTCACTGACATAACCATCCAAATCATAGGTGCCGTGTCCCATATAAAGGCGAGTATTTCGACCGCTATATTCATATATTGCATTTAAAGATAGGTCTCCACTATCAATTGAGGACGGCGTTGAATCATTAAATTTAGTAGGTCTTCCATTATCATAGTAATCATTATTGTCACCCATTAATTTATATAAATATTTTAAAGATTAGGTAAAAACCCTAATTTTTATTTTTAATAAAGTATAATGAGTGAAGAAGAAAATACACCTACAGTTACAGAAATAAATACAAAGGATATGGAGGAAATATTAGATTTTAATACGTTTACTACATTGATAAAAGACTTATTGTTAAATCCAATTTTATTAGATGAATCTGTTAATGATCGTATCATGCGATTTTCTAAAGATTTAGGAGAAATATTACTATTTCTGTTTAAAATTATACTAAAAATGAAAGATAATGCAATAAACTGTTTAAAAATGGCAAGATAGGAAGAATAATGTAAGGAGCGTTTTTTTAAGTTCTTTTATTTAAGTTCTCTTTTACAAGTTCTTAATTTTTAGTGCCTTTTCATAGGTTCTTTTTTTATTATAGTTGTAAAAAATCTAAGGAAATCTTATAATACATCAGCCGGGAATCGAACCCGAGGCGAACGCTTGGAAGGCGTTCATGTTACCACTACACCACTGATGTTTTCAATGAATATTATATCTAAGCTTGTATTGTTTAAATATATATATTTAATATATATTTAAATATTAATATATGGATTTTGAAATATCCAATTACACAATAGAAGAGTTACATTCATTAATAGGTTTAGAAGACAAGAGCACTCCTTCAGAAGAGGAAGTATTAGAGGCCGTAAATGCAAAAATAAAAGAATATGAATCAAAAAATGAAATGGAGTTTAAGGAATTTTTCATAAATATAAGGAAGTATTTATTGGATGAAGCGTATATATCATCAGATCAAGATTCTTTATTGATTAAGAATGAACCTGATATAAAAACAAATAAACAGATAAATGTTTTATATAAAAAAGGTGAATTAAATCCTAATTATAAGAACAACATAAAACGAACCGTAAATATAGATACTTCTTATAGACAAAATTCATTTCCGGCAAAAAATGATGAATTGCGATATGGTGATATTATGACAATGGAAACTAGTGCATACAGTAATACACATTTTAGCTGTAATTTAACAGACAAATTAACTAATTTAACGTCAATGCAATTATATTCTTATCAAATACCTTATTCGTGGTATTCTATAAATCGTCATAATAACATATTTAAAATCAATGACGAAACGGTAACTATTGAACCGGCAAATTATACAAATGAAGAATTAATTGAAGAAATATCTAATAATCAGGTATTTATAGATAACAGTGGTAGTATATCTTATAATTCAAAAACATCAAAGGCGACAATTAAAATAGAAGGAGATGGTTCTTTAGTATTTTATGATTATAGTAATGATTTTATTGAATCAAAATCAAATCACAATCTTGGTTGGATGCTTGGGTATAGGAATTCAAGCTATAATACGGAGAATGGAGTAAACAGTGGTGGAATTTATACATATAAGGCGGATGCTATTGTAAATATTGTTGGACCAAAATATTTAGTCTTAATCGTGGATGAATTTAGTTCAAGCGTAGATAATGTGGGGGTGGTTTCTATTGAAACAAGTGAAAATAAGGCGGCGATTCCAAGTTATTTTTCAAATGATTTGAATTTTGAAGTAACCCAAGATCAAGGAAGAGAGATACCACATTATAGGGTTGTAGAAACGGTGAATAATATAACAAGAAGAAAAATGACAAAAGCGCAACAAACTACTATAAATGAAATAATTAAATCAAGAAATGATACAACTGCAGATAAGATTTTAATGCCAAGAAACAATAATACGTTAGCAATTATACCTATAAGAAACGGCAATTTTGGAGAATCAATAGATATTTTTAGTGGAATAAAAGAGATTAAGAGAATTTATTTTGGACCATTAACTATAGACCGATTAGAGATTAAATTAGTAGATGATAAGGGATTTATTGTGGATTTAAATGGTTTAGATTGGTCGTTTAGTTTAATAACGGAACATTTATATAAATATTAATAATATATATACGATGAATACAGGTGGAATAGGAGCAGCTGCAACTTTTGCAGAATTATCATCCGTAAATAAAGGATTGGCAAGCGAGGTGCGAGGCACAATTAATTATACGGATGCGCAAACATCGAATGGTAAATCATTAAATGGGGACAAGAGTTCTAATGAATTTATTAATCCACTTAAAAAACGAAGAGTTAAAAAGGCTTTAAACATTGATAGTAGATTTAGGGATAATTATTATAATACCGTAAGCACAGATTATAATGTAAAACTACCTTTATCCTTTGAAAAGGTTGTTGAAATGGAGTTAATGCATATGGAATTACCCTTATCATTTTATGGTGTAACAAAGGAAAAGGGAAATAATTTTTTTTGGGTTAAAACAAAAATAACTAGTACGGGAGCATTTGAGTATTTTCAGGTAGAGCTTGAAGATGGAAATTATACAACTTCTACCATAACAACTGCTATAGATGATGCTATGTACTATGCTTATAATACGGTAACTGGAAATGAAGATGTTACATTTACAACTACAATAGATAGTTATAATAGTAAGATAACTATAAGTGCAACCGGCGATATTACTTATATGGATTTGAATTTTTCGTGTGGTTATTATGAGAATGCAAATGCAAGTGATTATGATGCCACACGGAGTGAGTTTTATAATACAAATTCTGGGGAATCATTACAGTTAAAGTTGGGTTGGGTTATGGGGTTTAGATTTTCAAAATATACATCAAATACAACAGCTCATGAAACAGAGGCGCTATTTGAAAATCCGATACCACGGTATTTATATTTAGTAGTGGATGATTTTAACAATAATGTAAATAATTGTATTTATAGTGCATTTAATTCATCTATTTTAAATAAAAATATATTAGCAAAAATAGGATATTATGGTTCTTCCTATGACATATATAAAACATATAAAGTAGATGATGGGCAACATGCAAGAACATATTTTGGTCCAGTTAATATAAGAAAACTAAGTATAAAGTTGATAGATGAATATGGGCGTCAGGTGGATTTAAACAACATGGATTTTTCTTTTGGGTTAGCTTTAACCTGTTTGTATGATTAATTTATGTATTGCTATTATATATATGAAAATATATAATACAAATGCAGGATTTATACTTTTATCGATTATGTTTATGATGTCTATGGTGATTTTGGCGGGAAAATGTCCATGTGATGATATAGAAAAAACAAGGTGTCTTCGATATGAATTTTACGGGGTGCAGTTGAATCATTTAACTATGTTTATAGTGATTGGGTTATTTTTTCCTTCATTTTTTTTAACTTCGCAAATCGCAGGTATTTTGTGGGAATTATTGGAATATATGGCAGATAGAAATGATGATTTTATACAAAAATATATTGGGGGTTGTCTTATGTTAAATCCTGGCGATGTAAATGATAATCCGGCAAATCATGTCGTATATCGCGGAGAAGAAAAGTATTTAAATCCCATCGATCGATTTTTTGGTATAAAAAATTCAAAAATACATGGGTGGCATGGTTCTGTGGCTGAGATTTTTGTAAATTTACTTGGTTTTTTCATAGGTTATATGATAAATAAGGAATTTAGGCTAGATAAGAAATTAAACATGTGAGTCTTGGTTATTTTGATAGTCTAACCAGGAAGAAGGTATTTGTTTTGTTCCACCATCATAAGGAACTCCAAATCTATTATCAAGCATCCATTGATTCATATTTTTGCCTTTATAATAGACATCTGCAAGCAATCTTCCATATTTATCATATTTAATATCTTTTAAATAAACATATTTATGTAATATTTTATTACTTAAAGCTTGTTTTGCCGCAACTGCGGCAGTTTTTTCATCTTGATTATGTGATTTCATTTCCGGGGTATCTATACCTCTAAAACGAACGCTGAATTTATAATAAGTATTTGAATACCATGATAAGTTTGCACTAATTGTAATAGTATCTCCATCATATACTTTTATAACATAACTACTATATATTTTTGGAATAAAGACAGAAGGATTATCTCGATTATTTTTAGCAAATCTTCCTTGAACACAACCCATTTAATAAGAATTTTTTAAATTTGTTTTTTTTTCAATTTTATAATATAAATTTTAATGTTTATAATATAAAATACTTTTGATTACATATATATATGGACGACCCGGCGTTACGTAATGGTGACACGAACGCGTTTGGAAGTAGAAATACTTCCAGTTCTAAGTCCAGTCGCACCGTAGGTAAGACCGCTGGTGGTGAAAAAGTAACAACACCCACCAGCAAAAGTGCTTCTACTACGTTAAGTAGAAAAGCCCCTGAAACAGATACAGAAGGTAATTATGTTTTATCAGGTATTGAACAAAATTACGTAATTGTGAATAATAATTTAGATGAAAATATTACGGAATTAAAAGACATTAAACATTCCGAAAATAGGGGATTACAGAATAAGACCGTTAATTTATCGTCATCCGAAGAAACTGATATTAAAAAAACGGGAGAGCAATACAATCATATTAAAAATTCAATTGATTCAAGTTTTAATATTACAAGCGAATTAAGTGTAAATCTAAAAACAGAAAATAATAAAGTTAAATTAAAAAACGTTCCAAATTACGAAACATTAATAGATTTGGCACGTGGATTTTATTCTCAAAAATGTAAAACTTCAAATATATGTAAAACAAATACAAATGGTGAATTAAATACGGCGATAACCGCAGATTTAAATATTGCAATTTCAAAAGATGTGTTAAGTCAATATCCAAAACGTTCTAATGAAACGACTTATCAATATTTCAATCGAATTGGTGCTTTTGGAGAAGAAAGAACAACTTCTTTAAATAGTAATAATCTTTATGCTAATTTTTCATTAAAAGCCAATCTAATTGACTTTGAAATCGCCGTTGATTTATTAAATCATGAAACAAGTGCCGTAGGCGTATACGCATCAAGTTATATAAGTGACAGTGTAATTAACATATATGACTTAAATGGAAATATATTAAGCCAAAGTTATACAGATGAATATGGTAATTATACTTTTTCTTTAAATGAAAGCACATTGATATCACATGCTTATTTAAATTTTACAGGGGGGACTTTTTATGGTATTAGGGGTATTGATGGGGAACTTGTTTCCAATCCAACAACTGCTATGCTATACATAAAATTAGGAGGAAGCGTTAATGAAAATGCCACTATTATGAATACCTTTAAAAGTGCCTATATTTTTAATAAATTACAAGAAACGACAATAGTTTCTACCGGTGATATGGATTCATTAATAGATAGTGCGAGCATTATCTTTTTAAATTGGGTAAATAATGTATTTGACCTTAGTTTAAATCCGCTAGTCTCTTTGGATGTAGGTGAAGATTATTTAGAGGAATTAAATACAAAGGCATCAGATATTAGTCATCGGCTTATACTTTTAGTTATTCTTATTAATTATGCACAGAAATTTATTACAAGGCTTAGAAATGATTCAACGGTCATTGAAATAGACCAATATGAGACCATAGTCAAAAAATATGCAGAATATTTTGAGACAGATCTATCTTTAAATACTATAGTAGAAAATGTCGGTAGTTATGCATATAATTTGGTTTCATATGATGATATTCCAATTAGTGAGGCATCTTTTAATGATATTATAATAGATAATTACAATGCATATATAGAACAGATAGCAAATATAGATCTATCCGGAGTTGTATCCTATACTCACGAGTATTATGACATGAATAAGGAAGACTATAGTATTGATGAAAAAAAATTTATTATTACTCGTATCTTTTTACTGTATTTTATTGCTCTTATTTATTATGATACGGAAGAAAATTTCAGTTTGTATAGTCAGATTAAATATTATTACACGAGTTCCGTAAAATTATATGATACAGAAGGTGCTTCAAATATCATTAGTGTTAATCATTCATTATTTTCTGGTTTTTGGGATTATTATATTGGACAAGTAACACAAAGTGCAAGTTATAGTAATTGGGATTTATTACAACCGGAACCCGAGCCGGAACCGGAACCGGAACCGCAGCCGCAACCGGAGCC
>CESP01288530.1_pt1 | contig 12549 bp, 11 predicted proteins | sample 531211 | NCBI WGS metagenome assembly CESP01 (sample SAMEA2622074, study PRJEB7988) | marine metagenome | biome: marine biome (ENVO:00000447); feature: surface water layer (ENVO:00002042); material: "saline water (ENVO:00002010), including plankton (ENVO:xxxxxxxx)" | depth 5 m | reverse complement strand
ATGTCCTTGAATGTAACTATTGTAGAGCCAAGTAAGAGGAAATCAGATTTTATAAAATATGTATCCGATGAACTGGGATTAAATTTAAATGTTATTCAAGAAAAATATCAAGACATTCGAGTAGATAGAAAATCCTTTTCCAAGGTAATTACTGCTAGAGCTTTAAAGCCTTTGGATAAATTGATATCTTTATTTTACGAAGACTTAAAGCTTGGTTCTATTTGTATTTTTCCCAAGGGCGCATCATGGCAAAGCGAATTAAAGAGTGCGCAGTTAAAATGGGATATTAATTATTCTCTTGCAACAAGCATTACCAACAAGGACTCTAAAATATTTATTATAAAGGATGCAAAACGTCATAATGACTAAAAATATATTTTCTATAATTAATCAAAAAGGTGGTGTTGGAAAAACGACTACCACAGTTAACTTGGGAACAGCTATGGCAGCCTGTGATGCTAAGGTTTTACTAATTGATATGGACCCTCAGGGCAACCTTTCAACGGGCCTAGGGGTTTCGCCTGTCAAAAGAACTGTTGGCACTTATGATGTTTTATCCTCTAGGGAAAAATTACAAGATTGTGTAATAAAAACAGAAATTCCAAATTTAGATGTAATAACAGCCAACGAAAATTTGCTTGGAGTTGAAATAGAATTATCAGCAGATGAAGATAGAGCAACCAAGCTTCGGGAAAATTTAAGAAGTAAAGCTTCCGGTCAAAAAAACTATGATTTTATATTGTTAGATTGTCCTCCGGCACTTAATATAATTACTCTAAATGCACTTGCAGCATCTGACGGAGCAATTGTTCCGCTCCAAGCAGAATTTTATGCACTTGAAGGCTTGAGCCAACTCTTAAAAACCATTGATGGAATAAGCTCAACGATTAATGATAGGCTAAAATTATCTGGTGTTATTCTAACGATGTTTGATAAGAGAAATAACTTATCACTTCAAGTTGAGGAGGATGTTAGGGCCTATTTAGGCGAAAGTGTCTTTGCGACAAAAATACCAAGAAATATAAGACTGTCAGAGGCCCCTTCACACGGAATACCTGCATTAATTTATGATCATAAATGTGCAGGAAGCGAAGCTTATATAAGTCTGGCAAGAGAGTTTTTAAATAGAGTAAATTGGGAAATAAAATAATTTTTAAAAAGGTGAAAAAATGAAAAAGGGTTTAGGAAAAGGCTTAGCAGCCTTAATAGGTGACTTGGATGAAAAGTCGCATGATCAAGTTACAAAAATTAATACTGAAGTTACTGCTGGTCAAATAAATATTCCAATTGAATTTTTAGTTCCGAATAGAGATCAGCCAAGAAAAAATTTTAGCGAAACATCTTTAGATGAACTTTCCCAATCAATTAAGCAAAAAGGCATTTTACTTCCTATTTTAGCTAGACCTTTGAATGATAAAGAATTTCAAATTATTGCTGGTGAAAGAAGGTGGAGGGCCGCACAGAAAGCAGGTCTAAATGAAGTTCCAGTTATAATTAAAAATTTTAATGAAAGCGAAGTTTTAGAAATTGGTTTAATAGAGAATATGCAAAGAGAAAATCTTAGCGCAATAGAAGAGGCTATAGGTTTTGAAAAGCTACAAAAAGAATATAACTATACGCAAGAAAATCTATCGAAATTATTAAGTAAGTCGCGAGCCTATGTTGCAAATGCACTAAGGCTTTTATCCCTTCCTCATAAAGTTCAACAACTTGTTCAAAGCGGTGATTTATCATCAGGACATGCTAGAGCTTTAATTGTTCTGGCAGATCCTCTGCCTGTTGCAAAATTTGCAATAAAAAAAGGAATGAGCGTAAGACAGTTGGAGGGCTATGTTTCTTACTTAAAGAGAAACAAGAAATCAAAGCAAGTTTCAGTAAGTCAAAAATCGCCCGATATGCTAATGCTAGAAAAAAAATTGACAGATAGCTTAGGGTTATCTGTTCAGATAAATGAGGGCAAGGAGGAAAAGGGCGAGATTAAAATTAAATATTTATCATATGATCAATTGAATTTTATTTGTGGTAAGCTTAATTAGTTTGTTTTTTTGCCACAGCTGTTAACCTCATAACAATATTTCCGATTATACTTTTTCCAAGACCTGGCTTTGTTTTTGTCAATACGTCGCTTTCAATTAAAATTTCAAGAGCTCTTTCAATTTTAGCAATATTCCAGTTTTGGATTTGAGTTTTAAAAGCATTAACTTCCTTAAAAAAAATTGGAGGTTTTATTTGCTTCATTGCATCATTAATTGATAGACCTGATGTTATGCTCAACCCGGCTAAGTGTAACTTCTGGAAATGTAAAATTAATGCCGATATAAACTGAGGTGGCGTAACACCCTGAAGAAAAAGTCTATCAGAGACTTGTTGTGAAAGTCTCGTTTCACCTAAGCATATATGTCTACATAATTCACTTATTTGGTTTTGATTGGTATCAAATAATATTTCTTTAATTTTTTCATCATTAATATTTTTATTTTCAGAAAATTCATAATAAAGCATTATTTTTTCTAAAGCATCACTGACCTGACCTCTCTCAAAACCAGACATTGAGATAATTGAATGTATAGCGCTATTATCAAAATTAAAATCTCTTTCATTTGATTTTTCTTTTATGAAATTCCTTAAGCTTACAAAATCATCTTCATAAAATGGGATTATCAGGGCATCCTCTAATTTTTCTATAGATTTCCTAATGCTTGATCGTGGAGATAAATTTCCAGCCTTAATAAGAAGTGTGGTTTCTTTTAAGTCATCTTTAAGTAAATCTAGGATAGGACCAGATGTTTCAGAATTATCCATATTAATTTTTAAATATTTTCTTCCGCCACCGAAAGATAGGGACTTTGCCTCATTATGAAAAATATCAGAGTCTTTTGATATTTCCTTAATATTGAACTCTGGAGGAGCAAAAACATCATTTTCATCAAAAAGGCTTTTACATAACATATTATAAGTATCGTTGACTAAGTATGTGTTTGGTCCATATAAAAGAATACATTTTAAAGATGTACTTTCTTCTTTAATTATTGAAATAATATCTTGTTGTTTTCCTCTCATTTTTTAAATTTTTTTGAATAAAGGGCAAGTTGATTTCTTATATCATATGCGATTGTCACAGATAGCTTAGAAAATGCGTCATTCTTAGCAATTTCATTTGAATAGGGTTCAGAAATTCTATTGAAAGCATTTGACCCTATACTTTGACCTGTAAATAGAATTTTATCTGAATTTTTTTCTCTGATCTTAAATATTACTGTGGTTGAGACGCCCATTCTCATTACCTTCTCATCTTCTCTAACATCAATATTATCAAATCTACTTTGGGCCTCTAGTTCGACTGTATACTGGCTATCGTGACTTTCATTTATAGTTACTAAATTGTTAAGATTCCTATATATTTCATGAAGTTCTTTATTAGATTTTGACGGTTCAATTATTTCATATTCTAAAAGGAATTTTTCAGAATAAAGAGGTTCAAAAGCGCATGATAAAGAAACTGCACTAACGAAAAAAACAACTAGAAAATTTTTTTTAAACAACAATATTAATTATCCTATTAGGAACGATTATAAGCTTTTTAATTTCTTTGTCGCCAATAAATGATTTAATACTATCATCATCTAACGCTATTTCTCTTAGTTTACTTTCATCAATATTTTTATCTACCTGAACTTCTGATTTCTTTTTTCCATTAACCTGAATTGGTATTTTTATTGTTCTTTCAGCTATTAAGCTCTCCTCAATATTTGGCCAGGGTTGTTCACAAATCATTCCTTTGTCATTACCAAAAAGTGACCAGCCTTCCTCGGCTAGGTGAGGTGTAATTGGTCCAAGCATAATTAAAAGAAATGATAGAGACTCACTTATTGCTTTAGAGTCAATATTATCGCTTTCTTTTATTTTAGAAATTTCACCTACAAATTCATAGAGTTTTGCAATGACTTTGTTAAAGCTGAGGCTATCTAAGTCCATAGTAATATTATTTAACGTTTTGTGATTTGTTTTTTTTAGGTTAATAGTCTTTTCATTATTTTCATTTGAAACATTTTTTTCAATAAGTTTATTAAGATCAACAATAGTTTTCCATATCTTTTTAATAAATTTACCTGCCGCTTCAACCCCAGCCTCAGACCAAAAAATATCTCTTTCAGGGGGAGAGTCCGATAGAACAAACCATCTTGCAGTATCTGCACCAAATTCTTTAACTATTAGCGATGGATCTACAACATTTTTTTTAGATTTAGACATTTTTTCAGAAGGCCCCCTTTTTAGAGGCTCTCCTGTATTTCTATGCAAAACTTCACTATCTTTTATTATTACCATCTCTGGTTCAATCCAATCACCATTAACGGTTTGGTAAGTTTCATGGCAAACCATTCCTTGTGTAAACATTCCATAAAAAGGCTCACTAATATTTAAATGCCCTGTTTCTTTAAGTGCATTTGTAAAGAATCTTGAATATAATAAATGCAATATTGCATGTTCAATGCCCCCTATATATTGATCAACTGGTAACCAATAATCGGTTGCTGATATATCTAATGGTTGTGTCTTATCAAGTTTACAAAATCTTGCAAAATACCACGATGAGTCAATAAACGTATCGAATGTGTCAGTTTCTCTAATTGCCTTATTTTTGCACTTTGGACAATTAACTGATTTCCATTCCTCATGATGTTCTAGAGGGTTTCCTGGTTTTACAAAGTCTACATCATCTGGTAATTCAACAGGTAGATCTTTCTCCGGAACAGTAACTATTCCGCATTTATCGCAATAAATAATTGGTATTGGACAGCCCCAGTATCTTTGTCTAGATATACCCCAGTCACGAAGCCTAAAATATGTTTCCCTATTTCCATTATTATTTTCAATAAGTTTTTCTATTACTTTATCTTTTGCTTGATCAATATTCATTCCATTTAAAAAACTAGAATTAATTAATTTTCCACTCCCCGTGTAAGCCTCATCAAGATTGTCACCTTTTTCTTTTTCTGTTTCTCTAGAGCTCACAACAGGTATGATCTCAATTTTATATTTTTTTGCAAATTCAAAGTCCCTCTGATCATGGGCTGGACAACCAAAAATCGCTCCTGTTCCATATCCGCTTAAAATGAAATTTGCTATATATACATCAAGGAATTTATCTTTTATAAAAGGGTGTTTAATCTTAAAACCCGTCTTTACGCCTTTTTTTTCTGCTTTTTCTATGGCTTCCTCAGTTGTACCAATTTTTCTACATTCCTCAATAAATTCTTTGATTTTCTTATCATTCTCAAGAGACTTGGATATCGGGTGATCAATTGATATACCGCAAAATGTAGCTCCAAACAACGTATCTGGCCTGGTTGTAAAAACTTTAATAGGGTTATATTTTTTTTGGTCAATATCAAAGCATTCAAATTCAAAAGAAACCCCAGTAGATTTACCTATCCAATTTTCTTGCATTGTTTTAACTTTATCAGGCCAGTTTTTAAGCTTTATAATCTCATCAAGTAACCTTTGAGAATCACTTGATATTTTCAAAAACCATTGTGTTAAAATTTTTCTTTCTATTAGCGATCCCGATCTCCAACCTTTTCCATCAATAACTTGTTCATTAGCTAAAACAGTTTTATCAATCGGGTCCCAATTAACTTCACTCTCTTTTCGATAAGCAATTCCAGCGTTATAAAAATCTAAAAATATTTTTTGCTGATGTTTAAAATAGTTTGGGTCACAAGTAGCAATCTCTCTTTCCCAGTCAATTGAAAGTCCTAGTGATTTAAGTTGAGCTTTCATATTGTCTATATTTTTATAAGTCCATTCTTTTGGGTGTATTTTCTTTTCCATCGCTGCATTTTCTGCGGGCATCCCAAAAGCATCCCAACCCATCGGGTGCAAAACATTGTCACCTTGGGCTTTTCTATAACGTGCAACAACATCTCCAATTGTATAATTCCTCACATGCCCCATATGAATATTTCCGGAGGGATAAGGAAACATTTCTAGAATATATTTTTTTGGTTTTTTTTCAGAAATAGGCTTTGGCTTAAAAGACTTTTTTTCTGACCAAATTTTTTGCCAATATGGTTCAATTTTATCTGGATGGTACTCAGACATTTAGATGTTAGCTATTACCGAGAGAGCCAATTCTTAGCTCACGTGCCTTTGTTAAAATAGAAGCTTCAACTAGTCTTGCGGTATCTGGATTTACATCAGCTTTAACCCATTCCTCAGACACTCTTATCTCTCTAAAAACACTAACACTTATAGCATCAGCTCTTAACCTTCTGTCTTTGACATAAATATTCAGTTTTATTCTTTCATTAGGGTTTTCTGGCTCAAGGTACCAATCAGTAGATATAAAACCACCTATAGGATCAGCAGCATTTACGGGTATAAAGGATACAGTGTCTAAGCTTGCCCTCCAAAGAAATGCATTCACTGCCATCGATATTTGTGAGTTAAAAATTTCTGAGGTCTCGACATCCATTTTTTTTGAAAAGGGATTTAATCTCGCGCAGTTATTTAGTAAAAGTAAAACACAGAATATCAAAACAATATTACTTTTTCTATACATAAAAATAACTCCCACTTAAGATCGTTTTAAAACAATACTATCAATAACAGTAATATTAGTTAATCTCAAAATGAATTAATTCAAACTTTTATATTTTATTATTTATGATATTCGATAAAGTAAACAATAAAGATAAAGAAGCAATGACAGATACTAAAAAAAATCTTAAAATTATAAAAAGTAGAATTGAAAAGATTGCAGTTAAATTTAACAGGGACCCATCTGAAATAAAATTAATTGTTGTCACAAAAAGATTTGATTTTGAGAAAATAAAACCACTCATAGATGCTGGCCATCTATTTTTTGGAGAAAATAAAGTACAAGAGGCCGAAAAAAAATGGTCAAAGACTCTATCTAGCAATAAAAATATTGAGCTTCATATGGTTGGACCAATTCAATCAAATAAAATAAAAATTGCAATCAATCTTTTCACAGCTATCCATTCGGTTGATAAAACAAAGACTTTAAAAATCATAAATGAAAATATAACTAAAGGTTCAACTATAAAAGAATTATTTCTCCAAGTTAATATTTCAAAAGAAAGTTCAAAAAATGGAATTTATATTGAAAATATGGATAAATTTTTTATCGAGGCAAAAAATTATTCAAAGATTAGTATTAATGGATTAATGACCCTTCCGCCCCCAGATGAAGAGCCATCACTATATTTTGCTTTATTAAATAAGCTATCAAAAAAAAATATGTTAAAATATTTAAGCATGGGTATGAGTAATGATTTTGAAACAGCTATAGCACTAGGCGCAACTCATATAAGAGTTGGAGAGGCAATAATGGGACCAAGGGATAAAAATTGAAAAGTAAAGTTTTTCTTTTTTCTGAGGATATTTTCTTTAATTTAGTCTTTGAGGAACAATTTTCCTCGTTATCATATTGTAATTTAATCATAAGAGTTAATTTTTCTGACATAACCAATAATGATCAATTTCAAAAAAATGATGTAGCTATCTTTTATTCCGTTAAACAGGAGCAAGTAGCAAAAATTAAAAAATTATTATCTGAGGCTTCTTACTTTTTTCCGGCAATTATTATTGGTTCATCTGAAGATATTTTAACCTTAGAAAAGAATTCATTTATCTTTCTAAAAGCTCCTTTTTATTTTAACGAATTATTGAAAATAATAGAAAATATTATCCTTCAAAGAGATATAATTGATTACTCAAATTTAAAATTTGGAAAAATAATTTTAGATATGACCGGTAAAGTAATAAAAGGGTTTAATAATTCAGTAAAGCTTACTGATAAAGAAGCCAGAATAATGTGGCACTTAATTGAGGCAAAGGGGGATAGTATAAGCCAAGATTATTTATTAAATAAAGTTTGGGGCTACAATAAAGATATTGAAACAAAAACACTAACTACACACATTTATACAATACGAAAAAAAATCACTCCATTTAAAAATGTACTTTCTATAGAAAGTTCTGAAAATGGTTACTATATATGTTAGTCAAAATTTAAAATCTGCTATTAAAGGGGAATGATCGGAAGGCCTGTCCCATCTCCTTACATCTTTTTCAATTGAAGCTTTTGTTATCATTTTATTTAATTTTTGAGTAATCCAAATATGATCAAGTCTTCTTCCCCTATCAGATTCTTCCCAGTTTTTTGATCTATAGCTCCACCAGCTGTAGAGCTTTTCAGAAAGTGGATGAAATTCTCTCAATGAGTCAATAAAATTAATTGAACTTTGGAATTTATTTAATTTTTCTATTTCTAAAGGCGTATGGCTAACTATTTTTAATAGTTGCTTATGTGACCAGACATCATTTTCATGTGGGGCAATATTAAGATCACCTACAAGTGCAGTGTAAGCATTTTTTTCTTTTGATTTCATGTATTCTGTCGCCTCATCTAAGAAATCTAATTTGTGTTTAAATTTTTCATTTATTTTTGGATCTGGCTCATCACCACCTGCTGGAACATAAAAATTATGAATATTTAAAAAATTATTTTTTACTTTTAACTGGAGAGATAAATGCCTTCCATCATTTCTGCCGCAAAAATCCTTTTGTTCAACTTTTTTAACAGGCAAGTCTGTAGCTATACAAACACCATGATAGCCTTTGATACCATTCACATGAATATTTGAAAGCCCTAATTTTTTTATATCATCGAAGGGAAAAAGTTCATTAGGACACTTAGTTTCCTGTAAGCAAACTATATTTGGCTTAAATTTCCTTACGACCTTTTTCAAGGCACTAATTCTCAATCTTACAGAGTTAATATTCCAACTTAATAAGCGTACATTCATTTGAATTTAAGATTATGCGTCTAAAATATTATCCCACATTTCTTCGATCATCATCTCATAATCAAAGTCTAATATGGTTGAGGTATCCTCGTATCGTTCTATAATTTGTTCATTAGGAAAGATTGTTGAGTCTTCTTTGTAACTTTTCTTTGATATGTCTAGGGCCATAATATTAGGGGTTGCTGTTTGAAGATTCTCAACAATTGACCTTGAATTTTTTGGATCCAGCATAGAATTTATTACTGAGTGGCTTTCCTCAATTTTAAGTGATGCATTTGAAATACAAACACAATCCTGCCAAATTAAACTACCTTCTCTGGGGAACGTAAACCCAATATCATTATTATCAATTTTCTTAAATTCTTCACTGCTAATAATTGCTAAATCAACTTCACCATTAATTAAAAGCTCTTTTCCATTTTTTTTGCCGAAATCTTTAATATTTACTTTCTGGCGTTTTAAAAGTTTTTCCGCTTGATTAATCCACATCGGATCATTTGTATTTAGACTTACACCCATATATTTTAGTGCTATTTGGATTAAGGTTCTTCCATCACCCAATAAGGCAATTTTTCCGGCATATTTATCTGAGTCTAACAGCCACCTCCACGTGGAGGGCGGTTCAGAAAACTTACTTTTTCTATAAGCGATGCCTATTGCCCCATATGAAAGTGGTATTGTATATTTTCTATCTTTATCAAAAGCAGAATTGTTAAATTTTGGATCAATAAAAGAATTGTTTGGAATAAGACTCTTATTTAGTTCTGCAATTTTACCATCATCAATCAAGCCCTCTAAATAAGAACCTCTTCCAATAAGCACATCATAATTATTATTATTAAAATTAATATTAGAATTAGAATCATAGGTTATAGAATTAATTGATGAGTTAATACTTTTTTGGAAGCTTGAAATTAATTTGTCGGATAAAAAATTATCAGGTGAACCAATATTTAAAATTTGATTTTCTTCTTGCGAGAATAGAGATAATGGTTGCAAAATTATTCCTGCTGATAGTAAGCTAAATCCAGAAATAAATCTTCTTCTTGTAGTTTCTGCTTTTTTCATTTTCTTAATCATTTTCATCCATCCTTTTAATGATGTACATTCTTACCAATAATAATTAAGAGTTTCTATATTTTTATTAAAAAGTTTTATTTAATTTCAAAAAAGCTGTCCATTATTGAATTTATTGACTTTATTTTTGAGAAAAAGACTGTTGTTTCTTTTTTTTGAGTATCAATAATCTTCCACTGTCTAAGAATAGGTTGTGGATAGTCGGCAGTTATAAATATTGAATTTCTCAGTGAACTTTTTTTTGTTCTTAGTTCTATAGTTGCAACTCTCCCCTTTATCTCAAGGCTGTTAATATGGAAATCATCTAATGCCAATTCTTTTGAAAGAAGATTTGCAAGAGGACTATCTTCAAGAGAATAATAGTTTACTTTACTATCTCTTTTCTCTTTAATTGCAAAAATACCTTTATTTATTATAATTAACATTTCAGATGGAGCAGAATATTCAAATCTTATTGAGCCCTTACCGTTTGAATAAAAGATACCTTTTGCAATATTACCAATTTGATCTATTTGGGTAAATTCACCTTTCACGGTGCCTAGGCTAAAAAAATATTGTTCTAGAGAAATCAGCCAATCATTATTTGAAATAGAATCGAGTTCCTTTGATTGGGAATTCGCAGTAAATAAAATTAATATTATAAATGTTACAAAAAAGGTTTTTATTATATTCATTTTCCTAAAATCTCTCTTTTGCCCTTGTTATTAGGTTCTGAAATAATTCCTTGGTCTTCCATTTTTTCGATAATTCGTGCAGCTCTATTATAGCCTATTTGTAATTTTCTTTGAATATAGCTAGTTGAAACTCTTTTATCTTTCATTATAACCTCAACTGCTTGATTAAATAATTCATCATTTGAGTCATTTTGTTGAATACCAGAATTTATTTCACCCTCCTCTTTTGTTAATGACTCTATATATTCTGGTGTTTCTTGATTTTTAATAAACCGAACTACGTCCTCAACTTCATTATCTGATACAAAAGGTCCGTGAACTCTAACAACTTTACCTCCTTCCGACATATAAAGCATGTCACCTCTACCAAGTAATTGTTCGGCTCCCATTTCGTTAAGGATTGTTCTGCTGTCAATTTTTGATGCAACCTGAAAAGCTATTCTTGTAGGAAAGTTAGCCTTTATTGTACCTGTGACGACATCCACAGAAGGTCTCTGGGTAGCCATTATTAGGTGTATACCTGCTGCCCTTGCTTTTTGAGCAAGACTTTGGACTAAATGTTCAATGTCGCTTCTTGCAACTAACATAAGGTCAGCCATTTCATCAATAACAACAACTATGAAGGGCATTTTTTTAGGTTCTATTTCCTCTTCAGAATAAAGAGGTTGTCCAGATTCATTATCATAACCAGTATGAATTTTTCTCTTAAATTTTTTACCTTTTCTTTTATATTCCTCCGCTTTCTTATTGAACGCATCCATTGTTCGAACAGACAGTTTAGACATCCTATTATATCTATCATCCATCTCTCTTACGACCCATTTTAACCCAACAACGGCTTTTTTTGGGTTTGTGATCACTGGTGTCAAAAGATGAGGTATCCCATCATAAACTGAAAGTTCAATCATTTTTGGATCAACCATAATTAAACGACAATCTTCCGGTTTAAATTTATAAAGCATGGATAAAATCATCCCATTTATGCCAACTGATTTACCAGATCCTGTTGTTCCGGCTATCATAAGGTGAGGCATCCTAGATAAATCAGCAATGGTAGACTCACCCCCAATATTTTTACCTAAACTTAGAGCAATCCCGTCCTCTTTATTCTCAAAAGTTTTACTTTCAAGAATCTCTTTTAAATAAACAGTTTCTTTATCATCATTTGGTAGCTCAATACCAATGGAGTTTTTTCCTGGAATGACAGCTATTCTAGCAGATGTAGAGCTCATTGATCTTGATATGTCATCTGCAAGTGAAATAACTCGCGAAGATTTTACGCCCGGAGCTGGTTCAAGTTCATAAAGAGTAACAAATGGACCTGGATTAACACCTATTATTTTTCCATTAATTCCAAAATCAGTAAGCGTCCTTTCGAGTAAATCTTTATTTCTTCCAATTTGTTTCTCTGAAATTCTCTTTTTATTTCTCTCATCAGGGATTTTATTTAGCAAGTCTAAGGAAGGGAGCTCATAGCCAGTTTTATTATCCAATATATTGTTTTTACTGATATTAGTCTTTTGAGCAGTTTTCTTTCTTTTTATTTTTGGTCTAGCTGTAAAAAGCATTTTCTTTTGCTTTGTTGGCATTACTTCAGTAATTATTTCATCACCACTTGGAGTGTCTTTAAAATAAACTTCTTTTTTAATTTCTGCACCCTTTGCAGGTAAAATTCCAAAAGTTATTAAAAGAGCGCCTAATGAACCTAAAATTATATATACGGAAGCAATAAATGACTTAGCTTGTGAAAAGTCGTTGTTAAAAGAAATACTAAGTTTATATATTATTGCTTTTACTTCATCTGCTATCAAAGAGCCAATTATTCCACCATTTCCAAAGCCCTTACTAAAAGAGGCAGCCAGGAGAGATGTTCCTATAATTAAAGAGAAAATTCTAAGCCAAAATTTATTTATTTTTTTAATGATTTTATAGAAACCAAATAAAATAATTATTATCGGTATTAA
>CESP01074237.1_pt1 | contig 12556 bp, 11 predicted proteins | sample 531211 | NCBI WGS metagenome assembly CESP01 (sample SAMEA2622074, study PRJEB7988) | marine metagenome | biome: marine biome (ENVO:00000447); feature: surface water layer (ENVO:00002042); material: "saline water (ENVO:00002010), including plankton (ENVO:xxxxxxxx)" | depth 5 m | reverse complement strand
AAATTTTACCAGCAAGCACACCAAGACCAGCTCCAATTTCAAGATTATAATCATTTAAAAGTCTTTTTCTGGCAGCTAAATCGTCAACACCATCAGGTATAAAAATTGAATTAAGCTGCGGAAGCCTATCTTCCTCTTTTACCAAGTACTCGATTCCTAGTTCTTCTAAGCCATTTCTCAATAAAAGATGATTATCCATATGTTTTTTCCATGAATTTTCAATTCCAATCTCTTTGAGTATAAGTAATGCTTCATGAAGTCCATACAATGCATTAATTGGAGCTGTATGATGATATGATCTTCCACCTTCGCCTTCCCAATAAGACATAATTAGATTTAGATCTAAAAACCAGCTTTTAACCTTTGATCTCCTACTCATTATTTTTTCTTTAGCAGCCTCGCTAAAACTTATTGGAGAAAGACCTGGAGATGCTGACAGACATTTTTGCGTTCCAGAATAGATAGCATCAATATTCCACTCATCAACTTTCAATGGTACTCCAGCCAAGCCGGTTACAGTATCAACGATAGATAAACAGTTATAGTTATGCGCTAACTCTGTTAAGGATTTAGGATCTGATAAAGCTCCTGTAGATGTCTCTGCATGGACAAACGCGACAATTTTAGTATCAGGATTTTCTTTTAAACATTCTTCAACTTTATTTAAATCAATTTTTTTTCCCCAATCATCATTTATCATGACTGGTATGCCTCCGAATCTTTCAACATTTTCTTTCATTCTTTCACCAAAGAAACCATTTTTACAAATGATTACTTTGTCATTTTCTTCAACTAAATTTGCAAAACAACATTCCATACCAGCCATTCCAGGAGCTGAGACTGCAAAAGTTAACTCATTTGATGTTATGAATGTATATTGAAGAAGTTTCTTAATCTCATCCATCATAGATATAAATTCTGGATCTAAATGCCCTATAGTTGGTCTAGCCATTGCTTCAAGAACTCGAGCACTCACATCAGATGGACCAGGACCCATTAACATTCTTGAAGGTGGAATAAATGACTGTTCTTTCATGACGTAATCATACTCGAAAAAATAAAATTATTTAATACCCAGAAGCGTGTCCGTCTTTTCTGCTTTCAGATGCACCATAATATACTCCATCCTTGATCATTATCGCCTGGTAACCTCCAAAACCACCAAGATCATATTGAAATTTATGACCCATTTTTTTTAATTTACTAATTTCATTCTTGTCAAAAGATTTTTCTAAGCTCAGATATCCACCATCTAACATTTTTTCACCCGTAGGTTGAGACGATCCAACATGTCTTATTCTTGGAGCATCTCCTGCTTCCTGAAGATTCATTTTGAAATCAACTAGATTAACAATTATTTGCGCATGTCCTTGCGGTTGCATTGCTCCACCCATTAAACCAAAACTTATAAAAGGTTTTTCATTTTTCGTGACAAATGCAGGTATTATTGTATGAAAGGGTCTTTTACCAGGCATAAGTGAATTCATATGATCTGGATCAAGACTAAACATTTCACCTCTATCTTGAAGCATAAAACCTGCATTATCAGGTACAACGCCTGAACCCATTCCCCTATAATTGCTTTGTATTAAAGAAACCATGTTTCCAAATCTATCAGCAACAGTTAGGTAAATAGTATCTCCATTTTCTAAATTACCAGGATTGAATGATTTTGACGATTTTTTTAAATTAATTAATTTTGATCTATCTTTTGCATATTCTTTAGAGATAAGTTTTTCTACTGGAATATCAGAAAAATTAGTATCAGCATAATATTTTGCTCTATCTTCATACACAACTTTTTTAGCTTCTGTAAACAGATGAATGTACTCTGAAGATCCAAATCCCATACTTTCAATATCAAATCTTTCTAAAATATTTAAAATTTGAAGCGCTGCGATTCCTTGTCCATTTGGAGGTAGTTCCCAAACGTCATAACCCCTATAATTGGTTGAAACTGGATTTATCCACTCTGGTTCAAAAGAATTTAGATCTGATAAAGTAAAGAATCCTCCCTTATTGTTAACAGCATTGACAATAGTTTCAGCTATTTTGCCATTGTAAAAACTTTCTCCGTAAGTATTAGCTATATCTTTGTAATTTTGTGCTAAGTTTTTGTTAATAAAAATTTCACCTTTTTTTGGAGTTTTACCATTTGGCATCCATACATCTTTAAAATTTGGATATGAAGCAAATATTTCGGATGATCTTTCAAGATAATATGAAACTAGTTCTGAAACGGGAAAACCATACTCAGCATAATTTATAGCATCTCTGAACAACTTGTTAAATTCTAATAATCCAAATTTTTTATGGATAGCAACCCATCCAGCTACAGCTCCAGGGACAGTAACAGGTAATGGACCATATGGAGGAATCTTTTCAATGCCATTTCTTTTAAGTTTTTCAATTGAAATATTTTGAGGTGCTGGTCCCGATGAATTTAATCCATAAAGTTTATTTTTATCTGCACTCCAAATGATTGCGAATAAATCTCCACCTATACCGCATCCAGTAGGCTCAACAAGTCCTAGAACTGCATTAGCTGCAATAGCTGCATCAATTGCATTGCCGCCTTTTTTAAGTATTGATATTGCTGTCTGAGTAGCAAGTGGATGACTCGTTGCAGCCATTCCGTTAGTGGCAATTACTTCAGATCTTGATGCAAACTCTAATCCAGTAATTCTGTCGTAACCATTTAAACTCGTAAAAAAACAAAAAACGCTTACTATAATTAATTTCTTTTTCATAATTCAGTCTACAACTACTAATGTCCCTCCATTTTGTAGTGTTAGTTCTCTCATTAGAGTTAAATATTTTATATTATCCTCTCTACCTGAAGGTAAAATTTCTTTTGCAATTCGTCTAGAAGTTAAAAATGCTAGAGCATTTATTCTTACATATTTTGATCCATCAATTTTTGTATTGATTTTATTGATCTCTAAAAGTCTCTTATCAATGTCTTTACTTTCTCGTATATCATCTCCAATTACAAAGATTCCAACATTATCATATTTTCTTCCATAAAAATTTATAGCTAATTCAATTGCTGGTATTGGATTAGAGTTTGAGATAGTTCGAATGTTTTTTAAATTATCTATTGCTGATTTTCTATTTGTTAAGGTTGGAGTTAACCAAGGATTATCTCCTTGAATTATCTTTCCAGTATCATTCATTATCATAAATCCTTTTAAGTTTGGAAAAGTAATAACAATACTTGAAATTTCCTCCATAACCCTATTCCAAGGCCCTCCTTCGATCATGCTGCCAGAATTATCAATGATGAAAATAAGGTAATCACTGTCTATTCTTATTCCACTTGCAGCAATTTGTTTTGGGGTTGAGGAAAGCTCAATAGTTTTCATTGAAATTTGTGATGAGGTAGCATCACTTAAATTGCTTAAATTTTTAACTACTTCTTCTTTTTGTTTTAATTCATTCAAAGTTGCCTCTAAATCTGTTCTGATGGTTATTAATTTATTAATTTTAGAATCAAGATTATCTTGAGTAATAGATAAATCAGACTTTGTTTGGTTTAATTCATTCTTTATATTTAAAAACATTTCAGCAGTATATTTATTTTCAATAATTTCAACTTCATTAAATTCACTAATTAACAAGATAAGAACTAAAGCTCCAAATCCACATGCCATAATATCTAAAAAAGACATTGAAAATACTTCATTATTTTTTCTTTTATTCATAACGGCCAATCATCACTAGATGTTAAAAAACATCCATTATTCTCTTTTGAAAAAACTGAATATTTAAATGTTGCTACTGGATCTCCAATCATGGGAAGTAAAATAGTATTAAATTTTGTGTTTGGAAATATATCAAAGTAACTTTCTTCAAATTTATCAAAAAATAATTGCCTACACTCTGAGGAAACTGTGTCTTTTTCAAGACATCTATTCAACCTAGATTGACTGTTTGATTTTTTTGCCAATGTCGGTAAACCATCAGTAATTAAATAAATACTATCAGCGTCATTCCAGTTTTTAAGTTGCTCTATAGATTTTTGAAGGTTTGTACCTTTATTAGGAGCTTCATTGAGAAGAAATAATATCTGTTTTTCAATTTGCAAAGTGTTATTTGCATCTGTCCAGTCTTTTGTATCTGGATATATGATTAATTCAGTATTGAACTTAGCTATTAAAACTTTTGCATCTGATGGAAGATTAAATGAAAGCCATCTTAAAATATCTTTTGCTTTTTTCCATTTTTCTGTATTTTTTTTTATTGAATCTTCTTCTACAGAAAGCCTTATGATTTCAACTAAGTCTTTATGAAGCATACTCTTTGATGAATCTAATAATAAAATGATTTTCTTTCCAGTCACATTACATCCAGAAATATATGATTTTTTTACAGGCTTATATTTAGTTTCGGACTTTTTGTTAATATTTTTCAAGGATACAGATAACTCATTGTTTTGATTAATTAAATTCTCTATGACATTATTTGCAACCTCAATTTTTTGTTTACTATTTTTTGCATTCCTTTCAGTCTGTTGGATTTCGTTATTAATGTTTGAGATTTCTTTTTCTTTAAAATTAATATCTTCATTAATTGATTCAATTTCTAACTCGATAGGTAATATCTCATTTTCAAAGCTCTCATTTAGAGGAGAAAAAGTAGCTTCTTTTACAAAAACAAACATTAATGCAACTGCACCTAGTCCACAAGCCATGATGTCAATAAATGACAGCGAGAAAGGATTTAACTGCTTTCTTCTCAATATATTAACTTACAAGAAACTTGCTTCTCAGCAGTATTATTAAATTATCTTGTTTATATTCAATTCTTGTAATAATAAACATTAGAATAATACTCAATAGCAAAGCAACAAAAGTAGAATTAAATGCAACGCCAAGACTTGTTGTCATTCCAGTTATGTCTCCATCTATCGCCTCTGCAGCTCTTGATAATGCCTCACCAATTCCTCTTACAGTACCAATAAATCCAATTGATGGGATTGCCCAAGACATGTATTTGATAAAAGACAAATCTAATTGAAATAAATCAAATTTATTTTCAATCAGAATGCTGTATATATCGTTATTGCTCATACTTTCGTCGATTTTAATGTCCATTTCATTTAGAAGGAGATTATCATCATCCAATAATTTTTTATAATCATCATCAAGAAGATAAAAATTAAAAGTCGCAATAATTGCACTCCAAAGAAACATTATTAAACATATTTTTTGCTCAGGATCTTTCAAAATAACTGAAAAATGACGTTCAGGTGCAATATTATTTAGTTTTGCGTACGACATATATTCAAATGACAGTGGATTAATAAATGCTAAATAAAAAATATGAACAAGTATTAATGAAACAAAGAAAGAAGAAATAATAACAATATTGTAATTCGATTTATTTAAAAAATTTTTCATCATATATCCTTTGGAAAAGGTATTTCATTATTAATTGAAATCCTATTTTTTAAAACTAAAGTATTAGATTGTGAAAATATTAATTGAGTTAAAGCAACTAGGCAAACAAAAATAAACAAATACTTTATTTTTAATAAATCCATCTTGCAATCCTAAATCCAACCAAATCGTTTGGTTCATTACCATATGTTCTATATGATAAACCAAGTTGAAGTGGTGTCGAAGAGTAATAATTTGATCCTTTAATTACATGGCTTGTTCCTGCTAATGGTCCGATGTAATCTTGAAAGACTTTTGATTGTTGAACGAATTCAACAGAATAGAAGTCATTTACCCATTCTGATAAATTTCCTGTTAAATCATTAATGTCATTTTGATTTGATCTAAACGATCCGACTGGAGATCTCTCATCATATCCATCATCATAATCGTCTATAAAATTAGATAGTATCCCTTGAGTACTAACATCTGCAATATTACCAACTAATTTATTTATTTTTCTATCGCTACCCCAAGAGTAAATATATTTTTCTGGAGTATTTGATTTTGCAACATATTCCCACTCTGCCTCTGTTGGTAGTCTATAGCCTTTTGAGTCCATATTAAATGAAATTATTTGATCATTTTTAATTTCATAAAAATTTTCAAAGCCCTCTTTAGAACTCAGCCAATTACAAAATTTAGCAGCATCTATCCAAGAAATATTATTTATTGGTAGATTCGATTTAGAAGATCTTTTAAATAAACTATATTGTTCTTCAGTTATTAGATTTTTACTTATATAGAAATGTTTTGTAATTTTTACACTCCTCATAATTTCATTTATATCTCTTCTGGACTCTATTTTTGATGATCCCATTAAAAAACTTCCTGGTTCAAACAAAATTATTTCTCCATCAATAGATGTTCTAGAGTATTTTTTATTTTCAAGCAAAGAAGCTTCTTTTACAGTTAAAAGTTCTTTTGTTATATTTTGTTTATCTTTAGTAGGCTCAAATGATTCATTTAATGTTCTGAAGCCTTTGCTTTTGAATGATATTTTATGTTTTATCTTTTGTATTTTTTTAGTAAATGGCGTTTTCCCAATATACTCATCATTTAAAAAGACATCGGATGGTGGATCACTCGAAATAAAAACCTCTGATAAATCTTCAGTTAGGGCAATATTCAATTCTTTTGTGTCTTTAGTTATATTAATTATATCATCCACATATCCGTATTTTTTTATCTTAAGGATGCCTTTGTCTTGAATTTTAAATTTCAAAGGTGAAATCCCAATATAATTTTCATTGAAGAAAAGTGAGGCTTGAGATGGTATGGATTTTATATTTATTACATCTTCATCTTCAATAAGTTTAATTATGATCTGATCCGAATTGTTATTTTTGACTATGTAATCAATTTTATTGTCTTTGTACTCAGATTTCTTAATTAATATATTGTTTGATGTTGTATTTAAATTAACTGATAAAGGAGTTACTCCTACCTCAACATTATTTAGAAATACTGATGCCTGATTAGGTTCTGAATTGATTACTAATTTTTTATTAACTTCTTGCATTATGATCGGCACTAAAATTTCATCAGCATATTTATTTATTTCTAATTTAGATTTGTATGAAATATGATTTTTGGATTTAACTTCGTAGCTATATATTCCTTTCTGCAAATAAATATTTTCAAGAGAGTCCAAAGTTCTGTCATTAAGAATGAATTCATTAAAATTTTGATCGATTTTAAATTTAACCAATATCGGCATCTCAACAAGTATTATTAATTTTTCAGCGTCATTGTGATTAAATTCAAATTCTTTTGATTTATAGCCATATGCGACAACATCAACGTTAAAAATTTCTTTGAATGAATATACTGTGTTTTGGATTATTAAAGCATTTGAAGAGGATATTTTAATTTCTTCATAATTTTCTTTAAAAGTAATATTAGATGATTTAACAAAAAAAAGAGGTGTGATAAATATTATTATCAGGGCTACATACTTTTTATTCATGTGACGCAAAAATCTGATGGTACTTTGACAACATGATTAATTTTTCCAACCTGTATTTCACCATCAATTCTTGGAACTCTAAATCTAGATTTTTTAAGTGCTTTTTCAATAACGACAATAACTGATCTTTCATCAGATCTTAAGTTGTTATATTCTTCTCTAGTTACTGGATCTTTAACCGCATTAACTCTGCTAGCAATAACCTTGCTTGACTTATCTAGGTTCAAAATAAATTCAAGCCTCATTGCCCTATTTCTTGTTTTTTTAGTGCATTGAATGTTGTTTGTAAAAGTTGAATTTACAATTTTGACATTCTTGATAAAGTTACTGTTATTAGCCTCAGATTTTCTTTGTTCATTAGTTCTTATTTGAGTTGGGATTTGAATGTCTTTATCACTAATATCTATATCATCTTTATTTTTATTATCTGTCTCAAATATATTACAACTACTGGTGCAAATAGCAGTTATTGATAAAAAGTCTGTTCCAGGCTCCAGTATGAATTCTTTTCGAAATGATTGCATGCCTCTTTTTTTTGCAATCAAGACATACCTACCTGGATATAATTTAATATTTTGTTCATTAAATGGATTATATTGTGCAGTTTTTTGAATATCGATATAAGTCTGGTTATTTGATACAAGGTTCACAATTATCATCTCGTTATAACGATTAAAAGCTTCCTCTGCTTTTGTGATAAGGCTTATTAAGTTTTTTTCTTGATCAAGTTGAATATTTTTTGATTTCTGAATTGCTTGTTTAAAATTATTTCTAATGTTCGTTGACGACAATCTGTCCTGATTAGCTAAGTATTTATTCAAATCATCATAAACTTCTTTAATTAAAATTGTTCTAGAGTATTTTGAATTAATATTTTGATTATTTGAATCAAGCTCAATTACTTTTTTATAATTCTGAATAGCGCCATTCCAATCTTCACTAGCATAACTATTATCTCCCAATAATGTGAACCTATTTATATCAAAAATTCTTTTTTCTTTATCAAGTTCTATTTTTAATGCTTTTAGTTCTGGTTTATTTGAAAAAAGATTTTTAGCTTTTTCATAAAAATCTACTGCTGCATCAAAATCATCATTATTCATACTGTTGTATGAAAATTTAACATTTTGATTGAAAAAATAATCTCTTGAATCAGCAATTAGTTTATTCTTTGTTTCAATGGCATCAACTCTATCAGGATCAATAGACAACGCTTCATCAATTTTATTTAATGCTTCATCATAAGAATTACTTGAAGAAAGTTCTTTTGATTGATTAACAAGGATAGAAACAGTCTCATAGTTTAATATCCTACTTTTAAGATTATTCAAATCTCGATTAGTTGGATCAAGATCTAATCCACTTAAAACCAATCTATTAGATTCTTCAAGATTTCCTATGTTAAAAGCTAAGTTTGATCTTTGGATAAGATCTAATATTTTATTTTTGTTTTTATCATTAAAATCAATTATTAATTGAGTTGCCTGTTTATATGAATCTCTAGATTTAAAATAAAACTCATCATAATAGAATTTATCTCCTTCTTTTTTGAGGATTTCAACTTCATTTTGTAATAATTTTGATTCAGGAGTATCTAAATCTTTAAATGACTGATATAAAGGGTCTAGCTTTTTTAGTTCAATAAGCGCTTCATTCCTTTCTTTACATAAAGGTGAATTCGCCCATGCACCAGTGCAATCTAACGAAATATTTGGATCAACAGTGGGTGAAATTTCATAGGTAATAGGTTCAACCTCATTATTTCCACAACTTACTAGAAATATAATTAAGGAGGTGCTACATAAGCTTTTAAAGTATTTCAAATTCATTTGTTTGACTTGATTCAGATTTATATATGTCTGCAAGTATGGTCTGCCATTGATCAAACTGATTTTGAATATTTCCTTCAAGTTTAACTTGAAGCCCTTCCATTTCAATTACTTGTGGAGCAATTTCTCCATCAAATGACTTAGACACCTCATTTATTGTTGACTCGTGAACCTTAGCTTCCTGAGCATCACCAACAGCTGAAACTAAAAGACCTGCACCAACTGTAGCAGCCACAGTAGCACCAACATTATAATCATAATAGTCACTGTCTGATGCAGATGATGCAGCAGCTGCAACAATCAAAGCACCTAATAGAGCTTTGCCAGCAGCAGCCCTCTGTGCTTCTCTTTTTTGTTTTGAGGCTTTAAGTGCAGCCTCTTGCCAAATCTTATAACTTTCATCCATAGTGTCGGAGAAAGAAACATAGTGTTTTTGCATTTCATTTCTGAATTGAGCATCTTTAATTTGAACATTTTGCGCTCTCAAAAACATTGGATCATCCATAGCGGGAACAAATCCTAGTGAATATCTATCATTTTCGTAATCTAGAGCATCATAAAATTGCATGTCGTTTAATTTTTGAGCAAATCTTAAATCAGTTACTAATTCGATTTCTTCCAAATTTCTCTTTTTTAGTTCCTTAATAATATCTGCAGCTATTGCTCTATATAGTGGATCAAATGGATCTTTATCTTTATTTCTTAAATTTTGATAGAAATATTCATTAGTTCTGTGAGAATAAACTTTGTTTTTTATAATTGATTTTCCAGTTGAATCAACTGCATTTATTAAAAGGCGAACGTCTTCACCGTTTGACTCTTGAATCTGACCAGAAATTACGATGTCAGAGAGAAAATTAGTGCTTGTTGTAACTGTAACATTTGCAAAGGCATTAGTTTCATTAAGAGATCTCATCATCTTAACTGCAAATCTTCTGGATTCTGCTCTTCTAAGTTCAGGCCAGATTCCTGCTTCACGTGATACTGCATCTTCTTGATATATTCCGGGATCTAGTTCAACAACGTTTATATCTAGCTTTGTTGACATTGATGATGCATCTAATTCTAACTCTTCATAAGACATTGAAGATATTGGTTGTGTAGTTTCACATCCAACAATAAAGAATATAAGTATGAATAATTTTGATAAGTTTTTTAACATTTTAAAGTCTCCGGATCGATATTATTATAAATTGCATAGCTTTTAATAAGCTCTTTTTTCTTATTTGCATCTGTTTCTTTTGCAATAGCTTCTTTAAGCTGTACAGATACTTGATTAGAATCTTTTATTTTAGATATACATGGGGGCAGTGCGCCATTATTTAAAACAGGCTGAGTTGTGTTTGATGATATTTTTTTATTTACTTCATTTATCTTGGGCGTACTTAGTGTTGAACTTGAAGTTTTGATAGTTGATCTTTGTATATCCGATCCTGATATTGATCCCCCTGCGTTAGTTTGTTTAACATTTAAATTAGATGTCATAGCTTTCTTAGAGATACATTCTTGATTCGCCTGAGCTAAAAGTTTTTTAAAATATTCGTCTTTAGCTTTTAATATCTCTTCATTTGTCATATTTTCTTCATCTATAATAAGTTTTATATCCTCATCACATGAAATTACATCAACTTGTTTCGATGCATCTGAAAATATAGAAACCGAAAATATTAAAAAAAATATACTAATTTTCATCTTTTATAGCTGTAGGTATTCTTCTAAGATTTATTTCTACTTTAAAAATCATTAAATATAAAACCGCTGCAGCATATAAGGCTAGTCCATATAATACATTAATTAAATTTGCATATCCTTTTGCATTATTTGCAGCAGATTTGGATATATTTCTATCAATTTGTGCTTGTCTTGATGCAAGATTTTCTTTGAAATCATCAAGATACATTTCTAATGATTCAAGAACTAAATTATATCTGCTATCAAAGTCACCAATTCGTTTAAAATCACTGATATCAGAAATTTCATCATAAAAAGTAGTCAATCCTGTAACAAGAATATCAAAATCTTTAAGGCCAAGATATCTATAATTGTCTTCAAAGAATTGCTCTAAAATTCTAGGTGTGATTTTTGCAAAAAATTTGTTTATGTTGTCTTGTGAATCATTAAATTGTTTTGACATAGATGAATGAAGTTCAATATATCTTTTGTCTACAGGTTGCTGAGTTTCCTGGTCTTGTGTCGATTTAGAAATTGAATTTGTCGAAAGACTCTCTAGTTGCTGTTTTGGCTTTGGAAATAACTCAGATTTATACGTATTATCATATGTAATCTTAGGAAGTTTTCCAGGAGATGTATTTGGAGAGTCAATTATTAAGGTTATGCTATAAAGAAGCATAAACACTGCTCCAATTAATGCAAGAGAACCAATTATTATTAAAAAATATCTCGATATTATTATTAATAAATTCTCTATTTTTTCTATCATACGTTTAAAATATACACTAAATTTTTAAAGATTAAAAATTTAATCTATACTCTATTTATATATGAAATTCATTTTAATTACAGCCCTAATCATCGTAGCCGGTGAAGTTAAAAGTGATTTTGACACCAAATGTTCTGTATTGATTACTTTAAGATTTCAATCAAATGATGATGCATATAAAGATGCAGTTAATAAAATTGAACAGTGTCAAAAAAATGACATTATTTCAGTTACAAGCTTTCTTGAAAAAGCTGTAAGTAAAATATACATTACTGACATAATACAGTCTTACTGCATGTTTAATCATGAAATAGTATCAATTATTGATGAAAAAACTTCAAATTTGAGCTGCGTTCATAGAGGAAAAAAGCGCTCTGAGAGAAAGTTAGATTAACTTATAATATTTACACCCATCATCAGTATAGCCACTATGGATGGAAGCCATATCACTGGTCTAATTAAAGGAAATCTGTATAAGTTCAGCATTGCTCCAATTAGGTAAAGTATTCTGAAGCCAAACCAAATTTTAGCTAACATTAGATTATCAACATTATTTATTAAGGACAAAACACAAAATACTAAAAAAACTGGTAGTGATTGTCTTAAATTATCAGCAGCTAATGTCATTCTGGCTGACAAATCTGTCATATTAGAAATATCTCCACCAGTATAAGTCCATTCTAAAAAAGGGACTTTATGCAAAGAAAAGCTCATTCTCAAAAAAAGATGCAAAACATAAAAAAGTAATACGTAGACTAATAATTCAACCATAATTTTTTCCTCTCTTAATTATATCCTAATTGATTTTTTCATAAGATCAATATTTTAAATCTCTTTTAAGATCTCCTAAATAATCGTCATAATTTTTCCAATAATC
>CESP01159396.1_pt1 | contig 12572 bp, 12 predicted proteins | sample 531211 | NCBI WGS metagenome assembly CESP01 (sample SAMEA2622074, study PRJEB7988) | marine metagenome | biome: marine biome (ENVO:00000447); feature: surface water layer (ENVO:00002042); material: "saline water (ENVO:00002010), including plankton (ENVO:xxxxxxxx)" | depth 5 m | reverse complement strand
AAAAAAAAAATAGGGCTTAAAATGTTTGATCCAAAAAAACCGACTGTACAAATGCTTGGAAGGTGGCAGCCTTGGCATGAAGGCCATCAAGCCTTATTTAAAAGATGTTATGCAAAAACAGGACAGGTAATAATTCAGGTGAGAGATGTTCAAGGTACATCCAGTGGAAATAATCAAGACGACAATCCCTTTGATTGGGATTCGGTATGCAAAAATATTGAAGTAAACTTATTAAAAGATGGTTTTACAAGAGGTGTCGAGTATGAAATTATGCTTGTTCCAAATATAGTTAATATAACTTATGGAAGGGGTGTAGGTTATGCATTTGAAGAAGAAGTATTTGAAAAATCTGTTGAAGAAATAAGTGCAACCAACATAAGAAAACAGCTAAGAGAGGAAGGTAAACTTTAAATAATCATAATATAATTAACTTTTAGTCATCTTTAGTTCTAGCCCGAGTGGTGGAATTGGTAGACACAAGGGACTTAAAATCCCTCGATAGAAATATCGTGCCGGTTCAAGTCCGGCCTCGGGTACCAATGCAATTTGAATATATTTTTTGAATTGAATATTTAACTTGTTTAGAAATTATTGTGTTCTTATAAATTAACCTGAAATTATAGAGTGTGGCTATAAGTGCTAAAAAATATATAATTAGCATTATGGAAAATAGCAATCCAAAAAATACTGCTTTAAATTATGATGCAGAAATTGATTTTAAGGAATTATTTCAGATAATTTGGGATTCAAAAATTTTTGTCTCTGCTATAACATTTATTTTTTTAGTAATTGCCATCTCATATAGCCTTCTTCAACCTAACATTTATCAATCGAATGCGCTCTTAAGTCCGATGGAAAGTCGTGGCGGTCTTAGCAATGCTTTAGGAAATTACAGTGGAATTGCAACAATAGCTGGTATTAACATCCCATCTCAGGATAGTGACAGTAATGCTGTAAAATCAATAGAAAAATTAAAGAGCCTTAGCTTCTTTTCCAAAAATATTTTACCAAATATTTTTCTTCCAGACCTCATGGCAATAAAATCTTGGGACTCTGCCTCAAATATTATTAGTTACGACGAAGATATCTATGATAGCTCAGAACAATTATGGGTTAGAGATTTTCAATATCCACAAAATCAGGTACCGAGTGCTCAAGAGGCTTTTAAGATATTTATGAACGAACATCTTAATGTTGACAAAGATATTGAAACAGGCTTTGTTACTATTTCCATAAAACATCAATCACCGTTTATAGCAAAAAATTGGACTGAGGTAATTGTTGATCAAATAAATGATTTTTATAGAATAAAAGATAAGGCGGAAGCAGAAGCAGCGGTTGCTTTCCTAAACATGCAGATTGCTCAAACGGGGTATTCTGAAATTAAACAAGTTATTGCTGAATTAATACAGCAAAAGACTCAGCAACTCGCATTAATAGAAGTAAGTAAATTTTACGTATTCGAATATTTAGATCCTCCTGCTGTTATGGAACAAAAATCACAACCAAACCGCATGCTAATTTGCCTGTTTGGAATTTTTTTGGGAGGATTTATTGGAATATTAACAGTTATGCTTAGGCATTACGCTTTTAAAAATGACTCTCAATAAAACATAAATAAAATTTCTAGAAATTTAAATGAAGAAAAAGGCTCTTATAACCGGAATTACAGGACAGGATGGCTCATATTTAGCAGAACTTCTTTTAGAAAAGGGCTACGAAGTTCATGGAATAAAAAGAAGATCATCTTTAATAAACACTGAAAGAATTGATCACATTTATCAAGACAGACATTTGGATGATTCTAATTTTTTTCTTCATTATGGAGATTTAACTGATAACCTTAATCTTTCAAAATTAATTGGAACAATTCAACCAGAGGAAGTATATAATCTAGGCGCACAATCTCATGTTGCAGTGAGTTTCGATTTACCTCAATACACTGCTAATTCAGACGCTCTTGGAACATTAGCTTTATTAGAAGCAATAAGATTTAATAATCTAGAAGATAAAACAAGATTTTATCAAGCTTCAACTTCTGAATTATATGGAAAAGTTCAAGAAATTCCTCAAACTGAAAAAACACCCTTTTATCCGAGAAGTCCATATGCAGTTGCAAAACTGTATGCATATTGGATTGTCGTCAATTACAGGGAAGCATATGATATACATGCTTCTAATGGGATTTTGTTTAATCATGAAAGTCCAAGAAGAGGTGAAACCTTTGTTACGAGAAAGATAACTAGAGCAGTTGCAGCTATTGAAAGAGGTATCCAAGACAAATTATATTTAGGTAACTTAAATGCTAAAAGAGATTGGGGGCATGCAAAAGATTATGTTGAGATGATGTGGATGATGCTTCAAATGGAGCAGCCTGATGATTACGTAGTAGCAACAAATGAAACACATGAGGTCAGAGAATTTGTCACGCTTGCTTTTGATGCTGTTAAAAAAAATATTATTTGGGAAGGTGAAGGGATTAATGAAAAAGGAATTGATAAATCAACTGGTAAAGTTTTAGTTGAAGTTGATCCAGTTTACTTTAGACCAACAGAGGTAGATTTGCTTATCGGTGATGCCTCTAAAGCAAAAGAAAAGCTTGGCTGGGAACCTAAAATTAAATTCGAAGATCTTGTCAGTGAAATGGTTGAGAATGATTTAGATAATATTTAATTTAATTTGTTTTGTCTTTTTATAAAAATAGTCTATATACCCTTTTTTCTCATATATTTATTGTTGCGCAACCAATAATAATAGTCCCATTACTTATAAAATTATCCTCTCAGGAACTTTATGCTGAATATATTCTTTTATTATCTTTTTTGGGGATAGTATCAGGTATTTCTTCCCTTGGATTTGATATCTCATACAAGAGAAGGTACCCAACTTTACAAGTTTCACAAGAAATTAAGCCAAGACAAGAATTATTTTTTACACAGTTTTGGTTTCATTTATTTTGTTCTTTAATTTTCGCTATTTTTTGTTTTTTTTGTATTTTATTAATGGTTGGCTCGTATATAACTTTTGGCTATGAAGAAATATGGATTATTCCAGTTTATATTCTTGCAAATACTTTTTTTAATCAATTTGTAAGCTATGCAAGATACTCAAATAGATTAGGTTTTCATAATCTTTTATTATCACTTAACCCTGTTCTTTTTATTTCAACTGTATTTTACTATTCATCAATTTATGACATTACGCTTTTATCATTGTTCTTAATTCATTCAGTAAATCTATTTGTATTAGGCATATTAGCAAGCTTTTATGTAATTAATGATTTAGGCTTTAAATTTAGATTTCCTAACTTTCAAAAAGTAAGGGTTGAACTGATTATTGGATTCCCATTTTTGCTAACCTACATTGTTGACACGTTAATAATATCCTCAGATAGATACTTAATTGCATTTATTATTGATCTCAATTCTGTATCTTATTATGTACCTGCATATATTATTGGGAGTTTGCCAATTTTAATTGCCAGAGTTTTGAGCGTTGTTTTGCCTCAAATCCTCTCAATATGTGTTGATAAAAATTTTGATGACTTAGGAAAGAGTCTTATTAGACAATCAAAATATATATATTTGGTTTTTTGCGTCCCATTTTTCCTTGGTAGTATGATAATTGGTAAAGAAATTCTCTCTATCTATACAAATTCAGAAATTGCTATCCAAGGCTACCTAGTTTTGTCAATAATTTCGTTTTCTTCAATATTCTTTGGCCTGTTCATCATTAACTCAAATATTTTATTTGTCCGACTAAAAACTAAAGAGTTATTTAGAGTAAATTTATGTATGTTTTTCGTCAATTTAGTTTTGAATCTTATTCTTTTGTACATGTTTAAAGATATTAACTATGCAGCTTTAGTAACTTTTGTCTGTTATATTTTTGGTCATATCTTTTTAGGCAAATTGATTTCTAATGACTCTTTATATCTTAAGATACCTTTTCAAGATATCTTAAAGATTATGATGGCTGCATTGATTGCAGTTTTCATTTTGACACTGCTCCAATCAACATATAATCAAGAAAATATTTACTTAAATATACTAATAACTGCAGTGATATACTTTGCAACATTATTAGTATTATTTTATAAAAGACTTCAAATATCTTATAAAAAGTTAGATGAATTAAAAGGTTTATTTAACACTTAATATTATGAATTTGAAATAAGAAAGCTACAAGATATTATTTGAGAATTAAGCTAAGTTTCTTTTAAAATGAGTGATACAATAACCAATTTTATCAATACTTGGGGCATACAATGAAGATTGCAGAAAACATTTACAGAACATGTTGCAGGCTGTGTGGCTCTAAATTGTCTGAGAATATTATCGGTTTAGGTGATCAGTACATAAATGATTTTCTTGAAGATTTGGATCAAAAGGGAAGAAATGGCATTTGTCCGCTTGATATTGTCCACTGTAACAACTGTGACCTTTACCAATTAAGTCATACTGCGCCGCAGGAATTATTATATTCAAGACACTACTGGTATAAATCTGGAATAAACAATACTATTACAAATGATTTAAAAAATATTGCAAATTTAGGCACCGAGCTTGTTAATTTAGAAAAATCAGATGTTTTCTTAGATATTGGAGCAAACGATGGAACTCTTTTAAGCAATCTAAGAAATACATGTATCACTGTTGGATGCGAGCCTGCAAGTAACTTGGCTAATGAACTAAAAACAAACTGTGATTATCAAATTCATGATTTTTGGAATCAAAAAAATTACGAAGATCTCGGAGTTGGTAAAGCAAAGGTAATCACTGCTATTGGTATGTTTTATGACATGGAAGATCCAAATCAGTTTATTGCAGATGCTGCAAAAGTAATGCATGAAGATGGCATCTTTATTGCGCAGCTAATGACTTTAAAGCCTATGCTTGATAACAAAGACCTTGGAAATATTTGTCATGAACATCTCGAATATTACACATACAAATCATTAGTATTTTTATTTGAAACCAATGGGTTAGAAATATATAAAATTGAAGAGAACAAAATAAATGGTGGAAGTTATAGGATATTTGCTAGGCATCTTGATAAAGGAAGCATTGATTACAATGAGAATATTACAAAACAAGATGTTATTAATTTTCAAAATGATGTTGATAAGATTAAAAATGAGATACAGGCTTTAGTTAGTGAATTTCAAAAAGATGGTAAAAAAATTTATGCATATGGTGCTTCAACAAAAGGAAATGTTATATGTCAATATTTTGGATTAACTAGCAAAGAAATTATTGCCATTGCTGATAAAAATCCTGCAAAGCATGGGTTATTCTCATTAACTGATATTCCAATAATATCTGAAGAAGAGGCTCGAAAACATGCTGATGTTTTTATAATTCTACCTTATGGATTTACTGAAGAATTTATTATGAGAGAGAAGGACTGGGTTATTAATGGCGGTACCCTCGTTAGCCCTTTGCCTGAGTTAAGAGTAATAACAAAAGATTATTATGATTCTTGACAAAGATTTGTACAAAAAAGTAATGGAAAACATGCCAGTAGTTTGTGTTGATGCAGTTATCATGAACGAACTTGGAGAATATCTTTTAGTCAAAAGAAAGAATGAACCTTTAAAAAATAAGTACTGGATGGTAGGTGGAAGATTACACAAGAATGAGTTAACCAATGATGCTATTAAAAGAAAGATAAAAGAGGAAGCTGGAATTAAGAACGGAGTAATAAAATATCTCGGACATTTTGAAGAATTTTTCGAAAAAACTGAACAAAAGATAAACGGTAAGTTTCATTCAATAAGTTTTGTTTATTTTGTTTTTGTTGACTCAAAGTCAAATATCAAAATTGACAAACAAAGTTCAGAATATAAGTGGGTAAAAAAGTTACCAAAAATTTTTGACAAATATTTGCCATGGCTAGAATTTGAGAAGGTTATAAGAATATGAAAAAAGCATTAATATTAGGCATAAATGGCCAAGATGGATCCTTTTTAGCTGAGCTTTTATTGAGCAAAAATTATGAAGTGCATGGCTTAGTAAGAAGAACTGCAAAAGATAACCTCCAAAATATAAAACACATAACCAAAAAAGTAACTCTTCATTATGGCGATTTAGCTGACCCAGTATCAATCCAGCAGGCGATTAATATTTCGGATCCTGATGAAATTTATAATGAGGCTGACCAAGATCATGCTGGGATAAGCTTTAATATTCCCTCGTATAATTACGATGTGACTGGTGCGGCGGTAGGAAGAATTCTTGAAATTATTAAGAATACCAATACAAATATTAAATATTTTCAACCTTTAACATCCAATATGTTTGGTAACATTAGCGAGACGCCACAGAATGAAAATACACCTTTCTTCCCTTTAAATCCTTATGCATGTTCCAAAGTTTTTGCATATCATACATGTAGAATGTACAGAAATAATTATGATATGTTTGTTTCTTGCGCAATTTTCTATAATCATGAATCTGAAAGAAGAACTGACAATTATGTAACAAGAAAAATAACAAAATCAGCTGCAAAAATTTCACTTGGTCTTCAAGATGAATTAGTCTTAGGTGACTTGTCTGCAAAAATAGACTGGGGTTATGCCAAAGAATATATGGACGCAGCATGGAATATTATGCAACAGGAAAATCCAGACGACTATATTATAGGTACAGGAACAGAAACCTCAGTAGAAGACTTCGTAAAGCAAACATTTGATTATTTAAATTTAGATTCAAAAAAATATGTTAAATCATCAGCAAATCTGCTGAGACCAGCAAAAAATCTCTCATTAATTGCAGATTATACAAAGGCTAAAAATCATTTTGGCTTTGAGCCTAAAGTACTGGTTAAAGATTTGATTAAAATTATGGTTGATCATGACTTAAATCAAAACAGGTGATTCAAGTTGGAAATAACTTTTGTATTACCTACTTATAACAGAAAAGAGTATGTTGTAAGGGCAATAGATTCTTGCTTAAATATTTCAAAAATATCGTCAAAAATTAAAGTAAAAGTAATTGTAATTGATGGATACAGTAATGATGGAGCATGGGAAAAATTACAAAAAGAGTTTTCAAATAATGAATTCGTAAAATTGCTTCAAGTTGATAAAGAAAAAGGATTTCAAGAAACAGCTTTTCTCGGCATTGAATTAGTCAAAACAGAATATGTTACGTTTATGTACAATGACGATATTCTTTCAGATTATTATTATCAATTTGCAGAAAAAATGATTGATAAAGACCAAGATTTCATAATGGGATATGGTTCAAATCTTCATGCTGATGAGAAGTATGATTTTATAGAACCCGCATTTATAAATATAAATCCTAAAAAGATAATATTAAATTATTTTGGTTTTTTTAGTAATCTTGAATATTCATCTTTGCCTGTTTCTCCAATAACATCAATTTCTAAAACCAAAGTTCTAAAGGAATGGATAAATGAAGTAAGATCATTTGTCGAAAAATCAAATTTTAGGAATGATCTCTTCATAGGTCAAAATATAGGACCTGATTTAGTTTTATTTTTATTTAATTTATATAGACAGGGGGATTCAACTTTTTTTTGTAATTCAACAATTTCTCAATTAAGTTTTCATAAAGAATCAATGAGTATTCTGTATGGCAAAACACCATTATCATCTGGATATTGGCTTTCAAGAATATGGTATTTCCATAAAATATTGAAAGAAGATCAAAAAATTAATAAAAGTTTTATGGGAAGACTATCGGCATATATCCTTGTGAGCGGCCTGATGGTTATATTTTTAAACATCATTTCTAAAAAATTTGATTATGCATTTGAAGGCTTAAAAGAAATTTTAAATGTAATTTTTATTTCAATTAGAAAGAATTTCTTTTTAATAACAATAATTTTTGCACCAATAGTTATAATGAACAGATTTTTAAGAGATAAATCAAAACTGACACCAAGCTAACTTAAAATATATGAATAATAAAATGTATTTTGAAAACAAAAAAATCTGGATCGCTGGCCATAATGGCATGGTTGGCAGAGCATTAGTGAGAAACTTTATAAAACATGAAAAACTAGAAATAATAACGGCATCAAGTTCTGAGCTTGATTTGCGAGACAAATCAAAAGTAGAAGAATATGTAAGGAAAAATTGCCCTGATATTGTAATTATAGCTGCAGCAAGAGTAGGTGGAATACATGCAAATGATACTTATCCTGTAGATTTTATTCAAGACAACATATCAATAGCTCAAAATATAATGAAATCCTGTCATAACAATGATATTAATAAAATTATAAATCTTGGCTCATCATGCATTTATCCTAAATTTGCAGAGCAACCAATCGAAGAAGATTCTTTGTTATCTGGTAAGTTAGAGACAACTAATCAATGGTATGCAATTGCTAAAATTACTGCTGTTAAACTATGCCAAGCCTATAATAAACAATTCAATAGATCATATATTTCTGTTTTACCAAGTAATTTATATGGCCCATATGACAATTTTAATTTAGAGACTAGCCATGTCATGCCTGCGCTAATGCGAAAGGCACATGAAGCAAAAGAAAATTCGTCACCATCATTTTCAGTTTGGGGATCTGGGAAACCTCTAAGAGAATTTTTGCATGTTGATGATCTAGCAGAAGCTATTGAAAAAATTTTACTAAGCTTTAAAGGTGAGGTAATTAATGTTGGTTCAAATGATGAGCTTTCAATAATGGATCTTAGTAAAATTATAAAAGACGTAGTAGGATTTAAGGGCGAAATTATTTTTGATTCTTCTAAACCTGATGGGACTCCAAGAAAAAAATTAGACAATTCTCAGCTTGAAAGCCTTGGTTGGTCTCCAAAAATTGATCTTAAGACAGGTATTAAAAATGTTTATGATTGGTTTTTGAACACAGAAGATAAAAGGTTCTAAAATTATGCTGCTATTATATATTAATATTAAAAGATTGGATTGATTTTTAAATTTAAAAAATGTAAACATGAAATACGTTAATAAAGTTACTAATGACTCAGGAGAAATCCTCGCAATTATTCTAAGATCAGAGCATAAATCTGAGGGAATAGAATTTTTTACGCCTGACGAATTTCCTCAGCAATTAGGGTATATGTTTCACAAAAAAGGGCATAAAGTTAAACCACATATGCATAACAAAGTTAAAAGACAAGTAAGTTATACATTCGAAGTTCTTTTTATTAAGTCAGGTAAGGTTAGGGTTGATTTTTATGATGATAATAAAACATTTCTTAAAAGTGATACATTAAACTCAGGCGATGTTATTCTGCTTGCTTTTGGTGCTCATGGATTTGAAATGCTTGAAGATGCCGAGATGATTGAGGTTAAACAAGGGCCATATGCTGGCGACGATGATAAAACAAGATTTGATCCTGAGTAGTACTTATGTCAAGTAAAAGAATTGTTCCAGTAAATACTCCGTTATTTATTGGTAATGAAAAAAAATATCTTAATGATTGTATTGATACTGGGTGGGTTTCATCTGATGGACCTTATGTGAAGAAATTTGAAAAAGAATTCGCACAATATATTGGTGTAGATCATGGAATTTCTGTATGCAATGGAAGTTTAGCGATTGATCTTGCTATAGCAGCCCTAGAACTAAAAGAAGGAGATGAAATAATATTACCCACATTTACTATTATTTCTTGCATATCATCGATAATACGCCTTGGACTAAAACCAGTTTTAGTTGATTGTTGTCCCGAAACATTTAATATGAAACCAGATGAAGTTATAAAAAAAATTTCATCAAAAACCAAAGCAATTATGATTGTTCACATATATGGATTGCCGGTAGACATTGATCCAATTAAACAAATAGCCACTAAAAATAATATAAAAATAATTGAAGATTCTGCTGAAATGCATGGTCAAACATATAAATTTGAAAATTGTGGATCTTTCGGAGATATTTCTACATTTAGTTTTTATGCAAATAAACACATCACAACTGGTGAAGGTGGAATGGTATTAACTAGCGATGAGGAATTGGCGGAAAAATGTAAATACTTTAGAAATTTATGTTTTAAAGCTGAAAGCAGATTTGTGCATGATGATCTTGGATGGAACTATAGAATGTCAAACATTCAGGCAGCAGTTGGTTTAGCTCAACTTGAGTGCATCGACGAGTTTATATTAAAAAAGAGAGATATTGGAAAAAAATATCAAGATAGATTAAAAAATTTGAGTGAAATATTTCAGCTACCAATTAAGAAAAATAATTTTGCAGAAAATATTTATTGGGTATTTTCTTTGGTCTTAAAAGAAGGACTTAATTTTTCATTGAAAGATATAACAAATTACTTATCTAGTCACGGTATTGGCAATAGACCTTTCTTTTGGCCTATGCATTTACAACCATATTTACTAAAACAAGACTATTTTAAAAATGAAACATATCCTAATTCAGAATATATTGCTAAGAACGGTTTTTATATACCTTCAGGACTAGGTATTAATGATGATGACATAAATTTCGTATGCGATTCGATAGAAGAAGCTGTGAATGAATTAAGTTAAATCATTGTGCTAGAAAATAAGCAATATAATTATTTATCAACCTATTTAATAGTATCTATTTCATTTTTATTTGCTTTAATTATTGGCTCAGGTCTATATGGATATGGACATGATTTTTATGAAGCATATTATCAATCAAATTTAACGTGGGGAGGAATCTTTGATCGACTTGGATACAGGGTTGCAACATTAACTATTTATGGGGTGCATATAGGCGTTCACCTTGTAACTTTTATTTTAAGTATTTCTGCTGGTTTTTTAATTAGAGAGCATATTAAATTTAAACAAAGTTATTCGTTAATTTTATTTTTATCATTGTATATTCTGGCAATTCATACATGGCCAATAATCATGTCAACAAGCAATGCAATGAGGCAAGGACTGGCAATGTCTTTAATATTCATTGCTCTTATTGCTAGCTCCCGAAAAAATTTTTATTGGATGATGTTATTTTCTGTAATATCTATCTTTATGCACAAAACAGGACTTCTGTTTTTCTTGATCATTGTTTTTTCAACAATAATGAATTATTGCACTGTAAGTTTGTCCCATAAAGTCAAAGTTTTTATTAACTTCTTTGTTGGATTAATTCTGCTATTTTCTTCCTATTATGCCTTAAATTTAATTGGCTACATTTTTAGTGAAGAATCAAGAATCATTGGAGCTGACTTTAGATGGGCATTTGTTTCTATTGGCCTCATTTATGTAGCATCATCCATATTTTATCCATACATATTAAGCAATTCATTTAATTTAACTTTATATTATTTCAGTTTTATATCGCTATCTTTTTATATAAGTGGTTTAAATTGGCAGTATGAAAGAATGGGTATGATGATGCTAATTCCATATATTTTGTCATTTGGAATCTTGCTGAATAGATCATCTTATAAGATTTATTTAATTTTAACTTTTGTAGGATTGTTATGGCTAACAATTTTTACAGGCATGTATGGTTCTTTAAAATAAATTTCATTTTTATTATTTTTAAACCATTATAATCATCTATTTAAATGATACATATAATAGTTCCTACATTTGATAGGATTGAAGATACAAAGAATTTTTTGAATTCAATTCATAGAAGTATTTCAAGCAAATACTTAGTTTTGCTAATTGATGATCACCCAAGCAATATTACTTTTAATTCAATTAAAAAAGATAATGTTAGAGTAATACCATCTAATGAAGAGCTTTGGTGGGTTGGAAGTGTAAATCTAGGAATAAAGATATTATTCGAGGAATATGACTTAAACGAAAATGATATTGTAGTTTTTGCAAATAATGATGTTCAGATAGAAAAAAAATCTTTTGTAACCCTTGTTAATGAAATTGAGAAAGATAATTATCAAATAATTCATCCAAGAACATTTGATCAAAATCAAATCGAAGTCTCTAGTGGATCAAAAATAATTTCTCTTTTTCCATACGTGACAATACACCCAAAAAATTTTAAAAGGAAAAAGGTAGCTATAGATATGGGGACTACTAGATTTCTTATGATGAGTGGAGGTGTTCTCAAAAAAGTAGGCTTTATCAATCAAGAACTTCTTCAATATGGTGGTGATAATGACTTTACCTTAACAGCAAAGAGATCTCATAATATAAAAACTTATATTATAAGAGATGCTGTTTGTGTTTTAGATGATTCTCAAACTGGAATTAAAAATCAAAATATTCCCTCATATCAGGAATTATTTAAGAGTTTTAAATCCATTAAATCACCAAATAATATCAGATATAGATATATTCTTTTTAAGAAACATTATGGCAAAGCAGCGTCATTACTAATTACACTTAGTTTAACCATCAATACTATTCTTAAGTTTATTATAAAAAGATAATTTTTTTGCTTGTTCAGGAACTCAATGAGAAACATTAATTAAAATTTTTCATTGTTTATAAACTGTATTTTCAATTAATTTCACTATAAACTCTAAAAAATTTAGTATTTTAATTTAATGATTTCTAAAAACTATAAAATATCCCTGATTGGTTTAGGATATGTTGGGCTTCCACTTGCAGTCGAATTTGCAAAAAAATACAAGGTAGTTGGATTTGATATAGATG
>CESP01126435.1_pt1 | contig 12592 bp, 10 predicted proteins | sample 531211 | NCBI WGS metagenome assembly CESP01 (sample SAMEA2622074, study PRJEB7988) | marine metagenome | biome: marine biome (ENVO:00000447); feature: surface water layer (ENVO:00002042); material: "saline water (ENVO:00002010), including plankton (ENVO:xxxxxxxx)" | depth 5 m | reverse complement strand
TTCAGACATGGAATTAATAATGATGATATTGGTCCTATAGCAAAAGCTAGTTTTGAAGAAACACCAGAAATGTTCCTAAGAGCAGCCCGACATGCAGAATTAGATTTAATGACCGGAGTTTCTTCTAATATTATGTGTGGACAAGAAGGTTACTACGGCACAGGTAGTTTTCAAATTATGTTAAATATTGATGAATTTAATAAAATGGATAATGCTGATTTAGAAGAGAAAATTAATATTAGTGAATTCTTAAAGGTTGATAATGATGATAAATGTAGTAAACAAAATATTATAATGAATTCATCGACCGAATATATTAACGGTAAGTATAGTGGTAATGTTTCAACAGAATATGATCCAGGATTTTAAATCAAAATTGTTATTATATCTACATAATATAATAAGAATGAATTTATTTAAAGAATTTGTGCTTAGAATATCCAAGGTAAAAAATCTACCATCTTCATTAGTAAATATTTTTTTATTAATAAATTGGAAAAAGAAAAATAAATTTGAAGTATACAAGTATAGTATACTTAAAGAAGAATTTTTAAGTGAATTAGATAAAGAAATATTAATGGATTTATATGTTTCTGTTGTAAATTTAATGAATAAATTAAAATCTGTTGTTCGTATTTATAAATATAAAAAGGCTGTTAGGTATGATGTTCATACTGATTTACATCTTAATTCATTAGAAATTTTACCCAAAAATCAAAAAATTTTAATATTAGAAAATAATACCTTATATGATTTTAAATTGAAAGATTTACTTAGTTGTTGGAAAATAGCACTTTTAAATTCCCAGGGTTTATTCTCAAAACCTATTGCTTTAAAAAACCCATATACCAATATTCCTATAAAAAATAATAACCTTTACAACATTTATTTTAAGTGTTTAAATATGTATGTTAATCTTCCCTTATGTATTACAAATTTTTTTAAATGTAATTTGAATATAGATAAATTTCAGGTTCACTATTATACCTTTTTAAAAGAAGTAGCAATTAATAATTTTGTAAAGACAAATAATTATTATGAACTATTTGAACAAATTTTAAATTTACTTCATGATTATAGAAAAGAAGTTAATTACATTACCTTTACAAATTATTGTTCTTCTAGCACACGTATTAAAGCAGTAAAAGTATTTAAACCATTATTAATAAATTATTTATTAGGTAAATATTCGTGTAATCCAATTATAAAAGAACAAAAAAAAAGTGATTTAAAATTTCAAATTGTTAAATTGAGAACTAATACAACCGATTTTGGATTTGAAAGAGGTTTTGAAGTAATGAGATATGTTCCGTTATCAGAAAGACCAATTACAACACAACCACCACCTCCACCTACAGAAACAATAATTTCTAGACTAAGAAATAGAAGAAACAGGTTAAGAAGAAGTAGATTAAGTAATAATGAAAATAATTTTACTGAAAGTGATAGTGATGATATTAGTGATTTGGATATTGTAGAAAATGTATCTACACCAACTAGTATTACTAATATTTCGTTTCAAACACCTAATCCAATAAATATAGTAATTCCACCTCCTCCTCCTATTATTGATGCAACAAGGAATACAACTCCACCACCACCTCCACCTGTTACTATTACAACACAACCACCACCTCCACCACCAACAATTATCACTAGACCTACAAATCCACCACCTCCGCCACCAAATGTCAATAATAACACAAATCCATTTATAGCCACTCACCAATTACCTAGAACACCAGTTAGAAATAATTCTAGAGAAGCCATTTCTCAAATGAATAATAATTTAAGGTTTAATTTAAGAAATAGAAATCATATAAATGGTTTAAATTTCTTTAGATAATAATTTTATATAAATAATATTAAATTATTATTTTTTACCTAAGGTTTTTTTACCTTTTAATTTTTTAACATTTGTTTTCTTTTTTGATTCTTTTGTCTTGTTTTGTAATTTCAACCTACCAGTTATAAAAAGATTTATAAATATATCCAAAGAAGTTGATTCTCCAATCTTTATACTGTCTAATTCTGTTGGTTTTATTTTTTCATTATTATTAAGTTTTACTAATCCAAAACTAATAGTAGATGTTAGATTTTTCCTTGGAGTTTTTTTTGTTTTTTTCACTTTTGTAATTATTATATACTTTTCTTCTTCATTATTGCCTATATTTATTTTAGGATTTCCTGGAGACATAGCAAATCCTTTATTTAATCCAAATATTACACTAGGTATATTGTAATGAGTAAGTAAAATAAATAAATCTAATTCAGTAGGCATATAGTTTTCACGCATAATTATATCTTCTATTAAGCTATTTTTTTTGTTCATAGGTTGAGAATGAACTTTTTCTGTAATTTTTGTTTGAAATGAATACCACTGCACTAAACTAAAAAAGTGCCAGTTATTATCATCACTTCCTCTTCCATATGGAATAAGTTCATTAGGATAATTAGCATTTTTATAAAAATCTACTAATACTTGTTTTATTTGAATATTATTAACTTTTTCAACCAAAGTGTTATTTATTAAATATTCTATAAATTTAAATCCACAAGTGCTTGTATCTATGTATTCTGTTAATGATAAATTATTTTTACCTTCATTTTTTGTCTCACTAGAAATAACAAATAACTTTCTTATTTGATTACTAATTTTTATTTTTTTTCCTAGTTCACTAGTAACTATGCAATTATCTATATATTTTGAACTTATAATTTTTTTACTGTCTATTAACTCATATAATTCTTTTGATTTTATATATTTATTTTTCTTGGATAATTTTATATCTTTCAAATATTGTTCTAATAATATTTCTTCCAATACAACAATTTCATATTCATTTATTTTGTAGTTTATTCTTTGAAATGATAAAAATGCTCTAGGAGTAAATATGTATTTTCTTATTTTTTCATATCTTATGATTTGATCTGCTAATTTTTCATAGTAAAATTTCTTATTATTTGAACCATTATATAAATTTGTTTTTGGTAAAATTAGACCACACGAACCATAAGTATTTTTTTTTGTAAAACAGTGTTGTTTTTTCTTACAGTCATTTTTACTTAAACCTAAGCAACTAGTTAAGTCATTAACATCTTCTATTGTATCTATATCAGGCATTTCTGAAAATTTTATTACACCTTTTAATAATCTTTTCATTTGAGATTCTAAAAAACTCATTTTATTTTTATAAGTCACAGTAATATCTTTTACACTATTAATAATATTATTTTTTAAAACGTTATTTATATCATAGTTTATAACAACTTTAAACGTATTACGAAATAAATTATAAAAATTATTTTCTAGATCAATCTTTTTGATTAATATTATTCTTTCATTATCAACTTCATTTGTAGTCATTAACTCACTATCAGTTAATAATAAATTATTAGTTCCTTTATTAAAAACTACTTCCAAATCATTCATATCATCATCTACTTCTTCATAAGCTTCAGGTATAACTGGAACAAATTGATTTGTTTCTGTTGTAATACCAACTATCATATTATCATCTACAATTTTTTTAATAGGTTTACAAGGAATTTCACCATTTGAATTTTCGTTTATTTCATTTAAAATACTTTTTGTTTCATTATAGCTCAAATAATCAACATACTCATCAATATATAAATATTTTTTATCGATAACTAATCCTGAATATATAGTTGGAACATATATATTTTTATCATTATAATTAACTAATAATCCTATCACCTGACTATTACTATTAAGAATTTGTATTACATTTTCTGGTGAAGCACCCAATTTCTTTAATTGGCTCATTATTTGTTTTGATGTTTTATTTGTTTTATAATCATACTTAGTTCTGTCTATAATACCACTTTTAAAATAACAATTTTCTCTTAACATTTTTTTTATCTTTCTTATCATATTTGATAAATCAGTATTTTCTCTCCATTCGTCTAATGTATTCCAAAATCTACCTGATAAAAATCGATATATTACAAATTTTGTTGAACTTTTTGTATATACTTTACATAACGGTTCAAAAAAATTATTTTTATTATATACCATTAATGTTTTACGATTTTCATCATAAAAATCATCACTATAATGATTAGTTGGGCAAATTAATTGTATTTTATCAGTAATATCATCATTTGGATTAGAAAAAATAAGCAAATTTATACCATCTTCAAATAAAAGACCACCGTTTGCTTTTGGTTTTGTTACCAAATCCCATATATATGTATAATCAATAAATTGATTTTCATCATTAAAATAATCAATAAAATTTTCATATGCTTGTATAATACTTGTTTTTAAATTTAAACTAGCAAAACTTTTTATTATTTCACTACTTACCTCATATTTTGATACATTTACTTTTCTTGTATTATCTTTAAATACTTGCAACAATACTCCGTTTTGTGCTTGTATAAATTTTTCAACAGTAAGTTCCTTTAAAAACATTTTTTTAAAAGGTGGTAAGTTACATGGTAGACTTGATAATGGTTCTCCCCTTTCATTTACTCTTTTTTTATAATATTGAAAGACAGAAGCTAATAAACATAAAAAAGATTGATTATTATTTTTTTCAACTCCTAGTCTTAAAATGCAATAATTATTTAGTTTTAATCTTTTATTGGTGTTGTTTGATGTAAATGATGTATAACATAAAGAAGCATTATCAAACCCTAGAAATTTTTGTAAAGAATCATTCATATATCCAAGCTGTCCAGATTTTAAAGGAAAATGAAAAACAGGTGTGCTATCAATAGTATTAATTTTTTTTGTTTTTTTATTTGACTTAGTTTCATTACAATCATTATAATTTTGATTAGGAGAACCAGGTGGTTTTGGTATTCTATCTCCTCTTATACTTTCTAAAATTATATTTCCATTTTTATCTGTGTCATATGTTGGATTTATTTGATTAGGTCCTTTATTGCTACTATAATAATTATAGTCTAATGTTTCATCATCTTCTTTCTTCCCCTCCCCAGTAAATGGATTTTGAAAGCAACACGGAATACATAATCCTTCCGGATGTTTATCTTTTTGAAGAAATCCAGGATAAAAAGGTTTATAAACTAATTTTCTAGCAGGATCATTAGCACTTAATTTTGACCCCTGTCTATGATATCTTTCAGAAGTAAATTCTAATATTCTTTTTCCTGGTGGAACACTTTTTGCTCCTTCTGGAATTAAGGCATTCCAACCTCCACATTCTCCATCATTTATTTGTTTTAAAGATAAACTTCTGGATTTTCCATTTTCATCTCTTAAACACCAAAATCTAGGACATATATAATTATACTTTTTTCCTGTAATCGGATTTTCATAATTTACTATTTCGTCATATGATTTAATTTTCTCATTCTCATCTTGTTCATTAATATATGCCAATTCTTCATCATTTAATATAATAGGTTGTCTACTATATTGTGACTGACAGCTTTTACTGAAAGATTTATAACCGTTTTTGTCCTTTTTCAAAAATAATTTTGGATCTCTATTTGTTAACCTTTGTGCCATATATCCTTTTTGACCCTTAAGTTTAATATGAGTTAAATCTTGTTTTAATTCTTCTTCTTCATCACTATCACTATCACTATCTGCACCTCCCTCCATAGAATCATCATCACTATCATCATCGCTATCATCATCGCTATCATCATCACTAGCCAATAATTCTTCATCACTATCATCTCCTATATCAATATCCACTGCTTCAGGATTTTTAATAGATTCCTCTATACTTTCTTCTTCCTCTTCATCATTATTATCATCATCGTCATCTGGAATTTCACTTAATAATTCATCGTCATCATCATCAGTATCCAATTCTATATCTACTGGAGCTGGTTCTGTTTCTTTCACTGATTTTAAATCTGATACTTTTTTTTCACTATCTGGTTCTAATTTATCTTCTTCAGTTTCTTCATCTTCATCTACTTCTTCATCTTCTCCCTCTTCTACTTCGTCTTCGTCTTCGTCTTCTTCACTAAATTCACTCCCTAATTCATTATCTTCATCATCAATTAGGTCATCATCATCTGGGTCATCTTCGTCACTAGTAAGTAACAAATCCTCATCTATATCTGAAGCCTCACTAGCATCAAATGTTATTAAACCATTTTTCTTTGTTTTGTTTATATCAACAGTTGCATTTACAGCATCTATGTTTTTACTGATTTTACAAATTCTTTTTACTCTATCTTTATTTTCTTTTAAGGTTATTTTTTTTGTTAATATTTTCAATAAAGAAGTTATAAATACGCTCAAATATTTAATGTATTCTATATTATTAATATTTTTTACTATTACAACAGTATTATTTTGTCCAGATGACAGCTCATTAGTAATTATTGTATTAAATCCAGGGTTATTTTCCAATTTTATTAGTTTATTTCCAAAAGTTTCAATTGTTGTACTAATTTCATCATTCCATTCCGCTAATATATCATTTGCCTTATTTTGTGTTTGAATTTTGTCTGGAAAATTTTCCATCATAGCTTGTATTAAAACTGGTCCAATTAGTCCTTTTTGTCTTTGTATTGTTATAAATGCTTTTATGCTATCCATAACTTTAAATCCTGAAACTCTTTTATAAGTAAGTTCCTTTTTATCACTAGTTTTTAAAGTATCGTCTGATAGCATATTAAATATCGAACTTATACATCCAGTATAATTTTTAAATTTTAATACTTTTTTATTTTCTCGTTTAAATGTGTAATTTATATCTACAATTTCTATATTTTCATCTATAAATGAATTAAAAGTATTATAATCATACCCACTTTGTTTTAAATAACTAACAATATGAGTTAAAAGATTTTCATTTACTGCCTTTTTAATTAGTGTTTCTGCTTGGTCTTTTGTAATTAAAATAGGACAATTAACTTTAATTCTAATATTACCGTTTTCCATAAACTCGCACAATATATTAAAATTATTTTGCAAATATTTTTCAATAATATAAAATCCTATACTTTTTTCTTTTGATAAAATTCTCATTAAATCCAATATTTTATTTTTTTTAAAATCATTTTTTACATACAAATATGGAACTTTAATCCCAGTTAATGATATATAATCGTCTGTAAAGACTCTATATATATTCTCATAACCTTCACCTTGATTAAATTTAATTAAAGGTATTTTTTCATTTGAATGTATTGTTTTAAACAAAATTTCTAGCGGTAATTTTATAATACTAGTAGGATGAATTATAAACTCAAAATAGCTAATTCCATTAGAAGAAAAAGTAAAATCATTTGAACCATCAAAAAAGACTAGATCATAAAACATATTAATAAAATTATTATAAGTAGTATAGTATTTTTTTACATGTTTTTTATTTTCATCTATCAATATTCTAGCTTTTTGTTCAAAACTATTTTTATCTCTGACATTATCAACAGAATACAAAAGTGGAAAATAAAGTTTTAAAAAAAAAGGAACATTTATATTTTCTTCCTCAACATAACTTAACACGTTTTCTGTAGTGCATAAATAAATATTATTGTTTTTGATTGGGAATGATTCAAACAATAAGGAGGAGTTTTGAGTAGTAACAATATCATTATTTAAAATAAAACTATCACTATTTTTACAATTAAATGGATTAACAACATAAGGATATTGAGTTTTAAATTTTGCTACTTGTCCTAATGATTTTTGAAAAAAATGATTTTCATCCCATTCAAAGTCTATATTATTAAAGTATTCAAATGAGAAAAATTCTTTTTCATTTGATATATTTATATTTTTCTTTAATAGACTATAACTATTAGATACAATATTATTAAAAAAATTATGAAGTGTGTTTGTATTTAATTCTTGCGTTTCTTTTTGTGTAAGTTTATAATAAGTATCGTGTATATTAAATTTTTTTTGTGAATTAAAAAAAAGATACATTTGGTTAATACTGATATTAAGACTTTTACATTCTATAAGTATTTTTTCCTTAACGCGTAAAATAGAGTCATCATCATAAATAAGTTGATCTAAATATTGCACAGAAATGTTATTTTTTGCTATATTTTCTAGCTCTTTTTTGGAAAAAATCGTAAAATTTCCAGGATTACTAGTTATTTTATTTGATGCTTCATTTATTTCATATTTACCTTTAAAAACAAAGATTTTCTGAATATTATTTTTGTTTAACAAGTTTACTTTATATATTTGTGACATCTATATAAATATATCTTATATTTTTATTATATAATTATGAATATTATTGTAGCTGCCTGTAAAAATAGAGGTATAGGATATAAAAATAAATTACCATGGAAACTTTCAAAAGAAATGAAATATTTTAAAGAATTAACAATTGGAGAGAAAAATAATGCCGTTATAATGGGTAGAAATACTTGGTTAAGTATTCCTCAAAAAAATATACCTTTGCCTAAAAGGGAAAATATTGTATTAACTTCAAGAGTTGATAATATGTTTTTTAAAAATCAAAATAAAGGAGTAAATTTTGCTCCTTCTTTGGAAAGTATTTACACGATGTATGGAATGTATTCATTTGATAATATGTGGATTATAGGAGGAGAAAGAGTTTATAATGATACTTTAAATAAGGGATTAGTGGATTCTATATTTTATACTGAAATAGATGCAGATTATGAATGTGATACTTTTTTTCCAGAAATACCTAGTAATTTTTTAAACATATATGAGAGTGATCCAATATATGATTCAGGAGAAACAATTAGATTTAAGGTTTATACACGTAAAAATAATTTTCCAAATTCTTATACATCTAGAGAACAAAGTATAAGAGCTGAAAAAAAAGCACTATTATAAATCGTAGTAAGGATTGTCTGTAATTTTCATACCACAATAATTTTTAGGTTTCTTTTTGTAGTCAACTGGTTGATATATACCTATTTTTACTGCATTTTTTAATAAAAATTTAAAATTCTGCCAGAATTCCTTTGTATGTCCTACACTTTCAGTCATAACATGTCCTAATTCATGAATGGCTACAAAGGTTAGGGTATTTTCATCTATTAATTTGGAACCTTCTTTTGTAGTAGTGGTGCAAAAAGCTAATTTTTCTCCTTTGTTTTCAGAGTAAGCAGTATATTTACTAGTGGGTAATGTTTCACTTATTTTTTTTGGATTAAATTTTTCGGCAAGTCTTTTAACATTTTCTCTATTTGGAAATTCATCTTTTAAATAGGCAACAAGTTGTTTTAATTTTTCTGTAGTGCGTGCTAATAGGTCAGCAACTAATTCTAATTTTGGTGTTTCCCTTACGCAATATGTATTACCGTCTTCATCACTAATAATACATTTCAAATGAAACATATCTGATTCAAAATAAATTTTGATGATAAAACCTATTACAAATAATATTATAAAGTAACCAAACCAATCATTCATTTATATATTATTATTATAAAACTTAATAGTAATAATATAATTATGCTTGACCGCAACCAATTTCTAATGGACGTCTCATCGTATCAGCAGATATAGTGGTTTGATTCCAAGGACCAACATTAAGTTGCGGGTTGGCTGGTTCACTACGAAGCTGAAGGTTAGCATTTCTTAAACTTTGACCTACTGTATTGATACCAATATGATGTCCAGCCTTAAGGAGACTTACATTTTTAAGGTCACCAGCACCCATAGGATTTAATTTGCTAAACTCGTTGTTACCGCCTTTTGGAAGAAGTTCAGAAGGATCAACTACTTGCTGTTTAGCACAGCTTGGTGGTAATCCATATGTATCAGTTACAGCACCATTAGCAGCGGCTTCACCAGCATTTTGTCCCATAGGAGAAGCTGGAACATAGTTATTTCCGCCAGCAGCACAATTAGATGGGGCATTATCAACAGCTTCTGCTGATTCATTAGCATTAGACATACCAACTAATGGATTACTAAATCCTTGGGAATAATAATATAATGCGGCAACGGCAACAACTGCGGCAACAGCCATTAACATAGGTTTGCTAGTAATTTTTTTTACAAGTTTTTTTAACATGTTCATTATATATTAATCTAAACATAAAATTTTTCATATATGTATTTAGTTTTCGCTAAATAATTCGTCCTCCTCCTCTTCTCCTGATTCTTCTTCACTTTCACTTTCATCCTCAGAACTATCCACTATTTCAAGCATATAAAGTTCTTTTATTCGTTTTGCTTCTAAATATGCCTTAATAGCCTCTTGTTTTGCCTTTTTTGCTTTTTCACGTGCTTGTCGATAAATATCTAAATATATTTCATTTGGATTTTTTAAAGTAATTGCATCTTCTTCATCAAATGTTAGATTAACTTCTTGTAACTCATCATTATTTTTTTCTGTTTGGTTAGTTTCTACTTCTTTTTCTAAATCATCTAAATTAACTTCTTTAACATTATCAGTAAATTCAGAAATTTCATTATTTTCATTTACTTGACCTTCTATTTTTAAATCATTTTTTACTTCTACTAAATTTTTACTATTATCTAAATTTAGTTCCTGTATTTTTTCTAAATTTTCAGTTAAATTATTTGAACTATTATCCACAACCTCTTCAACTTGTTTATCTTGAACAACACTTTCTAAATCATTTATTATTTCATTATTATTTTCTAAAGTAATTTCTTCAGGTTTTTTTTCGAACTTAACATTTTTCTCTCCAATATTTTCTTTTGAAACTTTTTCATTAGAAAATTTTATTAATGGTTTATTAAAAATTGGTTTATCTTCCAAAACCATTACTTGTCTTAAACAAAAATCCAATTGAAAACTAGTGCTTGAAAACTTAAGACCCGATATTTCTAAAATACATATAATTGTTGTATCTGATTTAATATCATTTATATGCTTTGACTTATAATCACTATCATAAATTTTTAATAAATTACTAGAAATACCTTTATTTTTATGAATAAATGTTCTCAATAATTGCTTTGTTTGTTTATAAGTTCTAAATGAATCATTCCAATTATATTCTATTTCATCTAAAGTTACCGGCTCGTGAAACCAGTTTTCACTTTTAGCCAATATTATGTCTCTTACACTTTCTTGTAACTTTTCAATCCATTCTATAAATTCACTATCTTCATTTTCAAATACTAAATCAGTATAAATGTGTTTATTTGTTTGCGTAATACCTTTTTTTGTTTTTATTTTTGGAGTTTGAATAATTAAAGTATCATTATTATGTTTAATTGAAGATAAAAATGAACCACCTTGTATTGGTTTTGGATTTTTTAATGATATATTGCTAAAATCAAAATTTACCATATCATTTGGTTGAATTATATTTTCCATTTGGTTAAATTTAGAAATTAAACTTTAAACTAGTACGCATTCAAATATAAAAATATTTATAATTACTAATAATGGAACTGAAAGAAACAATTGTAAATGAATGTTTAAAAGTTTTACATCGTGAAGACGTAAAAGATGAATTTAAAGAACTAATGCGTCCATTAATTGATATGCTAATAAAAGAAATTTATCCTTATATTTTCTTATCCATCATATTTGTATTCATTAGTTTTTTATTAATTTTAGGAATATTTATTTTGTTACTGCGGAATAAAATATTAATTCCACGTAAAGGATAATTTCTAAACATATATTATAATGGCAGGTCATAGCACTATGAAAAGAAATCACAAGCGTAAATCACGCAAAAACCGAAAATCCCGTAAAAGCCGCAAAGGTGGTTCCGTTATGGGTGCTCTTAAAACAGCTCTTCTTCCTTTCCTTCTTTACAAAGCACAAAAGCACCAACAAAAACGTGTTGCTAAGAAAGGTGGTCGCAGAAAGCGTAGAAAGACCATGAAAAAGCGTCGTTCTCGTCGTCGTCGCCGTCGTTAAATAATAACATATAAATGATTTAAAATTATATTTATATGTTAAAATAAATGAGTGAAGGATTTCAAAAAAATATCCAAAACTGGGTAAGTGTTGATAATAAAATTAAGGCACTACAAAACCAAGTTAAAGAATTAAGGTCACAACGAACTGATCTAACAACAAATATATTTAGTTATGCAGAAAATAATAATTTAGAAAATGCTGTGATTCAAATTAGCGATGGAAAACTCAAGTTTGCTAATATAAAACAAACCTCACCATTAACATATAGTTTAGTAGAAGAAGCATTAAAGGATTGTATTGAAAGTGAAGATGCTGTAAAAAATATTATTAAACATATTAAAAGTAAAAGACAAACCAGTTTTAAATATGATATAAAAAGATCATATGCATAAATCATTTAAAGTCATTATTATTTATTATATTAATAATGACTTCTAAATTTAAAACGAAACTTGTAATAAAAGATTTAACTGATAATAATTATAAAATAGATAAAACACATAAAAATTTATTTGAAGATTTAGCAAAAATTAGAGAACAAAATAAAAAAGATAAATTTCAAGAATGGTTGAATACCAAAAATGAAGATGGATTTATAGTTAAAAATATTTTGAACAAAATGATAAAAGAAATAACAGGTATTCTTACTAATGATGGTTATGTAATTAAAGATCAAAAAGCATTTAGAGACTATTTAGCGTCTTACATATATAACGAGTGTTAAATATGCCTAGTATAAAAAAACCAAAATATGTTGATGACACAATTGTCCAAGAAGAAGA
>CESP01090001.1_pt1 | contig 12597 bp, 11 predicted proteins | sample 531211 | NCBI WGS metagenome assembly CESP01 (sample SAMEA2622074, study PRJEB7988) | marine metagenome | biome: marine biome (ENVO:00000447); feature: surface water layer (ENVO:00002042); material: "saline water (ENVO:00002010), including plankton (ENVO:xxxxxxxx)" | depth 5 m | reverse complement strand
AAAAGCAATCCACCAAAAATAACAAATAAGATAAAAATTAAATGTATGATTAAAGTAAGATTTGCAAATAATTCGTACATTCAATATATTAACTAATTTTAAAGGCACCTGGCAACAGAACGCCCCTTTTCAAATTATCATTTTTAGTCTAAAAAGATATATGAATTTTCAAGACTCAATTAAAACATGTTTTCAAAAGTTTGCTGATTTTAACGGGAGAGCATCTAGATCAGAGTTTTGGTATTTTTATCTATTCGCAATTTTAATTTATTTTATTACGATATTTATAGCTATACAAATACCATTCTTTTTCGCAGTTGCTATTTTATTTACATTAATACTTTTTGTTCCTGCATTAGCTGTAACAGCAAGACGTTTGCACGATACCGGTAGCTCTGGATGGTGGCAATTAACAGCTTATATCCCTTACGTTGGAATTATAGCTTCGATAATTTTAATTGTTGTTTGGTGTACAGAAGGTGAGAAAAAGAAAAATAAATACGGAAAACCAATAAAATTTAAACGTTAACGGCACCTTGCAACAGAACACCCTCTTTGACTTTAGATTAAAAAAAAATTACTATTAATTATGAATTTCACTGAATCAATAACCCATTGTTTTAACAATTATGCAAATTTTAAAGGTAGGGCAAGTCGCTCAGAATTTTGGTGGTTTTTCTTATTTGTAACTATATTAGAGTTTGGTGCTGATATATGGGATGCTTCAATCGGATATGGAGAAACTGGATTTTATATTTGGATTGTTATTGCGGCAACTATAACTCCTTCGCTATCAGTTGGCGCAAGAAGACTTCACGACTTAAATAAATCTGGTTGGTTACAATTACTTGTAATTACAATTATTGGAATTATTCCTTTGATTGTTTGGTGGGCAACAGAAGGAACGAAAAAAAATAATCCTCACGGTAAACCAATCAAACTTAAGAAATAATGTTACAGGGTTCTCGTTATCTGGCAACATAATGCCCCTTTTAATTTAGAGTAATATATATTTAGTTGAAAAAACGAATTCAACTTTCTGCCGATATAAATAAATCAATTTTGCATTTTATTTATTTTCTCAAGCCATAGTTCATATTTTTCACTTGTAACAGTAATCCTCATTTCATCTGTATAACCAGATTTTTCTGACCAATCGTAACAACTGACAGTTATAAAATCTAATGGTTTAAGATCTTTTTCACGAAATTTAAAACCAAAAATAGACTGATCTACAGGGGAATCTTTGTGTATAAAATGTGGTGCTGACTGTTCATAAAAAATTATCTTCTTATTTACATTTTTGCGGTTCCCGTCCCACTTTATTACATTTTCAAACAGACTTTGTATCTCTTTAGCTATCTCTACTCTTTTTTTGTTACATCCTTTAAAGTCGTTTGTATAATCTACTACACCCTCAATATTTAAAATTTTAAAATCTTTATTCTTAAATGAATAACTTAACAAAACTCCATCATAATCTTTAGGAACTAAATTTTGTTTTACTTCGTATCTTATCATTTCCTTATTACTTCCTTGGTCTGTTGTGAAATAACTTCTGCTCTCAATTTCAGACTTTTTTACTAATTCTGTTAATTTTTCGTTTATTCCAAATGGTCCAATCGTGAAGTCAGAGATACTATTTGAAAAAACCTTGTTATTTATTAGGAATGAAAAAAAAATGATTATTATAATGTTTCTTATTATTTTAGTTGAATTAATCACGATAACTAAAAGTTTTTTCATACTTTTTATAGTAGCATAAATTTAGGTCGTATCTAGGTTGTAATTTTCGTCAAAGTTTTAGATTTTAAACAATTGCAAATGGCGTATAATCAGGAATAATATTACAGATTTCGGGGCGCTTTTAACAGAATTTCCCTAATGTATTATTGTTTATGAAAAGAATTTTATCATTCTTAACTTTGTTTTTATTTTGTGTTTCTTGCGCAACTCCGACTGTAGTCAATGTTATTGGTCCTAATGATAATGAGATGAGTTGTGAAGAACTAAGTTCTGAAATCTTGAAAGCAAATCAATATGCAGATGAAGCTCAGCAAGCAAAAAAAGCTGATAAACCGCATAATATCGGAGCTTTACTTTTCTTTTTTCCTGGTTACGGAGTTACATTAAAAAATATTGACGAAGCAACAAAAGCTGCAAAAGAGAGAGCATTTCACTTAAACAAATTAAAAATAGAGAAAAATTGCTAAAATTTAAAAATTTTTTAAGTTAATTTATTAAAAAATATATTTATCACCTAAATAAATTAAAATTCCAGCTGCGATACCTAATAAAATCCAATAATAATTATCTTTAATCATGCAACAAACTTCTTTAAATTTGGTTTAAAATAGTTAGGTCCTTTCATTACTTTGCCTTTTTCATTATAAATAGGTTTTCCATCTAAGCCTAGTTTACTCATATTTGAGTTTTGCACTTCTGCAAAACATTTGTCTAAATTGATACCAAATGCATGGCCTGCTCCATAAGTAACATAAAGAATGTCTGTCAAAGCATCGGCAACTTCTTTTATATCTTTGTTATCTATGGCTTGTTTGAGTTCCTCGAGCTCTTCCTTTATCAGGTCATACCTAAGAGATGTGGTGTTATCACTTGGAAAACTAGCTTTTTTCTTTATTTCTTGACCAAACGTCTTCATAAATTTTTCAACACTTTCGAAATTAGTCATTTCTTATCCTTTATATTTTATAATTATTTAATAAGAGTGTATTATATCAATGAATCAAATATGAAATACAGAGTAGAATTCGATAGTATAGGAAAAATTAAAGTTCCTGGTGATAAGTATTGGGGGGCTTCAACAGAGAGATCTAACAAATATTTCAATATTGGCGATTTTTTAGTAAGGCCTCTGGTAATTCATTCAATAGCAATCATTAAAAAAGCTGCAGCAATAGTTAATGCTAAGAATAAAGATTTAGACCCTAAGATTAGTAAGTATATAATTAAAGCTTCCGAAGAGGTAATAAAAGGAAAACTCGATAATCATTTCCCTCTAAAAGTTTGGCAAACCGGATCGGGGACTCAAACTAATATGAATGTTAACGAAGTAATTGCTAATAGAGCTATCCAAATGATGGGCGGTAAATTAGGTTCTAAAAATCCAGTTCATCCGAATGATCATGTTAACAAGTCTCAATCTACTAATGATGTTTTTCCCACAGCAATGCACATTGCGGTTGCAATTAAAGCTAAAGATAAGCTTTTACCCTCATTAAAAATTTTAGAAAATGAATTGGCCAAAAAATCTAAAGAATTTAAAAGTATAGTAAAAATTGGAAGAACTCACTTACAAGACGCAACGCCTTTAACTTTAGGACAAGAGTTCTCTGGTTATCATTCTCAACTTAAAAAATGTATAATTAGAATTGAAAACGCCTTAAAAGAAATTCATTTTTTAGCGCAAGGTGGTACCGCTGTTGGAACTGGTCTTAATACTAGAAAGGGTTTTGACAAAAAAATCGTAAAAGAAATAAGTAAAATAACTAAAATTCCGTTTAAAACAGCAAATAATAAATTTGCAGCCTTAGCTGCTCATGATGAAATAGTAAATTTTTCAGGCACATTAAATACTACAGCTGTTTGTTTAATGAAAATTGCTAATGATATTAGATTTTTAGGATCAGGTCCTAGAGCTGGTTATGGTGAACTAATTCTTCCCTCTAACGAACCAGGTTCGTCTATAATGCCAGGTAAGATAAATCCAACTCAATCAGAAGCAGTGACCATGGTTTGTGTAAAAGTTATAGGTAATCACAATGGTATAACGATGGCTGGTTCTCATGGACATTTTGAACTTAATGTTTTTAAACCATTAATTATCCATAACATTTTGCAATCAATAGAGATTATGAGCGACTCCTCAAAAACTTTTGCTATGTATTGTGTAAAAGGAATTAAAGCTGACAAGAAAAGAATAAAACATTTATTAGACAATTCTTTAATGTTGGTTACAGCATTAGCGCCGAAAATTGGTTATGATAAAGCTGCTCATATTGCAAAGACAGCACACAGAAATGGTACTACTTTAAAACAAGAAGTTATTAAATCAGGTTTAATAGGAGAGAAGGAATACGATAAAATTATGAATCCATTTAAGATGACTAGACCTAAATAATTAAGAGACCTCTAAAATAAATTTTTTTATTTTCTTGGTATCAAAAATCTTAATAAAACCATCTTCAAGTAATATATTTTCAAACATCTCTTTAAAAAACTTTAAGTCTTCATTTGATGCTTTATATTTATCATTTACTTCAATATTTTTAAAATTAATTTTATTATTTAAAATAGCCAAATTACCTGCAGCATAAATATTTAAAATTTTGGTATCTCTTTTTTTATTAATATTAAATTTTTTTAAAAGACTACGTTTATTTTTTGAATTAATTAAACAATCAAAAAATATTACAGGATTTTCTTCTAATAAATTTGTAGTTCCATTACATTGAAAAAAATTGTCTGTAAAAGATAAATTTTTCAAAAAATCTAATCTGCCATATGCTAAATCAAATTTTATTATAAAATCACCTTTTAAATTATGGCTAAATTTTTTTGAAGTAAAACTTATTTCATTTTTAGCGTTTATTTGTTTTAAAACACTTTTAAAAGAGAGTAATTTGTCTATTTGAATTTTTTCAAAAATTTTAAAGTTAATATCTTGAATTTCGGAGTCTGAATAAATATCTAAAAAAGGGTTTAAATTTATTTTACTTTGATTACTAAATGATAAATTTTTACTTCTAAAGAAAGAATTATAAATATCAAATGATTTTTGATTATATTTAAAATCAAATTTCAAATTTGTACCAAGTATTTTCGATTTAACAGCTCCTTCAATTAAATTTTGATTTTTTCTTTCATTTAAATTAATGACAAAACTAATGCCAGAATTAATTAGTTTAAAACTAGTCTGATTAAACTTATCATTTATTTTTGCTTCAAATTTTTTGCCAAAAATATTTCCATTTATAATATTTTTTTTATATCCATAATTTGCAAACTTTACATTGTCCAAATTAACTAAAAGCTTATTTTTATTATAAATATAAAAATCAATTCTATTAAAATATAATTTACTTTTTTGACTCATTATTTTTTTAACCAAAAATTGAAAATCGAAATTTTGCAGATTAATATTACTTTTTTTAAAGATTATTTTATTTGACTCAAAATTATTGTAATTATAAATATTAAAAATCTTGGGATATATTTGCAGTTTATTGACATTTAATTTCATAGGTGTTTCTCCCACTTTTATTAAAACATTGTGAAATTCAATTTTGGGTAAAGGTAAAGGACTAAATTCAATTTTTTCATGTTTTAAAATATAAAAATCATAGTTTTTTAAAAGATAATTTTTAAAAACATCTGCTTTTTTCTCATAATCAAAAAATTTTGGTATAAATAAAAACAGTAAAATTGTGATTAAAAACATTGAAAATAGGTACCTTAAAAAAAAAATAAATCTGATAAATCTAGAATATTTATTGTGAATTGTTTTATAAAATTTATTAATCATTTTTTTTATTTTTATAACTAGTATATAAATGAAAATTCTACCTTATGAATAACATAGATAATTTAATTAAAAACCTTAACAAAGAACAAAAGGAAGCAGTCTTAAGCACCGAGGGGCCAAATTTAATTGTTGCAGGCGCAGGGTCTGGGAAAACTAGAGTTCTTACTACTAGACTTATTCATATTTTAAATCAAAAAAAAGCTTGGCCCAACCAAATATTATGTGTGACTTTTACAAACAAGGCTGCAAAAGAAATGCAAAGTAGAGTTATGCAATTTATTAAAGGTAATTCGAATGCTGTACCTTGGCTTGGAACTTTCCACTCTATTAGTGTAAAATTTTTGAGAAGGCACGCTGAGGCTCTTGAATATAAGAGTAATTTTACAATTTTGGATACTGATGACCAAAAGAAACTGGTAAGAAATATTGTAAAAGGTGAAGATTTGGATGCAAAAAAATTTTCACCTCAATTAATCTTGTATCACATTGATCAATGGAAAAATAAGGGTCTTTTACCTAAAGATGTAAAAATACAAAAATCAAATACAATTATTAAATCAATTTTAAAGGTATATGAAATATATCAAAGTAAAACTAAAGACCTTAATGCTTTTGATTTTGGTGATTTAATTTTATTTTGCGTTAAACTTTTTGAAGAGCATCAAGATATAAAACAAATATATCGAGATAATTTTAAGTATATTTTGGTAGATGAGTTTCAAGATACTAATTTCATTCAAAATAAATGGTTGAATTTATTAGTCAATGAAAAGGAAAATATTTGTTGTGTTGGTGATGATGATCAGTCTATCTATAGTTGGAGAGGAGCAGAAATCAAAAATTTTCTCACATTTGATCAAATTTATAAAAACTGTAAAGTTTTTAAATTAGAGCAAAATTACAGATCTACAAAAAATATTTTAGAAACCGCATCTAACTTAATTTCAAATAATACTAATAGAGTTGGAAAAAAACTTTGGTCATCGGCAAATCAAGGAGAATTAGTGAAACTGAATTGTTATAGAACTGGTAAAGATGAAGCCCAAGGGGTGAGTGATATTATTGAACAAAAAATCAAAAAAAAATTTTCACTAAATGATGTGTCAATATTAGTAAGAGCAATTTATCAAACTAGAGAGTTTGAGGAAAGATTTCTTCAAGTGGGTATTGGCTACAGGGTACTAGGAGGTATTAAATTTTATGAAAGAGCTGAAATAAAAGACGCTGTGTGTTATTTGCGAATTATAAATCAAAAGTTTGATGATTTAGCTCTTGAGAGAATTATTGGAGTGCCTAAGCGTGGAGTTGGTGAAAGTACGGTAAATCAAATTTATAAATTTGGTAAAGCTCATAAATTGTGTTTAGAGGACTCTATTATAAAAATAATAGAAAAAGGTGAATTTAAACCTAAGATCAAAACCTCGCTCAATCAATTAACAAATATGATTCAAAAATGGCGTAAAGACTCTCTAAAAATCAAGCATTTTGATTTATTAAAACTAGTATTGGATGAGTCAGGTTATTCATCAATGTTAAAAGACAAGAAAGATTTAGAAAACGAAAATAGGTTGGAAAATTTAAAAGAATTATTAAGAGCTATGCAGGATTACGACAGTTTACAAAGTTTTCTAGAACATGTGGCATTAGCGACATCAATAGATCAAGAATGGGAGGGGGAAAAAGTAAATTTAATGACAATGCATGCTGCGAAAGGGTTAGAATTTGACGTGATATTTCTGCCTGGTTGGGAAGAAGGTTTGTTTCCTCATCAAAAATCCTTAGAGGAAAAGGGTGATTTTGCTTTAGAGGAAGAGAGAAGATTAGCTTACGTAGGAATAACTAGAGCAAAAAAAGAAGCATATTTATCTTTTGCAATGAAAAGAGCATATCACGGAGATTGGATTGATACTCTACCTTCACGATTTATTAATGAGATACCAGACGGGTGTGTAGAAAAAAATGAGATCGATACTAATGAGATAGATGATTTTGAATTTAATCAGGATAGTTCTATAGAGTTTGATGAGGGATATAGAAGCCCTGGATGGGAGCGATACAAAAAAAAATTAATTAAATGAAAAAAATAAAAAAATTAAGAAAGATTTTTAATAAAGTAAGAATTGATGGTTATATAGTTCCAAAAAATGATGAATATTTTGGTGAATATGTTTCTGAATATAATGATAGGTTAAATTATATTTCTAATTTTTCTGGATCGTTTGGATTAGGACTAATATTAAAAAATAAAAATTACTTATTTGTTGATGGAAGATATACCTTACAAGCTTACAATCAAAGTGGAAAATTTTTTAAAATTATTACTTTTCCAGATAAAATGCCTAGTGATATTTTGCGTAATAAAAAATTTTCTATAGGGTTTGATCCTAGATTATTTACTAAAAAAACATTAAATATTTTTTTTGGAAAAAGTAATTGTAGTTTTAAGCCCTTAGATTTTAATTTGATTGACAAAACTTGGAAAAGGGAAATTGAAAAATCTCAAAATAATTTTTACTTACTTCCAAAATATTCAGGTAATGATAACTATAAATTGAAAATCAAAAAAATTTTATTAAATTTAAAAAAAAAGAATGCTGATTTTCTTTTTATTACATCAAGCGAAAATAATGCATGGTTATTTAATATTAGAGGTCAAGATACAGAATACACTCCGTTACCGCATAGTCATACATTAATAAGTAAGAATCGGGAAATATTGTTTTTTTGTGATCTCAAAAAAGTGTCCTATTCTTTAAGAAAAAAATTTAACAAAGTTAAATTCCTAAGTAAAGATTTACTTACTGATATACTTTTAAAAATTAATTCAAAAAAGTTTATATTAGATAAAAATACTTGCTCTTTTTATTTTGAAAATTTAATTTCAAAGAATAATAAGATATTGAATTCTGAAGATCCTATTTATTTTTTAAAAGCAATCAAAAATAAAAAAGAAATTAATAATATTAAACAGGCTCATATTTACGATGGGGTTGCATTAACAAAATTTTTATTTTGGATTAAGAAAAATTTTAAAAGTAAACAAATTACAGAAATAAGTGCTTCAAGAAAATTATTAGATTTGAGAAAAAAAAATAAAAAATTTAAATCTTCAAGTTTTCCAACAATCTCTGGATCAGGATCGAATGGCGCCATCATTCATTACAAACCAGACAAAAAAACTAATAGGAAATTAAGAAAGGGAGATATTTATTTAGTTGACTCCGGAGGTCAATATGAATTTGGAACTACGGATGTTACAAGAACAATTGCTCTTCAAAATAATAACAAAAGAATTAAAAACATTTTTACAAGAGTTCTTAAAGGGCATATAGCTGTTGCAGATTTTAAGTTAAATAAGAATTCCTCTGGTTCAAGTATTGATTTTAAGGCGAGAAAATATTTAAGAGAAATTGGATTAGATTTTCCTCACAGCACTGGCCATGGTGTCGGATATTATCTTAACGTTCATGAAGGTCCACACGCTATTTCAAAAAACAATAAAATAAAATTAAATGAGGGTATGGTTGTATCAAATGAGCCGGGATATTATGAAAAAAATAATTTTGGAATAAGAATTGAAAATCTAATTTACGTCAAAAAGAAAAAAAAGAAAAAGATTTTTGAAAATCTAACTTTAGTTCCAATTGAAAAAGATTTAATAGACAATAAGTTACTTAATTTTGAAGAAAAAAAATGGTTAAATAATTATCATAAGAAAGTCTATGCTAGTATCCAAAATTTTATGTCTGAAGACGAAAGAATAGAACTTAAAAAGGCTTGCTCAGTCATTTAAAATTTTTTTCCAGTCTTCCTCAGATAAAATCTTAATATTTAAACTTCTAGCTTGATCAATTTTTCTTTTTGTTGGCTTTGAATTACCCACAATTAAATAATCTAATTTTTTTGAAATTGAACCTAAAACTTTTCCCCCATTATTTTCTGCAATAAACTTTATTTCAGATCTACTCATATTTGAAAATCCACCAGTGAACATTATTTTTTTATTTGCAAGTATTCCACTTACAGTTTTACTTTTGTAATCAGTTATCTTTAATTCGTTAATAAGGTCCAAAGTAATTCTCTTGTTGGTCTCATTTAGGAAAAAATTACTCATAGAGATTATCTGGGTATCCCCAATTCCATCTAGTTGGATGAGATTATTTAAAATTTTGTTTTTATTATTTGAATTAATAAAATTTTTTAGCTTATTAATTGAGGTAAAAAAACTTGCAAGAATTTTTGCGTTTTCTTGACCAAAATGTCTTATTCCAATTGAAAAAATAAATCTATCAAAACTAATTTTTCTAGAATTATTCACTGACTTTTTTAAATTTTCGATAGAAAGTTCGCCCCATCCTTCTAAATCATTTAATTTATTATAGTCTATTTTAAAAATATCTGATGGTTCTCTGATGAAGTTAAGTTTCCAAAACTGATCGATTACTTTTTTTCCTAATCCATCTATATTTAATGCTTCTTTTGAGACTAAATGTTTTAGCTTTTCTTTAGCAATATACTCACAAGCATACCCCTTAGTGCATCTTCTAACTGCGTCTAATTTTTTTGTGCTTTTACTTATTTCTTTTTTTGTGTCTGAGCCACACAAACATTTATTTGGAAATTTGAACTTTTTACTACTTTTATCTCTTTTTGATTTATCAACAGATACCACTTGTGGAATTACATCTCCTGCTCGTTGGATATTTATAGTATCTCCAACTCGTATATCTTTTCTTTGAATTTCTTCTTCATTATGTAATGTTGCGTTTGATACAACAACACCACCAACTGTTACTGGCTCCACCTTAGCCACCGGTGTTATGGCACCAGTCCTGCCAACTTGAATAATTATATTTTTAATTTTTGTAATAGCTTTTTCAGCAGAAAATTTGAAAGCTATTGCCCACCTTGGTGAATTTGATGTATTACCCAATCTTTTTTGTAAATCTAAATTATTAACTTTGTAGACAACACCATCTATATCATAGTCTAGAGAAGAACGTATTTGGTCTATTTTTTTATGATGTGTTTCAATTTCTGAAAAATTATTTATTATTTTTGATAGTGGATTAGTTACAAATTTCCAATTAGATATTTTTTCTAAAAAATCTGACTGAGTTTTAAAAATCATTGGTTCTATAAAACCAAAGCCATAAGCAAAATATTTTAAAGGGATTTTAGCTGTCTCCTGTGGATTTTTTTGCCTTAACGAGCCACCAGCAGCATTTCTAGGATTAGAAAATTTATCTTTAATTAACTCAAAATCTTTTTTGCCAATATAAACTTCACATCTTATTTCTAATATATTTGGAACTTCGTTAGCGGAAATTTTTTTTGGAATATTGCCTATAGTTTTTAAATTTTCTAAAATATCTTCACCCGTAGATCCATCGCCTCTTGAAAGGCCTTTACTTAGTAGGCCATTTTCATAAATTAATGAAGCTGATATACCATCAATTTTTGGCTCAGAGAATAATTCAACTTTTTTATTTTCAAATTTTAAATAATTATCGATTTTTTTTAAGAAATCTTTCATATCTTGATTATCAAAAGCATTAGATAGTGACAACATTGGTACTAGATGGTTTACTTTAGTAAATTTATTTGACGGAGGCGAGCCGACTAAATTATTTTTTTTTAAAAACTTGTATTTTTTTTCTAAGTCAAAAATTTCTTTTTTTATTTTATCATACTCAGAATCTGAAATTTGTGGATCATCATCTGAAAAATATAATTTATTATGTTTTCTTAATATCTTAATTTTTTGATTATATTTCTTAATAATATCTTTTTTTTCCATCTTTAATTAATTGCCTTTAAGATCCTCTTAAATATATTTTCCTTTTTTTCTTTTTTAACCTCTTTCTTAAAATCTTCATAATTTTTATCAAAAACTTTGTATGATTTTTTGAACCATTCACTTGAATTATAATTATAACCAAGAACGCTTGCATAATTTCTTGCCTCATTTTCTAATCCCAAATAATAATAAATTTCTACTAATCTGTGTAAAGCTTCCTCAACAAAGATTGTCGTATCATATTTATCAGTAATAATTTTTAATCTTTTTATAGCAGGTATCCATTTTTTTACTGAAATGTAATACCTAGCTACATATAATTCTTTCGCTGCCAGTTGGTTCTCTACTAAACCTCGCTTAAATTTCAAATCTGTTGCGTAGTCGGAATTTGGATATTGTTTAATAAAAAGATCAATTTCTTTTCTGGTCTTTATTAGAGGCTCAAGATCTTTATCCTCCTCGCTAATTTGTTCATAATAAATAATAGCTAATAAATATTTTGCATAAATAATATTTTGATCTGCAGGATATACTTTTAAAAATCTTTTTAAATTTTCTTCAGCCTCAGAATAAAAATTTATACCGTATAAAGAATAGCTTGACATTATTGCAGATTTTGCCGCTAGTTCAGGTTCCGCAAAGCTAATTTCTGCTTCTGAAAATTTTTTATTTGCGTAAAAATAATCATTTTTTTTGAAAGCATCTAATCCCTCTTTATAAAGATTATATGGATCTAAAAGTTTTGAAGGCTGATAAATATTCTCTTTATCTTTTGAGCAAGAATTTAACGAAATTATCAATAAGATAATAGTAATTAACCGAATTAACATAACTACTTAATATCAGATTAAAAATTAATTAGAATATTTAATTAGACAAAAATACTAGGCACTAGCTGCAAGTTTAAAATGTATTTTTGAAGTCTGACTTTTTTTAACTATATTTTCATCAAACTTAAAAATTTTATATTTGCTTGTCGATTTGATTAGCTTGTGCAAGAATAAATTTGATAGCTGGTGGCCTCCTTGGCAGCAATAAACTGAACCTAATATTCTAAAGCCAGATAGTAAAAAATCTCCTGCTAAATCTAATATTTTATGATTAACAAATTCTTTTTCATTTCTTAAACCATTTTTGTTTATCACTTTTTCTTCATCTACAACTAATGCATTTTCTAAGGTTCCGCCTTTGGCTAATCCCATTTTTTTTATTTTTTGAATGTCGTTATATAAACAAAACGTTCTGGACTCTT
>CESP01166868.1_pt1 | contig 12644 bp, 15 predicted proteins | sample 531211 | NCBI WGS metagenome assembly CESP01 (sample SAMEA2622074, study PRJEB7988) | marine metagenome | biome: marine biome (ENVO:00000447); feature: surface water layer (ENVO:00002042); material: "saline water (ENVO:00002010), including plankton (ENVO:xxxxxxxx)" | depth 5 m | reverse complement strand
CCAAATTCATATGCATCAGGACGTGAATTTGCAAATTATTTAATTGATCATCTTAGTTTTCTGATTAATGAAGTAAAAAATGGCGATACAAAAGGAAATATGATGAGTGTTGGATTACATTGTAGAATAGTTGGACGTGCAGGAAGAGCAAAAGGACTAGAAGAATTCTTAAATTATGTTAATCTTGTCAAGGATGACGTATGGATTTGTCGTCGTCAAGAAATAGCGGAGCATTGGTATAAAAATCATTGGAAAAAAGAATTTGGACCATATAAAGAGTACTTTCATTAATTATAAAATTGAATTTTAATTTTTTAATTAATAAAATAAAACATGTCGTTAGTAGTATTTAATGCGGATCATAATATAAGTGAAATTGAAAAATTTAAATTACTACCAAATGAATTACAAGATAGCATTTCTGATTATATAGAAGAAGGATATAATTTGAAATGTTTTAATTACGATTGGTATGATATAATAGAAACAGTAGGTTATCATTATGGATGGGAATATTTAATTGACTTTTTAAATAAAGATTTAACTGAAAGAATAATAGGACCTTTAAAAATAACTAATTGTAAACATATGACAGGTTATAGTCATACATGTATTGAATTTATAACATGTGATGAACGATTATCAGTTGGATTTTATTATGATTATATTAAGATGCATCCTGGAAAAAAATATTTTTGGAATGATGACCTTGTAGATTCAACAAAAGCCACTAAGTTTATTATGAATAAGATAGATGAATATATAAATTCAAATAAATATAATCCGCATATTATGTACAAAATAAATAAAAAACTATTAGATTCATATTATTTTAATATGGATTTCGACGATACGGATAGTGATAATAATTAAAAAATTGAAATTTATTATTATTTTTTTATTGTAATCAACTAAAATATGAACAATACAACACCTGTAAAAAATAAAAATATTTGGTGGAGGTGGCAAGTAGACAAAAAAAATAAATGGCTTGGTGTTGCGTACAATGGAACAGGATGTTGGCTGTTTGATAGTAAACGATATGGAGAAAAGGGAGCTGAGATATGGCAAGAAAGAGAAAAACCGGGACAATTAATTATTCTTTCAGGAACTCCAACTGGAAATCATTTTAGGTATACAAATGCTATTAATTTATTTGCGAGAAAATGTAAAAATAAAATAAAAGAAAAATTTTCAGTAAGAAAATATATATTAAATAACCATATACGAATAAAATCAAATGATATTTATAAATATTATGGTCTTGATTATTTATTGAATAAATATAATTTAAATATAGATGTTATAAAATTTATATCACAATACTTACAATTTCATCATGTTTTAAATTTGGATAAATATTTAGAAAGTTAAGTTTGAAAATTCGTCATCTTCCTGAAACCAATTAGCTATATCTGCATTAATTTTTTTTTGTATCACTCTTACATTAGCAGGAGTATATTCTAATAATTCAGCAATTTGCTTAGTATTTCTTTGTATATTAAAGTCAGTATCATATTTTAAATAAAAAACTTTTCTTAAAACGGGCTCCATATTATCAATAAAATTCCATATTTTTTTAGTTTTATATATATTGTAATATTCTTGTTGTTTATCTTTATGTAAATCATTATTTTTTAACAAATAATCTTTATCTCCAAATGTATTTACATTTAACATATTATTATAATGTATGCTTTGTTCTTTTGTCATATTTTTCTTACCCCTTGACCTTACATATCCAGGTAATATACTTAACGAATATGCATCCGTTAATGCATTTATTAACTCAAAATTAATATATAATCCTGCATAATATGTAAAATTTGTTTGTCCGTTATATTTTTGTACTGCTTTATATAAACCCATTTTTCCGTAAAATTTCATTTCATCATTAGAAATTTTATTACATGTATAACCTTGTTTTTTTTTAAAAATTAGTGCTCTTTTTTCAGAATACTTAATATGTGATTTATAAAGAAGCCCGTTTATTTTTTGACGTTGTAAAGGAGATAAAGAATTATTTTTAATTAATTTCATTATTGTACTATACTGATAATTATTTAGTTGAAATCCACTAACAATCCAAAAAGTTAATAAAATAATAATAAATATCATGTTAATTAATTTAAAAGTTATAATTTTAAATTAATTTAATAATTACTTTATGAAGTAGATGATTTCAAATAAGCAATTAAGTCTTTTCTTTCCTTTTCCTTTTTAATTCCTGCAAAAACCATTTTAGTACCAGGGATATATTTTTTAGGATTTTCTAAATATTCAAATAGTGTATCATCATTCCATGTTATCTTTTTGGATTTATTTGCTTGAGAATATGAATATCCTTCTGCACTTCCTGTTTCTCTTCCAAATAATCCATTTAAATTTGGTCCTTGTTTATGTGCGCCTCCTTTTTCAACAGTATGACATTGAGAACACTTAGTTTTAAAAATTTTAGCTCCTTTTTGTACGTCACTCATTAATTATTATAAATATAAATATTTAAATATTTTTACTAATATTAATGCAACTCATCATTAATCTTCTTTTTCAATTTACCAATTGCCTGGCCTGGATTTAGTCCTTTTGGACATGTATTAGAACAATTCATAATTGATTTACAGCGATATAACTTCATTGCATCATCCACATATTCCATACGTTCTTTTGTTGCTTCATCTCGTGAATCTTCAATCCATCTATATGCTTGCATCAATACTGCTGGTCCTAAATATCCACCATCAGAATTCCACCAATAACTAGGACACGAGGTAGAACAACATGCACATAATATACATTCATACATACCATCAAGTTTTCTTCTATCTTCTATTGTCTGTACATGTTCTCCATCTTTTCTAGAGGAATGTAACCATGGTTTAATTTCTTTATATTGTTCATAAAAATTTTTCATATCAGGTATTAAATCCTTAACTATTGGCATATGAGGTAATGGATAAATATTCATTTTTTCTTCTATTGGACATAAACATGCTAGCGTATTTTTACCATTAATATTCATAGCACATGAACCACATATACCCTCTCTACACGACCGTCTAAATCCTAATGTTTTATCCACGTTGTTTTTTATATGAATTAGTCCGTCTAATACCATAGGTCCTACTTCTTTTTTATTTATTTCGAAGCTTTCAATTCTGGTTTTTCCTTTGGTATTTCTATAAATACGAAAAGTACTCATTGTTCTTTTTAAAATATTCATATATTGATATATATGGATATTTTTAATAATTTTTTTTAACATAGTAAATAAATCCTGCAGAGGCAAATAAATGACCCATTAAATTTGTACTACGACATACATTACTTATCATTTTAGGTTTTATATAATCTGTTATAATACATGAAGTGGAAACATAAGAGTGATAGCCAATATTTAATACATTAAAATAATGAATGTATTTTTCATATGGTTTACATTTATACTTATCCATTGTATAGGATAAAAATATACCTGGAATTAATAGCTTAGATGATCTATGATAATTTTTTAACATTAAATTATTTTTATCCGGAGTTAATAAATAATTCATTCTTATATTTATTTAAAAATATATTTTTAAATATTAATATGAAGAAAATCATATCTCCACATGTTAATATTTACAAGTTTCCAATAACGGCTATTTCTTCCATTTCAACCCGACTAAGTGGATTTTACTTATCTACATTATTTGTAGCTGGTGGAATTTACTCACTAACAAATAGTAATCTTGCTGAAAAAAAATATGAATCATTACCTAATTATCAAAAACGCATTATTAATATGTCGCTTATTGTTCCAAGTACGTATCATACACTAGGTGGAATTAGACATTTTATTTGGGATAAATATCCTAAATTACTAGAAAATAATAAAGTATCCAGATCTTCTTTTTTACTTTTTGGACTTACAATTGGATCATCATTTATATTTGAAAAATTATATGAAAATAATAAAAAATAATTTATGCTTTTTTAGTTGCAACAGATATCATAATCATTAATAAAAATAAATAAGCAATACTAGGTATAAACATTAATACCCATGAAAGTGTTTTATATCCGTTTCTACATAACCAATTTAAAATATATGTTATTACTGCAATAACTATAATTTCAGAAATAATTGCTTTAATTTTTCCTTTAAGCAATATGCTACCTAATAGTGATAAACAAGCTATAACTAAGAAAATGAATGCTTGACTACAAAGTTTTGTCATATAGATTATATAAAGAAAATTATTAAAAAAGTTTAAATAAATAAATATAATAGATATATGTTTACAAAGCTTTTAAAATCCAATATTCGAAAATTTTCAACAGTGCGCGCACCAATAAAAGAATTAGAATTTGATGCATTAGTTATTGGTGCAGGTGGAGCTGGATTACGCGCAACAATGGGTCTTGCAGAAAAAGGATATAATGTTGCATGCGTAAGTAAATTATTTCCTACACGTTCTCATACCGTTGCAGCACAGGGTGGTATAAATGCGTCGCTAGGTAATATTACTGAAGACGACTGGAGATGGCACTTTTATGATACAGTAAAGGGAAGTGATTGGCTTGGTGACCAAGACGCTATTCATTATATGTGTAAAGAAGCACCAAATACAGTATTAGAATTAGAGCGATATGGACTACCATTTTCAAGAACAGATGATGGAAAAATTTATCAAAGAGCATTTGGTGGTCAAAGTCTAGATTACGGTAAGGGTGGTCAAGCATATAGAACTGCTTGTGCAGCGGATAGAACAGGACATGCTATGTTACATACATTATATGGAAAGTCATTGAGTTATGATGCTAATTTTTTTATTGAATATTTTGCATTAGAATTATTAATGAATAAAGATAACTCTGCATGTGTTGGTGCCATCGCTTATAATATGGAAGATGGTAGTTATCACAAGATTAAAGCAAAAAATACAATTATTGCAACAGGAGGATATGGAAGATGCTATTTTTCTGCAACAAGCGCACATACATGTACAGGAGATGGTAATGCAATGTGTTTAAGAAAAAATATACCGTTACAGGACTCTGAATTTATACAATTTCATCCAACTGGTGTATATGGCGCTGGTGTATTATTGACTGAAGGTTGTCGCGGCGAAGGTGGATATTTGATTAATAGTGAAGGAGAACGATTTATGGAAAGATATGCACCTAGTGCTAAAGACTTAGCAAGTAGAGATGTTGTTTCCCGTTCAATGACGATTGAAATCAATGAGGGTAGAGGTGTCGGACCAAATAAAGACCATATTTTACTACAACTAAGTCATTTACCAAAAGAATTATTAGATGAAAGATTACCTGGTATATCTGAAACTGCCAAAATTTTTGCAAATGTGGATGTATCGATTGACCCAGTTCCTGTAATCCCTACAGTGCATTATAATATGGGTGGTATACCTACCAATTGGAAAGGTCAAGTTATTAATCCTAATAGTTCAAATGAGAATAATATAGTTAATGGATTATGGGCTGCAGGTGAAGCAGCTAGTTCATCTGTTCATGGTGCAAACAGACTGGGCGCAAATTCATTACTAGATATTGTTGTTTTTGGTAAAGCATGTGCTGAAAATATTAGTGAACAAAATAAACCAGGTGAAAATATTGAAAAGGAAGATGAAGCTGAATTAAAAAATGATGTAGATAAGTATAATCATTATTTAAATAAAAGTGGAGATTTAAATGTGGCTGATTTACGACTAGAAATGCAAAAAATAATGCAAAAACATGCTGGGGTATTTAGAAATGATAAATTATTACAAGAAGGAGTTGATTTAATGAATGATTTATATAAACAATTTGAACATGTATCAATTGATGATAAAAGTGGAATATTTAATACAGAATACATTGAACTTTTAGAGCTAAAAAATTTATTGGATAATGCGTTAGTTACAATTGAAAGTGCCAATTTTCGTAAAGAAAGTAGAGGAGCACATTCTCATGAAGATTATCCAGAGCGTGATGATGAAAATTGGTTAATTCATACTATTGCTCATTTAAAAAAGGGAAAAACAGAACTTTCAACACGTAATGTAATAAGAGATGTTCTTGATGAAAGTGAAGTAACACCAGTACCATTAGCAAAGCGTGTTTATTAAAAAAAAAATCTAATAATATTATAATGAAATCAAATTTTTACAGAACTCAAATCATTATGTTTATAATAATGGCATTAGTGGGTATACTATTTAATCCTATGAATATATTAGCATATCGAATATCTGATTTATATCTATCCTTGACGTTATTTTATGGAGGTCTTTTAATGGCTTCAAATATGATATGGGCACACGAAATTGTTCATTATTTATCATTTGGTAGCTTTAATAAATATGTTTTTTCTTTTGGTGTAATTCTATCTATTTGTATATCAGTATTATTATTGCGAGAACAATTTTTAGTAGACGATGAACAATGGTTAAAAAGAATGATTAGTCATCACTCAACAGCAATAACTACATCCAAAAAAATTTATAAGAAAACAAAAAATATAAATGTAAAAGAATTAGCAAAAGATATAATTAATACTCAAGAAAAAGAAATAAAACTTATGAAATATATGTTATAAGTTTATATGTTATATAAATATATGTCGCTATAGCTCAGTTGGGAGAGCGTAAGACTGAAGATCTTAAGGTCACCGGTTCGATCCCGGTTGGTGACAAAAATTGTGAAAATCGTATAGTGGTAAGTACACCTCGTTGTGGCCGAGGAAACCAGAGTTCGATTCTCTGTTTTCACATGAAAATAATTGTTATATATTATTATTATAATAGAATAATATATAACATGTCCAATAATTTTTTGTTTAACTGGAAAAATAAATTAAATGTTACATCTACTACATTGTCTAAGCGCGACCCCGATGATTTTAATGTAAATTCTCAAATAGTAACAAAACTTAAAAAAAATAGAGTTTTATTTTTAGACCATGGACCAATATTAAGTATCAATAATCCTTTTTGGTACGAATTAGTAAGTAAATTTCAAAAACACATTGATAATAGTGATGAAAATATAGTAATGGAAAGACATGCATTTAATGGTAGTTCTACAGATATGATAAATTATATTGTAAGTTTAATAACTCATACTGATTTACTAGAAACGTATGATATTGTAGTATCAACAGCTATAACTGAAGATATTTCAGATTCACTTAATGAATTAGCGAAAAATATAGATGTTATTACTTTTAATACTGTTGCAAAAATTGTAGATAATGCTATTATACATTTAGGTAGTGATTCTAATATAGAACAAGATATTGGTACTAATTTAGCAATCATGACAGGTGTAAATATGCTTGAGACTTTACTAAATGATAGTTCATTAGCAGCAAGTATTGATTCTCATGTTTTATTAGAACAAGCTAAAAGTTCAAACAATATTAACAATAGCTTTATGAATAATAATTATGTTATTAAAACAAAAAGTAGAAGACCATCATTTCGAAATATAAAAAATGTTATAAAATCTCATTTAGATACTAGTTCGGATTCAACTATTATTCCTAATAATCAATTATTAAGATTTAAAAAAGCAATAGATGATGTTATTACTCATATTTTAGTATTAGCAAGCCCAGATGAAAAAGAAAATGCTGCATTCAAACATAGACATGAAGGTTTAAAATTAGTATTTGATAATGATAAAATTAGTGAAATAATTTATTCTATTGATGAATTAAAAGAAAAAGTAAATAATAAAAATAATTCTTATTCACTTATTGCATTACATGCAGGAGTTGTTGAACAATTAAAAGAATTTCAAAATGATATGAAAGATGAAGGTTACAATATTATCTCAACAGGAGTTACTGATGTTTTAGACTCCACAAATTTATTAGTTGAAGATGGTAGTTTTTTAAACTCATCTGCTGGTTCTTCACCTATTGAACAAGCAAATTTACTAATATCAGAAGTTAAAAATCAATTAAAATCGAGCGGTCAGCGAGGGCTCTATGAAGCAATGAGCGTTATAAATCAAAAAATATCTGATAATAGATATAATCATAAAGTACAAAATGAAACACATCATAGTGGTGTAACATTAAATTCTATTAATTATTCATCAATTCAAATTTTAGAAAATTTTAAAGATGAATATGAAAATAATTCTATAAAAATAGCAAATAATTTAATGAATTCATTTGTATTTAAAGGAGAACCAAATAATGAATGGGCATATAAAATAATTATACCTGAGGATGATAGTGATAATAGTAAAGAAATAAGAAATAAAATAAACGAATGTATTAAAAAATATAAAAATATGCATAATAATGCAGATTTAACGGATGAAGATATTTTAGAAATTAATAAAAATGAAGGATTGATTACTGAAAAAGATTTATTAGGCCTAAAATATGAAGTTTTAGATGCTAGAGATTTTTTTAAGGTTTCACCTAAAGCTAAAGAAAATATAATAAAATACAAAGGAATAAGAAATGAAGGAAAAATATTTACTTTTCAAGATACATTTAGTTTAATTGGTGAAGAAAAATATAAAACTCATCCATTAATTGTTAATGCGTTAGTAAAAATATGTGATATATCTGAAACAACTTCTATTATTCAAAATATGCCATCTAAAAAAAATATTACTAGAACAAATAATATAACGTCAAGAGGAAAAATAGGGAAGTGATATATCCATACCTAAATCTTGTATAGAAGATGTAATTAAAATGGTAAAATTAACTAATGTTCCATGTATAATTTTGTCTTCATAAATAATAGACTATTAATAAAAATTAATTTGTATTATTAGAATATTTAAATAGCCTATACATTTGATTCTCAATAAAAATAAGTCGTTGACGAATATGTTCTTCTGAATAACACATTAACTCAGCAACTCTTCTATTTGAACGTATGACTTCAAATTTATAATTGTATTTTAAAAATATAATTCTTCTTGTAGACGCATCAAAAAAATTATTTATTTTATTCCAAATATCATAATAATCATATAAATCTAATTCAAAATCCATATTTATTTTTTTTTTATAATGCCAATGTGATATATCAGAACGTGTTTCAACATTTAATAATTTTTTATAATTTTCTTTTTCCTCATCATTCATATTTTTTTTACTTGCTAGTCGAACATTTTTTGGTAAAATACTAAGAGAATAACTGTCACTTAATGCGCGTTTTAATTCACTGTCTACATAAATTATTGAATAATTCGTAAAATTAGAATTTCCTTTATAATTTAATATGGACTTATATAATCCACATTTTGCATATAATAATAATTCATCATTGGATATACGAGAACATTTATAATAATGTTTTCTTTTAAATTCAAATGCTCTTTTGGCTGCCCAATTTTCATATCCTAAATACATAATTTTATTTATTTTTTGTTTTTGTTTGAATTCTAAATTAGGATTTCTGAATAAAGAACTTAATATTTTATGATTATTTGGTGATATATACAAGGCATAACAATGTCCAATTAATAATATTATATATATTTGTGTAATCATATATATAATACAAAATTATAATTTTAAATTAATTATATATCACATATTAAATCATTAGTAATCATACCATCTTCTAAATGCTCTTCAATATAATTATATAAATCTTCTTCTGCTTCTTGTGTTTTTTTAACAACAACTTTCAATGTTTCTTGTGTTTCTTCTAAAATTTCCTTTTTTTTATTAACTTCGTAATTTTCAGGTTCAAATTCATTAAAAAATCGAATTAAATTTTCTAATTCAACTATTTCTTTTTCATAAAACTTACACTCATTTTGAAGGCGCTTCAAAATTTTTTTCTTGATAATTAATTTTTTTTGAATTTCTTCCATATATAAATTGAAAAATATTTTAATTTATTAAATAAATGGCAAATATTTCATTACTGCACTATCATACATCTTTACTACATATAATTCATTTAATCCTTCTACATATACTTGGTCTCCAGTATATAAATTATCACAACCATATTCATTTGTACAACTTTTACCATTATTCATAATCGGTAATTTAATAGAATTCTCTTTTTCATTCATTGTATAAAATTGCCATTTATCCCTAGAAGTAAATAACGGACGTCCTAATAACGGTAATATAGAACGTTTATTATTATGTAATATTCCTACTTGTCTATAATCTGTATCAATTGCCCGTGTCGAAATATTAATAGGTACTCCACTTGATTGACACTGTGTTGGATCATTAAATCCTAATGTAACACGTGATGGACACGTTGGCATACCTCGAACATCATGAGTTGGTACTAAATATCTATCATCTCTTAACGGCGCAACATAAGGATTTTGTAATACATCATTGGGTAAATTTGTGTAATTGTAATTAAAATCAACACTTGGAGGATTTACACAAATATTATTTTGACAAGGTTGTTGTATATTAGGTTGTTGTATTTGTATTCTTGTAATATCATTAAATGGGCGTAAAAAAATATACAAAAATACTACAATAATTACACTTAATGCTAATATTATATAATTATATTTATCAATACAAATTTTATTTGGAGGACAACTTTTAGCCATATATATTGAAAAGAAATTTAATTATTTTTATACATATCTAATGCTTTTTCTTTCATTGTACTATAATCAACAATTGGCTTTGGATAATCAATATCTTTATATTTATCACAATATTTATTCCACTCATGTATATGCTTAGGAATTACTTCTTTTAATTCTGGTAAATATTTATATATAAATATGCAGTCGGAATCATATTCACTTGATTGCCTCCATGGATTAAATATTCTGAAATATGGCTGACTATCTGCTCCTGTACTTGCTACCCATTGCCAATTTCCATTATTAGATGCAACATCATAATCAATTAATTTTGTTGCGAAATATTTTTCACCCCATCTCCAGTCACATAATAATGTTTTAACCAAGAAACTAGCAACAATTAAACGACCTCTATTATGTAAATATCCTATTTCATTTAAACATTTCATACATGCATCCACAATTGGATATCCTGTTTCTCCATTACACCATTTTTTAAAATGATTTTTATTATTAATCCATTTCAAATGATTATAATTCTTTTTTAACGCATTATTTAATACATATGGATGTGCAAATAAAATATGTGCATAAAAATCTCTCCAAATAAGTTGTCTAATAAATCCAGAATGTATATTGTATTTCTTTTTCATATAATGAAAAACTTCTCTTATAGATAAACAGCCATATTTAATATATGCAGAGAGATAACTTGTAGACTTAGAGAGAATATTATGATTTTCTTCCCATTCATTATTGTTTACTTTTTTAAGACGTAATATACCAAGTTTTCGTCCGCCATGTATTAGATTATTTTCATTTAATTTGAATTGGTCTGCAAATTTATTTTTTGCTTCTTTTAAAGTTATGGTATATTTATTTAGACTAGAAGATAATGTATTTGAAAAAGAAAAACGAGAAACTTTTTTTAATACATCAACAGAAACTTTCAATGCTTTGTTATAAAATGGAGTAAACTTTAAATAAACTCCATTAGTTGTAGTTATAGAACCAGGTTCATACAAGTAATAATCATTATATGATTCACATTCTACATTTTTCGTTTCACATATATTAAATATATTTTTCTCTCTAGATTTTGCAAATGGTGTTATATCTTTATTAAAATATACTTTATCTATATTTAATTCTTCAATACAACTCTTTACTATTTTTTCATAATTACCATAAAAAAAGAATAGTTTACCTCCTTTATTTTTTATGCTTGTTTGTAAATCTTCTAATGATTCAATCATAAACTGAATACTCTTAATACTTAAATAATTATTTTTATTTGTTACTTGTTCTGGATTAAATAAAAATACTGCATATATTTTTTCACATTCTTTTAATGCATTATTTAAACCAATATTATCTATAATACGAAAATCCCTATGAAAAATAAAGAGCCCTTTCTCAAACATATATAAATAGTAATAAATTATTTATATATATTATTCTACTTTATAATTTTTTATATCATGGTCTACAATTTCAAAAATTCTTTTAAACCACATTACAGACATACACCATATTAATATAATTACAAATAATCCATTTAAATATAAAACTGGGCAATCATTAATAATAACTAAAAAATCTTTTGTTGCTTCATAAAAAATATAAGGTATAAAAAATATTCTAAAAGATATAAATGTTAATAATAACATTAATCCATTTGGTATTAATAAATAATATGAAAGATTATTTCTTTTCACAATATAAGACGAACTCAAAAAAATATTTGTTACCTCTACTAACGCCATCATAGACGAAATATAATGTAATTTATGATAAATTAGATTTGTTGCAATTGTAATTATTGTATAAATATGATGTCCTAAGACTAAATTATCTTTTCTTTTTAATACTATAAAATAATAAATGCTCTCATAAATTAAATTTGCACATAATAATTGAAAAGCAAATATTGAATTACTAGTAACGCTATTTATTTTTGAAATAGTATCACTATCTTTTAATTCATAAATAATAATACAAAAATTAGTACAACACACTATATTGGTTAAAATGTTAAATGATTCGACAATATTTTTTGTTTTATTTTTGAATGTATGATATTCAAATGGATATAAATTATAAAT
>CESP01121985.1_pt1 | contig 12651 bp, 13 predicted proteins | sample 531211 | NCBI WGS metagenome assembly CESP01 (sample SAMEA2622074, study PRJEB7988) | marine metagenome | biome: marine biome (ENVO:00000447); feature: surface water layer (ENVO:00002042); material: "saline water (ENVO:00002010), including plankton (ENVO:xxxxxxxx)" | depth 5 m | reverse complement strand
GAGCATATTGCAGTTGCAGAAGCTAAACATCTAAAAATTCCAACTATTGGTATCGTAGACACAAATTGTGATCCTGATTTAATTGATTTCCCTGTACCTGGAAACGATGACTCAAGAAGGTCTATTGAATTTTATTGTAATGCAATTAAAGAAACAATAAATTCATCAAAACCAATAGTTTTTGATGAAAATAAATCAAAACCTGTCAGCAATTCTGAATCAAAAGAGAGTTCTGCAGAAGATACAAATCAAAATACCGTTACTGAGGCTAAATAAGAATGAGCATTTCAGCTAAAGAAGTTCAAGAACTGAGAAAAATGTCAGGTGCTGGAATGATGGAGTGTAAATCAGCACTGAATGATTCAAATGGTGATGTAAAAGAAGCCTTCAAATTACTTCGTGAAAAGGGCATTGCAAAAGCAGAGAAGAAGTCTGGAAGGGAAGCAAATGAAGGCTTGATTGGGATTAAAAATACTAAAGAGGGTGCATCGATAATTGAAATTAACTCTGAAACTGATTTCGTTTCTAGAAATAAAGAATTTCAAGAACTTGTTTATAAAATTTTAGATATTTCTATGGATCATAGGGGTGATAATAAACTACTTGAAAATTGTAAAGATTTAATAAGCGATGCAGTTGGTAAAATAGGGGAAAATATTGTTTTTAAAAGAGCAGGCTATATAGATGGAAATATTCACACATACATTCACAATAAGATTGATGATGGTTTAGGAAAGATAGGTGTTCTTTTAAAGCTAAGTCGCTCTGAAAAGGAATTAAGTGATGTAGGCAAAAAACTATGTATGCATATAGCAGCAGCTTCACCACTTTCGATTAGTGAAAAAGATTTAGATAACAAATATCTAGAAGCAGAAAAAGAAATTATTGAAAAGCAACTAAAAGACTCAGGTAAGCCAGCTAATATAGTTGAAAAAATGCTACAAGGAAAAGTTAATAAGATATTTGAAGAAGTGACACTTCTAAAACAGAAATTCGTAATGGATCAAAGTCTTAGTATAGGTGATTATCTGAAGGATGTTTCAGAAGAAGTGGGTGAAACTATAACTGTAGATAAATTCTTAAGATACGAATTAGGAAATTAAAAATGGTCAAATCAAAAAATAAACGGATACTTTTAAAGTTATCCGGAGAATCACTTATGGGAAATGAAAGCTATGGCATTGAACTAGAAGTTATTGATAAAATTGCAAATGACATAAAAAATCTTAGAGAAAACAAAATACAAACTTGCATAGTTATTGGTGGAGGAAATATATTCAGAGGACTTGCTGCCTCTGCAAAAGGTATGGAAAGAGCTAATGCTGATTATATAGGGATGCTTGCTACAGTTATGAATAGCTTAGGATTACAAAATGGTCTTGAAAAGTTGTCACTTGAGACAAGGGTTATGTCAGCGTTTCCAATTCAATCAATATGTGAGACCTATATTAGACGCAGAGCTATAAGACATATGGAAAAAGGTAGAATAGTCATTTGCGCAGCTGGCACAGGAAATCCATACTTTTCAACAGATACAGCTGCTGCACTTAGAGCAGCTGAGTTAGAGTGCGATTGTATATTTAAAGCGACACAAGTAGATGGCATTTATGACAAAGATCCTAAAAAATATAATGATGCAAAAGAACTTAAAAAAATAAGTTATGATAATTATTTAGTGAATAATTTACAAATTATGGATAGTTCAGCCGTTGCAATTGCGCGGGAAAACAACATCCCAATAAAGGTATTTTCAATTAAAGAAAAAAATGCTTTTGTTAGAGCAATGAATAACGAAATTAAAACATCGGATATTTCAAATGTTTGATGAACTAGAAAAAGATATAAGAAAAAGGATGGACTTATCAACTCAATCGGCAAAGTCAGAAATATCAGGAATAAGGGCTGGCAGAGCATCTCCTGGTATGCTTGACTCGATTAAAGTTGAAGCTTACGGTCAAAAAATGTCAATTAATCAATTAGGAAACATAACAACACCCGACCCTCGGACAATTAATGTTGAAGTATGGGATGCATCTAACGTCTCCATGGTTGATAAGTCGTTAAGAGAGTCAAATCTTGGCATAAATCCAATCATAGAAGGCAATTTAATCAGACTACCTTTACCTCAACTTACTGAGGAAAGACGTGAAGAGTTCCTAAAAGCGATTGGAAAAATTGTTGAATCTGCAAAAGTTGCAATTAGAAATATAAGAAGAGATGGTATTGAAACAGTTAAAGCAAGTGAAAAAGACAAAGAAATAGGACAAGACGAGTCTAAAAAATATCAAAATGAGATTGAAAACATGACCTCAGAATTCATCAGAATAATTGACGAAACACATAAGAACAAAGAAGAAGATCTGAAAAAAATATAGAATTGATAAGAAAAAGAAATAAAAAAGATATAATTAAGCATGTAGCCTTTATTATGGATGGAAATGGCAGATGGGCTGTTTCTAAAAAATTAAAAAAGAAAAAAGGTCACGAAGCTGGAGTAAGATCGTGTATCAAACTGATTAGCAGTTTAGAAAAATTAGATTTTTCCCTTAAAGAACTTTCTTTTTATGTTTTTTCTTCAGAAAATTGGTCTAGACCAACAACAGAAATAAAAGATTTATTTAATTTGATTGAGTTTTTTTATAAGGAATTTGAGGAAGCTGCAATTAAAAAGAACTTGAGGATTAGACATTTTGGTTCAAGAAAAAGATTATCAAAAAAAATATTAGATATAATAGACAATGTTTCTAAAACTACTTCTAAAAACAATGGCCCGTTTATAAATTTGTTTTTTAATTATGGATCTCGTGATGAAATAATAGAGGCAGTAAATAGCATTAAATCAAAAAAATTTAGTTACAATAATATTACTAAAAATCTTTATACTGCCAAATCAAATGATCCTGACCTAATTATAAGAACGAGTGGAGTTATGAGATTGAGTAATTTTATGTTATGGCAGTCTGCTTATTCTGAATTATTTTTCATAAAAAAAATGTGGCCAGATTTTAACTTTAAAGATCTGAATAAGATTTTAAATGAGTTTATTTTAAGAAAAAGAAATTTTGGATCATAAATGTCAATTTCTCTTAAAGATAATTTTTTTAAAAGAGTTGCGACGGTAATAATCTTTGTTCCAATAATTGTAACTTCAATTTTATTTGGTGGATACTTATTATTTTTAACTTTTATCTTGTTGTTATGCTTTGCAATAGATGAACTTTTTACGATGCTTAAAGGCTCAAAAAATATTTGGATTCATTATTTATATATTATTATCTCAGTATTTGCATTTTATTCTTTCATTCTTCTTATTTCTAATTATCCCAATCTTTCTTATTTATTTATTGAAATAATATTTATTATTTGGATATTCGATACTTTTTGTTACTTAGGTGGCACAATTCTTAAAGGTAAAAAATTGATGCCAAATATTAGTCCTGGAAAAACTATAAATGGCCTTATAACTGGTATTGCAATTACTAATTTAGTAATTTTATTTTATTCTTATTTTAATAGTAACGATCTTTATTTAAGCTTTTTAATTTCAAATATCGTAATACTTTTATCTTTTATAGGTGATGTTTTTGCCTCACTATTAAAGAGGGATGCAGGAATTAAAGATAGTGGAAATTTATTACCTGGACATGGAGGTATAGTAGATAGAATGGACTCATTTATATTTGTTTTTTTTGTAGTTGGAATTTATTTCTCACTATTATGAAAGGTAAAATAAACATACTTGTTTATGGAGCAACTGGCAGCATTGGTGACTCACTTTTTTCTATTATAAGAAAAAATAAAAATAGATTTAATGTTAAAGGTATAACGTGTTTTAGAAATACAAAAAAATTAATCAAACTAGCTAAAGAATTTAATGTCAAATCTTTAGGGTCTGATTGTGGTTATTTAGATAACTACAATCTAAATAAAAAGTTCAGCTACCAAGGTATAAATAATTTTAAAAAAATGATAACCGATCAAGTTGATGTCATTATATTTGCAATCTCTGGACTCGATGCATTAGGGTTATCTATTGAAATTGCTAAATCAGGTAAAAAAGTAGGTCTAGCGAATAAAGAATGTATTATTTCCTTAGGGAGGCGATTTATATCAATAGCTAAAAAAAATAATACAGACATTGTGCCTTTAGACTCAGAGCATAATTCTATTTACAGATTAATTAAAAATGTAAAATCAAATTTTACATCTATCACTATTACTGCTTCTGGTGGTCCATTTTTAAATAAAGATAAAAAATATTTAAAAACAGTAACTCCCAAACAGGCTATTAGACATCCAATATGGAAAATGGGTCGGAAAATATCAGTTGACTCAGCTACGTTAATGAATAAAGCACTTGAGATAATTGAAGCAAAATATTTGTTTAATCTTAAAACTGAAAAAATTAATGCCGTTCTTCATCCAGAGTCAATTATTCACGCCTCAATTAATTATAAGGATGGTTCCTCAATATGTCTTTTAAGTGAACCAGATATGAAAATTTCAATTTCTTCTTTGTTTGATAATATATCAACAGATGCTTTAAAAAAAAATATTTTCGAAAATTTAAAAACTAAAAATTTAAATTTATCTAAAATAAGTAAAAAAAAATATCCTGCTATCAATTTAGTATATAAAGTATTAAAGATTGGTGGTATAGCACCTCATTTATTTAATTATAACAATGAAATTCTTGTAAAAAAATTTTTGCAAAAGGAGATAAAATTTTTAGATATCGTTTTGTTTAATGAAAAAACGATAAATAAATATTTTAAAAAATTCAATAATACTCATAATCCATCAATCTCAGAAATAAATAAATCCTGTGAGTGGGTCAATAACAATATTTATTTAGGAAAGAGAAATTAGTATTTTAATTTAATAAAATAAGATAAAATATATTTAATCTATGCCTAATTTAAAAGTAACTATCTTCTTTTTAATATTGTCTACAGTTGTGGGGCTTTCTGATGAAAGTCAGATTGAATTAATTGAAATAGAAGGAAACCAAAGAATTGATAAAGAAACAATTGTATCTTATTCAAATATCGCTGTTGGTGAATATTATACAAATAAATTAGGCAACAATGTTCTTAAAGAGCTTTTTGAAACAAATTTATTTTCAAATATAGAAGTATCTTTTGAAGATAATATTTTATCTATTAGAGTTGAAGAAAATCCTACAATTAATTTAGTTAAATTTATTGGAAATAAAAAAGTAAAAGATGAGGACCTTCTCCTTGAGATTGAATTAAAAGAACGATCAGTTTATTCTCGTTCATTAGTTAAAAAAGATATAGATAGAATGCTTTCTCTTTACCAAAAAGCAGGTCGATTATCATCAGAAATTAACCCCAAAGTTGAAATTTTAGATAATAATCGAATAAATTTAACTTATGAGATATCAGAGTCTGACGTTTCTAAAGTCTCAAAAATTGTTTTCATAGGAAATGAGACATTTTCTTCTTCTAGATTAAAATCTATTATGAAGACTAAAGAAAAAAGATTTTTAAGATTTTTTTCTTCGTCAGATAAATATGACCCAGATAAAATAGAGTATGACAAGCAATTAATCACTCAATTCTACAACGATAATGGATTTCCAAATATTAATTTTAATTCAGATATTGCGCAACTAATTGAAAGTACTAATAATTTTGAAATTATTTTTTATATTACCGAGGGCGAACAATACAATTTTGGAGATATTGAAATTATTTCTGAATTAAAAAAGATTGATACCCAAAAGACTCTAGAAATAATACCCTTTTCAAAAGGCCAAATTTTTAATAGAAGTAAAATTTCTGACAGCATAGATGCGATTAAGGAGTTGGCTGAGGTTAGTGGTTATTCCTTTATTGAAATTGATACATCTTTCAGTGAAAACGCAAAAGAAAAAACAATTGACATAACATTAAATATTAATGAAGGCCCAAGAGTGTACATCGATGAAATAGGTATTTTGGGCAACACAAGAACCTTAGATAAAGTAATTAGAAGAGAAATTTCATTATCTGAAGGCGATGCATATAATAAATATACTATTAATTATTCAAAAGATGCTATTCGCTCTCTTAATTTTTTTTCTGAAGTGAATATTGAAGAACAAAGAACAAGTTTTCCAGATAGGATAAATTTATCTATAGAGGTAGAGGAGAAAAATACAGGAGAAGCTACATTGGGTGCTGGTTATTCAAGTGCAACTTCGACTTCTTTAAATTTAGGCTTAAAAGAAAATAATTTTCTTGGCAGGGGGCAAAAAGTTAATTTTGGTGCAAGTTACTCTGATACCAGAACTACATACGATATTAGGTTTACTGAACCATATTATAACAATAAACAATTATCATTATCTACGCAGCTGTATAGTAATTTTTCTGATCCGGCATCTGTGAATTATGAAACTGAGGATATAGGTTTTGGATTAACAGTTGGCTTTCCAATTGCTCCAGATAAATCAATTTTAACAGAATATTCTCTATTTACAGCCAAAACTACAGCTGACTCTAATGCTACAGTCTATGAAAAATTATTAGCTGGAACTGATACAATCTCCCAAGTTGGAATCAAGTATTTATTAGACAGAAGAAATAGCAGATATAAACCATCAAGAGGTTATAATTTTTCACTTGATCAAAGCTTAGCAGGACTTGGAGGAACATCATATTTTTATAAAAATAACGTAGAGTTTAATTCCTATAGGCGACTTTCAAAACAATTTATTGGAGCGTTTAAAATCGATGCTGGCATGGTAAAGGGTTATAATGGTAAATACGCACCATTATCTTCAAATTACACCTTAGGAGGAAAAAAATTGAGAGGTTTTAAATCGGGAAAAATTGGTCCTAAATCAGGTACTTCATACACCGGTGGCCAGTACTATTATGTGACATCTATTGAAACAAATATTGACTTCAATTTAGATGCTTATGATATTACAAGCACTTTATTTTTAGATGTAGGAAGTGTTTGGGGACTTGAAAATCCAGGGTTTGCTTCAATTGAAGATAAGCACTTAGTTAGATCATCTGTAGGAGTAAATTTTAATTGGGACTCAGCAATTGGTCCAATAAATATTATCTATGCTAATATAATTGATAGTGAAAAAACAGATACAACAGATAATATTTATTTTGATATAGGATATAATTTTTAATGTTAAATAATTTTTTTAAGAAAAAAGGACTTTTAGTTTTAATATTTTTTGTAAGTTTTTCTTTTTACGTTAGCTCAGATAATTACCCAAATACTTCGATAGCTGTTCTAGATCTAAATAAGGTATTGTTAGATGCTAAAGCTGCAAAAAAAGCAGCTGAAAAGATAGATAAAATTGCAAAAGATATTGAAAATGAATTAATAAAATCAGATGAAAACATAATCAGTGAACAAAATAAACTTATTGAAGCTCAGTCGATTATGGCTCCGGAAGCTTTTGAACTAAAAAGGAAAGAGTATGAAGAAAAAGTTCAAAATTATAATATTGAAAGGCAAAATAAGCTGATTTCTGTTGAAAAATTAGTTGAGAGTTCTCGAAATCAAATACTTGAAAAATTAAAACCAATTTTAGAAACAATGTCTGAAACCAAAGGTATTACAGTTATTCTTGAAAAAGGAACAGTATTACTGAACGCAGATACAATGGATATCACAGATGAGGTTATCAAAGCATTGAACAAAGAGCTCCCAAAAATTGAAGTTTCTTTAGAGAATTAATAAATCTAAAAATGAATCCAGCTTTTTATGTAAACTTGGGTCCTATAACTCTAAGACAAATTAAAAGACATATATCTGCTGAAATTGTGGGATTAGATCTAAATTATAAATTTAATGAATTGACTGGTGTAGACAAAATAAAAGATATTGAAAATACGATATCCTTTGTTTATGAAAATTACCAAAAAAAGACTGATTTACCAAAAAAAGCAAATTTAATTATTTCTAAAAGAGAAAAAGATAAATTTTCTGAATTTAAAAATTTGATTATAGTAGAAGATGTTCACGAGACTATTGCAAAATTAAGTTCGATATTTTATCGAGATATAAATGATAATGATTTGAAGCATCACGATCATATTCACATAGGTGAAGAGTGTAATATTTCTAACAGAGCAATTGTAAAAAGAGGGGTTATTATTGGAAAAAACTCAATAATAAAAGATGGTGCTGTAATTAATAATAACTGTGTATTGGGAGATAATACTCTAATCGAGGAAAATGCAATCATTAGCAATGCGATAATTGGCGATAACGTAAGAATTGGAAGAAATACATCTATAGGCCAACCAGGTTTTGGATTTGCAATAAATAATTTTTCAAATCAAAATATTTTTCATTTAGGTAGAGTTATATTGCAATCAAATGTAAGGATTGGAGCCAATTGCTGTATTGATAGAGGAAGTTTTGGAGATACAATTATTGGAGAAAATACTTATTTCGATAATTTATGTCACATAGCTCATAACGTAGTAATAGGTAATAATTGTATTTTTGCTGCAATGACAGGAATAGCTGGGAGTTCTAAAATCGGGAATTCGGTTATGGCAGGTGGTCAAGTAGGTATTTCTGGTCATTTAACCGTTGGCAATAACGTAAAGATTGCCGCAAAAAGTGCGATCTTTAAAAGTATCAAAGATAATCGTTCTGTAATGGGAAATCCTGCAATTGATAAATATAAATACATTAGAAAGTATAAAAAATTTTATGGATAATGAGTTAAAATTTAGTGAAATTAAAGAACTTATTCCACATAGAGAGCCCTTTATATATTTAGATAATCTCGTAGATATTATCAAACTTAAAAAGGCTTCAGGTATTAAAACATTTAAAAAAAGTGAGGAATTTTTTAAGGGACATTTTCCAGGTAATCCCGTTGTTCCTGGAGTTATACTTATTGAGATGATGGCTCAAACTGCAGCAGCACTAATCGCCTACTCACTAAAATCAGAGACATTTGATAAGATAGTTTATCTAATGAATGTTGAATCAAGTAAATTTAGGAGTCCTGTATTTCCAGAAATGAAAGTTAAAGCAGATGTTGAATCACTAAGATCAAGAGGTAGAGTATGGAAGTTTTATGGAAAAATGCATAATGAGCACAATGATTTAGTGTGTGAATCTATTTGGAGTGCAATGATTATGGATAAAAAAAATGTCTAAAATTCATTCAACCGCGATAATTGATAAAGACTGTATAATTGGAAAAAATGTTACTATTGGTGCTTATACAGTTATTGAAGGAAATGTAAAAATTGATGATGATAACATAATATTTCCGTCAGTATATATTGGTGGAAATACAGATATTGGGAAATCTAATAAGATATTTTCTTTCTCTTCAATTGGAGCTGTGCCACAAGATTTAAAGTTTAATAATGAAAAAAGCAAACTTCGAATTGGCGAGAAAAACACAATTAGGGAACATTGTACTTTTAATCTAGGAACTAAAGGTGGAGGAATGCTAACTGAAGTTGGCGACAATTCATTATTTATGGCAGGAGTTCACATTGCACATGATTGTATAATCAAAAATAATACAATTCTAGCAAATCAAGTAACTTTAGGCGGTCATGTTACTGTAGAAAATAATGCTGTTCTTGGCGGTTTGTCAGCAGTTCATCAGTTTTGTAGAATTGGAACATTAGCAATGATTGGAGGTATGACTGCTGTTGAAAATGATATAATTCCTTACGGGCTGGCAATTGGTAACAGAGCTAAAATTGCAGGGATAAATTTAGTTGGCTTAAGAAGGGCAAAATATAAAAATGATGACATTATAGAATTAAAAAATGCAGTTGAAAGACTTTTAAATAATAAAGAAAGAATTAGTATTTCTGAATATGAGGGCACTAAAAATAATCAATTGATTAATACACTTATAGATTTTATCAGTGAAGACTCTTCTCGAGGTCTTTGTTTATATGAAGATTAAAAAAAATATATGCATCATGGGCGGCTATGATGATCTTTCAGAATCTTTTTTTGATGATTTAATAAAAAAAAATAAGAAGTCAATATTTTTAAATTTTAATAAAACTAAGTTAAAAAAGAAAAATATATTTAATCTCGAAGTCTATGAACTTAAGAAAATTCTTCGTATTTTAAAATTAAAAAAGATATCCGAAATTATTTTACTGGGTAAGATAAATCGACCTAATCTTAAAAATTTTAAACTTGATGGTGAGATAGATAAATATTTACCAGTTTTGCATAATGCCTATAAAAAGGGAGATGATTTTCTTTTAAAAAGTATTTTAAATATCTTTAAACAATATGGATATTTGATCAAATCGCCACTGGATCTAAGCACTTCCTATACATTAAGTAAAAAAGATTTAAAAGTTGACCCAAATGAAAGATTAAAATTAGATATCAAAAAAGGGAAGAACATCTTGCTTGCGTTATCTAGGTTTGATAATGCTCAATCTATTGTAATAATAGATGGTTATATTATAGCAATTGAAGCGGCTGAGGGTACAGACCAAATGCTTGAAAGAGTTATAAAAATTAGGAAAAAAAACAATACAATTAATGAGACTAAGGGCGTTTTAGTTAAAATGGCAAAAAAAAATCAGAGTAGCCTTGTAGATTTACCAGTGTTAGGGCCTAAAACTATTGAAATTGCATCAAAAGCTAATTTAGCATCAATTGCTCTTAATCCTTTATCAACACTAATTTTAAAAAAGAAATTATTTTTAAAAAAAGCAGCAAGAAAAAATATAGATTTGTTCTTGGTTTAATTATCTAGTATTTTTAGTTGATCTATTTTGACCATATTTAAGTTTTACTTTGCCAGTATATAGTTGTCTAGGTCTTCCAATTTTTTGAGTAGGATCTTCTATCATTTCCGTCCATTGAGCTGCCCAGCCAGCTGTTCTAGCAATTGCAAAAATGACAGTAAACATTTCGGGAGGAAATCCAATAGCTCTTAGAATTATACCAGAGTAAAAATCAACATTGGGATATAGTTTTTTTTCTTTGAAATAACTATCCTTGAGAGCTATCTTTTCTAATTCGATAGCAAGCTTTAAAATTGGATCATTCTTAACACCTACATGTTTTAAAACTTTAGAACATATTTTTTTTAATATTTTTGCTCGAGGATCATAGTTTTTATAGACTCTATGACCAAATCCCATTAGTTTGAATTTATCTTTCTTATCTTTTGCTTTAGAAATATATTTTTTAATATTTTTTACATCACCAATTTCCTCTAGCATTTCCAAGGCAGCCTGATTTGCTCCTCCATGAGCGGGGCCCCATAAAGAAGCTACACCAGCTGCAATACATGCAAAAGGATTTGCTCCTGATGAGCCTGCTAACCGAACAGTAGATGTAGATGCATTTTGTTCATGATCTGCATGTAATATAAATATGACATCCATTGCTTTAGCTAAAACAGGTGATATCTTATATTTTTCAGCCGAGTGACTAAAACACATATGTAGAAAATTCTCTGCATAATTAAGATTATTTTTTGGTGATACAAATGCTTGCCCAATTGAATATTTATAGGCCATTGCACCAACTGTTGATGCTTTTGCAATTATCCTTCTTGTAGCTTCTTGTCTTTGATGTGGATCATTGATATCTAGTGTGTCTTGATAGAATGAAGATAGAGCTCCCATAACACCTACCATCATGGCCATTGGATGAGCATCTCTTCGAAACCCTTGAAAAAAATTAACAATTTGATCATGCAGAAGCGTATGTCTAGCAATTAATTTTTTGTACTTACTAAGCTGACCCTTATTTGGTAGATCGCCATAAATAAGTAGATTTGTAACCTCAATGAAATCACTCTTAGTAGCTAATTCAGCTACATCATATCCTCTGTATTTAAGTATACCTCTAGCACCATCAATGAATGTAATTTGAGACTCGCACGATGCCGTAGAAGAGAATCCAGGATCATATGTAAAATAACTAGATTCTTGGTGTAACTTAGAAATATCAAGTACTTTTTCACCAGCCGTTGAATTATAAATAGGCAATGAATAAATTTTATTATTTATTTTAAGTTCAGCTTTAGAATTTTGTGATTTCTTTTTCTTCTTTACCATTACGCCATTTAATAAACTATTTAAGGAATAAAAAAAGCTAAAAAACTCTAATATTTCCTTAAAAGTCCAACTAGCTTACCCTGAATTTTTACTCTGTGCGCTGAGAGTATTTTTGTTTCATAGAGAGGATTTGCACTTTCAAGGGCAATACTTTGACCTTTTTTTCTCAATCTTTTTAACGTTGCTTCATGATCATCTACTAACGCAACAACAATATCTCCATTTTCAGCTAAATTTGTTTTCTTAATTATAACTGTATCACCGTTATGTATTCCTTCATTAATCATCGAGTCACCTTCAACTGTGAGCGCATAGCTTTCACCCACAGATAACATTTCTTTTGGTACATCAACCATATCATTATCATCTTGAATTGCTTCAATGGGGGTACCAGCAGCAATTTTACCTAACATAGGAAGAGTACTTAATTTTTGTGAGCTATTAATTTCTTCCTGATTATTTGCATTAAAGTTACCCAAAACAACATTTTTGCTATTTTGATTGGAGATCTTAACACTTGAAATACCGTCTTTAATTACTTCTAAAGCTCTTGCTTTATGAGCAAGTCTTTTAAGAAATCCTCTTTCTTCAA
>CESP01030365.1_pt1 | contig 12678 bp, 9 predicted proteins | sample 531211 | NCBI WGS metagenome assembly CESP01 (sample SAMEA2622074, study PRJEB7988) | marine metagenome | biome: marine biome (ENVO:00000447); feature: surface water layer (ENVO:00002042); material: "saline water (ENVO:00002010), including plankton (ENVO:xxxxxxxx)" | depth 5 m | reverse complement strand
AGGGTAGATGGTCGTAGCGGTGTGATATAAGTTACTTGCCCTTTTTTCATGAACAAAGTAATTCTCATCACAGGTGCGTCTTCAGGAATAGGAAAATCAATAGGAAATTATCTAACAGAAAACGGACATACAGTATACGGAACCAGTAGGAATCCAAAGAAATATCCAAGGTCACAGTTTACACTAATTAAATCTGATGTAAAAAAAATCAGTGATATTGATGATTTAATAAATCATGTTAAAATAAACGAAGGAAGAATAGATGTTTTGATTAACAATGCAGGTATTGGTTATACTGGGCCAATTGAAGAGTCTAAAATTAAGGATATAGAATCCCTGTTCAGTACAAATTTTTTTGGACCAATAGAAATGATAAAAAAGACATTGCCTGTAATGAGAGAAAACAACGGTGGATTAATTATTAATATAACATCCATAGCTGGATACATAGGATTACCATTCAGAGGCATTTTTTGTGCATCTAAAAGTGCATTAGAAATACTAACTGAATCACTGCGAACAGAGATAAAAGATCATGGGATAAAAGTTGTTAATGTTGCCCCAGGGGACGTCAAAACAGATGTTGTTTCTAGAAGAATAGACTCTTTTAATGATAGGAATTCTATTTATTTTAAAAAATATTACGAGACGTGGAAGGGTATGAATGAAGATGTTGAAGTTGGAGGAATAGATCCTATAAAAGTTTCAAAACTTATTCTTAAAATCATAAATAAAAAGAACCCCAAAATTCATTATGTGGTTGGTAAGCCATTGCAAAAATTTTCAATAATTTTGAAGAAAATATTACCTGACTTAGTTTTTGAAAAAATCTTAAACAAATTTAACGGATTATAAATGAAATTTTTTATTGATACTGCCAATATAAATGAAATAAGAGAAGCTCAAAATTATGGAATTTTAGATGGTGTGACAACAAATCCATCCCTCATGGCAAAAGAAAAAATAAAAGGAGAAAAAAATATTATAGAACATTACAAAAAAATATGTTCTGTGGTAGATGGAGATGTGTCAGCTGAGGTTATATCAACGGAACTGGATGGTATTATAAATGAAGGGGAAAAATTAAGTCAACTGGATCAAAAAATTGTTGTAAAAGTTCCGATGATAAAGAATGGAATAAAAGCTATCAAATATTTTTCATCCAAAAATATTAAAACCAATTGTACTCTCATATTCTCACCCGGACAGGCTCTAATTGCTGCTAAGGCTGGTGCTACATATGTTTCTCCATTTATTGGAAGATTAGATGATATTTCCAACGATGGTTTGAATATTATTTCTGATATCAGAAAAATTTACGATAATTACAACATAAATACTCAAATTTTAGCAGCTTCCATAAGATCACCACTTCATATAATTAATTGCGCAAAAATTGGGTCAGATGTTATTACATCTCCCTTAAATTCAATTTTAAAACTATTTGAACATCCGCTCACAGATATTGGGTTAAAGAAATTTTTAGACGACCACTTTAGTGTAAACAAAAAATGATTTATGATTAGTACAAGCAACTTATCAATCCAATTTGGAAAAAGAATTTTATTTGATGAAGTTAATGTGACTTTCAAAAAAGGTAATTGTTATGGGATTATTGGTGCGAACGGCGCAGGAAAATCTACTTTTTTAAAGGTTCTTTCGGGAGAAATTCAACCCAATAGTGGATCTGTTAATATTGAACCAGGAAATAGATTATCAATTCTTGAGCAAAATCAAAATGCTTATGATGATTATACTGTTTTAGACAGTACAATCATGGGTAATTCACCACTTTATGAAATTAAAAAGGAGATGAATCTCCTCTATTCTAAAGAAAATTTCACAGATGAAGATGGAATTAAGGTTGGAGAACTTCAAAACAAGTACGAGGAAATGGATGGATGGAATGCTGATAGTGAAGCTGCATCCTTACTTTCTCAGTTGGGTGTAGAAGAGAGTCTTCACTACACAAAACTTTCGGAAATAGATTTAAAATTAAAAGTAAGAGTTTTATTGGCACAATCACTTTTTGGCAACCCAGATATACTAATAATGGACGAGCCTACAAATAATTTGGATTTTGAAACCATAAAATGGCTTCAACATTTTTTATCAAATTATGAAAATACTGTTATTGTTGTTTCACATGATAGGTATTTTTTAGACTCAGTTTGTACACACATTTCTGATATTGACTATGGAAAAATATCACATTATTCTGGGAATTATACTTTCTGGTATGAATCAAGTCAATTAGCTCTAAAACAGAGGGCTCAACAAAACAAAAAAGCAGAAGAAAAGAAGAAAGAATTAGAAGAATTTATAGCAAGATTTAGCGCCAATGTAGCAAAATCAAAACAAGCTACATCAAGGAAAAAGATGATTGAAAAATTAAATATTGAAGATATTAAACCCTCCTCTAGAAGATATCCCGGAATAATTTTTGAAACAGAACGAAGTTTAGGAGATCAGATACTTAATATTGAATCGATGAATACTTCACTGATTAATGATTTTAGTACTATTATTAATAATGGTGATAAGGTCGTTTTTTACTCAAAAAACCCAAAAATCATAGACTCATTCTATAATGAAATTTTATTAATTAATGAAAAGATTAAGTGGGGTACAACAGTTTCGAAATCTTACATCCCTGAAAATTATGATAGTTTTTTTGAAAAAAATTTAAGTTTGGTTGACTGGTTAAGACAATGGTCAAAAAATGACGAGGAAAGAGAAGAAGTTTACATAAGAGGTTTTTTGGGTAAAATGCTTTTTAGTGGAGAGGAAGCTTTAAAATCATGTACAGTACTTTCAGGCGGAGAGAAAGTTAGATGTATGTTATCAAAAATGATGATGGAGAAATCAAATTTTTTAATATTCAATGAACCAACTAATCACTTAGATTTGGAGAGTATTACAGCTCTAAATAACTCTCTAATCAACTTTAAAGGAAATATTTTCCTTACGACGCAAGACTTTCAGTTTGCAAATTCTGTTGGGAATAGAGTAATCGAAATTGGAACAAAAGGCTATATTGACAAATTGATGAAATTTGGAGAGTATTTAAATGATGATAAAGTAAAAAATCTTAGAGAAAAAATATATTAGTCTCGTAAAGTGGCATTAAAGTTTTTTTCTAAACTAGTAACTATTTTTTTTGAGATTTTTTGAATGTTTTTTTCTTTTAATGTCCTTTCATCTGAATTTAACATTACCGAGATAGAAATTGATTTTTTAGATTTTTCAATTTTACCATCTTTGAAAACATCAAATAATTTCACTTCTTTAATTAATTTATCATTAATTGAAATTATGCAGTCTTTAATACTCTTATAACTTACTTCATTATTAAGAACAAAAGAGAAATCCCTCTTGACTGTTGGAAATTTTGATATTTTATCAACATTAAAATAGCTGTTATTAATATTTTTGAAGAGGAGAGTTGTATCAATTGTAGCACAGAAAATATCCTTAGAGATCGAGATTTTATTAATTAATAAGTTATCTAAACTTATTATTGATGCTATCTCTTTATTGCTTTTCTTGATAACAATACCGTTATCTATAATTTCTTCATCAAAGCTTAAATTAAATTTTTCAAAAATATTCTTGACAATATTTTTGAGATAAAAAAAGTTAGATATTAATTTATTATGTAACCAATTGCTGTTGATTAAATCTCCATACATTACGATCGTCAATTTTTTATTTTGTTCATAATTTCCATTCTTTTTATAATAAGTTGAACCAAATTCAAAAAAATTATTTGTTGTAGATTTTCTATTTATGTTGTAATCAATTGTTTTGAGAATACCACTTGTAAGATCTGTTCTCATAACAGATATATCTTTGCTAATTGAATTCATTAAATTTATGGACTTATCTTTTTTAATATTGTTTTCTTTAACCAAAGAATTATTCATTACTTCATTAAAGCCCATATCACATAGAAAACTTGCTATTAAGTTATTATAGTACAATTCATTTTTTTGATTTTTAATTACAGAAACATTCATTTTATTGGAAGTTTCAATATTATTATAACCGTAAATTCTTAAAACTTCTTCAATTACATCACATTCTCTTGTAACATCATGTCTGTAATTGGGGATCGTAATTCCTGCACTAGTATCATTTATGGAATTTATTTTAAAATCTAGAAGATTTAAAATTGATTTTATTTCAAGTTTGTCAATATCAATTCCAATAATTTTATTAAAATTTTCAAAATTTATAGAAATATTTTTTTCTTCAATTTTATTTGGATAATCATCAATAATATTAGATATAATTTCAGCATTGTAATATTCTTTTAACAATGAAGCTGCTCTTTTTAAAGCATATTCCGTCATATTAATATCAGCCCCTCTCTCAAACCTGTATGATGAATCTGACGATATTCCAGATTTTTTTGAAGATTTTCTAATTCTAACTGGGTCAAAATAAGCAGATTCTAGAAGGATTGAAGTTGTTTCATCAGAGACTGAATGACTTGATCCACCCATAATTCCTGCCAAGCACATTGGTTCATCTGAATCACAAATAAATAGATCATCATTGGAATAGTGTTTTGTTTCCTCATCAAGCGTTGTAAACTTTGATTTATTCTTAATTTTTTTTATTTCAATTTTTGTTGTTTTAATTTTTTCTAAATCATATGCATGCAATGGTTGTCCTAACTCATGCATCACATAATTTGTAATATCAACAACATTATTGATGGGTTTGACACCAATTGCTGTAAGCTTATTGAAAATATCAGGGTGAGAATTTGTAATAGATATGTTTTTAATTACTAACCCACAAAACCTTTTACATGCTAATGAGTCAACTATATTGATTGTTAAACTTGTGTTTATGCCTTGTGTAGTATAATTTGAAATTGATGGTGTAATTAAGTCAATTTTTATTTTATTTCTATGTGAAATAGCAGCTCTTAGGTCTCTGGCTACACCGTAATGGCTCAGTGCATCTGATCTATTTGGTGTAATGGCAATTTCAAAAATTTTATCTCTGTATGGCTTTATGGTTTTTGAATAGTCACTTCCAATCTTTAAATTATTATCTAAATTAATGATACCCTCATGATTATTGCTTAATCCTATTTCAAACTCAGAAACAATCATACCATGACTTTCTATTCCTCGAATTTTCGCCTTTTTAATTTTTATTTTTTCGTTTTTATTTGTGTATAACGTTGAGCCAACCGGTGCTACAACAACTTTTTGGTTTATTTCGACATTTGGTGCTCCACATACAATATTAAACTTTTTACTACCAATGTCAACTTCAGTTAACTTGAGTTTATCGGCATTGGGATGTTTTTCACATTTGGTAATTTTTCCAATAATTAATTGAGATAAATCAGTTTGTGGAGCAGAATTATAATCTTCTATCCCCTCAACTTCAAGACCAATATCAGTCAACAAATCAGATGTATGGTCAATAGTAAGTTTTTGGTTGAGGAGTTCTTTTATCCAGTTAAAAGAGATTTTCATCACTCAAATATACAATTAACAAGCAAATTTATTAACCAATATTACTCCAAGATTTATTGTGATGAAATTCAAGTAATTCTTCTTTAATTATAATATTATTGTTAAGCTTTAATTTTGGATCAATCTCTATTATTCTCTTAACTTCCTTTTTTGCCAAATCAAAAATTTTTACATCTTCTGTTAAGTCTGCAAGTTTAAAATCAATGACACCACTCTGCTTTGTTCCTAATAGATCGCCAGGTCCACGTAGTTTCAAGTCTATTTCGGATATTTTAAAGCCATTATTTGTAGAAACCATTGCCTTGATTCTTGTTTGAGCATCTGTATTTAAAATACCTTTTGTCATTAAGATGCAATAACTTTCATATTCTCCTCTACCAACCCTACCTCGAAGTTGATGAAGTTGAGATAATCCGAATCTTTCTGCGTTCTCAATAACCATTACTGAAGCATTAGGAACATTAACGCCAACTTCTATTACAGTTGTAGATACCAAAATATTTGTTTTACCATTAATAAATCTTTCCATTTCCAATTCCTTATTTTCATTTTTCATTTTTCCATGCAAAACTCCAATTGAATAATTTTTAGTAGCGAAATGCCTGCAAATACTTTCAAATCCATCTTCTAAATTTTTTAAATCCATCTTTTTAGATTCCTCTATTAATGGATAAACCACGTAAATTTGTCTGCCGATTTTAATTTGATCCTCCATAAACTTAAAAAGTCTGAGTCTTTTCGAGTCATTCATGTTAATTGTCTTAATTATCTTTCTTCCGGGCGGAAGTTCATCAATTATAGACACGTCTAAATCTCCATATATACTCATTGTTAATGTTCTTGGAATAGGGGTAGCGGTCATGATTAAAATATGTGGTGAAGGATTATTTTTTTTCCAGATTTCTGCTCGTTGTTTTACTCCAAATCTATGTTGTTCATCAATCACTGCAAAGCCTAAATTTTTAAAAATTACATTTTCTTCAAAAATTGCATGTGTTCCAATTAAAATGTTTATTTCTCCACTCTCTAAATCTTGAAACAGCCTCTTCCTATGTGATTTTTTAGTTGAGCCAGTTAATAATTCAATATTTAAATTAAGACCATTTAGATGTTTACTAAAACTGTCAAAATGTTGTAGTGCTAAAATTTCTGTCGGCGCAACTAAACAACACTGATAAGAATTATCAATAGCAATCAACATTGCCATTAGGGATACAATTGTTTTACCGGAACCTACATCACCTTGCAATAGCCTTGTCATTTGATTGCCGCTTCTAAAATCATCTCTTATTTGTTTTAAGACATTTTTTTGAGCATTTGTAAGTTCAAAACTTAAATTATTTTCATAAAATGTATTGAACGTCAAATCAACCTTGGGAAAGAAAAAGCTTTTTTTTGATTTAATTTTATTTTTTTTTAATTGAAAAATTAATTGATTAAAAAAAATTTCTTCAAATTTCAATCTGAAAATTGCTTTTTCTTGAAGATTAAAATCAGTTGGAAAATGTATATTTTGATAAGCAGAGTATTTAGATACAAGTTTATTTCTTTTATTAATATCTTCGTTTAGACTATCCTTAATTTTATCTTTTAATTCATCCAATATTTCCCCGATAATTTTTATAAAGAAGTTATTGGATATTCCTGAATTCGCAATTCTTTCAGAGCTTCTATATATTGGTTTTATTCTTACTCTGCTTTTATTATTAAGACCTTTTAATTGTTCAATTTCTGGATGAATCATCGAAGGTATGTTTTTGAACCAACTAACTTTTCCAAATAACACAACTTTTTCATTGTGATTGATTGATTTTTCTATCCATTTGAGTCCTTTGAACCACAAAACCTTTATAACTCTATCTCCATCAAAAAACAAACCCTCTAGCCGAAACTTTTTATTGCTTTCAACGTATTTAATACTTTTAAAATAACCAACTATTTGTACATATGAATTGTTGTCAACTAAATCTTGAATTTTATAAAATTTAGTTTTATCAACATATCTAAATGGAAAAAAATTCAAAATGTCATAACATTTTTTTAATCCAAATTCTTCATTCAATATTTTTGATCGATTCTTTCCAATTCCTTTGATAAATTGTAGAGGAGTATGTAGGTCAATTTCTTTCACTCCTCAAATTTAATTTATTAACTTTAAAAGTATATTTCATGATTATATATTTTGAATAATTATTTAGAAAACCTCAACGAGGAACAAAGAAAGCCTGTACTACACACTGAAGGTCCATTAATGGTTATTGCAGGTGCAGGATCAGGAAAAACAAGAGTTTTAACTTATAAAATTATTCATTTATTAAAAAAAGGGATAAGTCCATTTAATATTCTTGCATTGACATTTACAAATAAGGCCGCAAAAGAGATGAAGCAAAGAATTTCAAAATTAACCAATGACAACCAAGCAAAATCAATCTGGATGGGGACATTCCACTCCGTTTTTGCAAGAATTTTAAGATCAGAGTCAGAATTAATAGGATTTCCACCAAACTTTACCATTTATGATTCTTATGATTCAGAAAAGCTTATTTCAAATATCATAAAAGAAATGAATCTTGATAAAGATTTTTATAAAGCAAAGGGCATTAAGAACAGAGTTTCATCACTCAAAAATAGTTTTATTACACCAAAAAATTATTTTAATCAACCTGAACTTATAGAATCTGATAAATTAGCCAATAGGATTCAATTTGGTGAGATATACAGAAACTATGTAAACAGGTGTTTTAAATCAGCAGTGATGGACTTTGATGATTTATTATTAAAGACTAATCAGCTTCTAAATTCAAGTCCAGAAACATTAATTAAATACCAAAAAATATTCAAGTATATACTGGTGGATGAATATCAAGACACAAATTATTCTCAGTATTTGATAATAAAATCATTAGCTGACAGATATCAAAACCTCTGTGTTGTTGGAGATGATTCCCAAAGTATATATAGTTTCAGAGGGGCTAATATTGATAACATCCTAAACTTTAAAAAAAACTATCCTGAGTGTACTACCTATAAGCTTGAGCAAAATTACAGATCATCAAAAAATATTGTTGAAGGTGCAAATTCATTGATTAAAAAAAATAAGTTTAAAATTGATAAAAACATATGGACACTTAATGATTCAGGATCTAAAATAATTTTAAACAGATCTCAAAATGACAGCGATGAGGGTCGTTTTGTGGCTTCAAATATCTTTGAGGAAAAAAATAATAATCAGTTAAATAATGGTTCATTTGCAGTTTTATATCGCACAAATGCACAATCTAGATCAATCGAAGATGCTTTAAGAAAAATAAATATTGATTATCAGGTTTTTGGTGGGTTATCATTTTATCAAAGAAAAGAAATCAAAGACGTAACTGCTTACTTGAGATTGGTTGTTAACACTAATGATGAGGAAAGTTTTAGGAGAATTGTGAATTTCCCACCCAGGGGAATTGGGCTTAAAACATTAGAAAAATTATTGATTATATCCGAGAGAGAAAATATTAGCATGTATGATGCAATAGATATTATCGATAAATATCCAAAGCTTTTTAACAAAGGAGTGATTGTAAAAATTACTGACTTTAGAAATTTAATAGAAAGTTTGAAAATTGAGTCAAAAACAAAAAATGCTGATTACGTTTTAACTAATGTTATAAATGGAAGTGGAATTCTTGATTTTTATAGAAACGAGGGTTCAGTTGAATCTATAAATAGAATCGAAAATATCGAGGAACTCAGAAGTGGGATAAATGATTTCATATTAGAACAAAAAGAATTAGCTGACGGGGACACTTCAATCACAAGATATCTACAAGATATTTCACTTTATTCTGAGACTGATAAAAGTTTCAGTTCAGATAGAGTTTCATTAATGACAATTCATATGGCCAAAGGACTTGAATTTAATGTCGTATATGTTGTTGGAATTGAGGAAAATTTATTTCCATCAATATTAAGTCTAAATAGTTCCGAAGATTTAGAGGAAGAAAGAAGATTGTTTTACGTAGCAATGACAAGGGCTAAACATAAACTTATTTTGAGTTATTGTGATTTCAGATTCAAGTGGGGAAACATAATTGAATGCGAACCAAGTAGATTCATAGAAGAAGTCAATTTAGCATACATTGAAAAAAATAATTTTAAAGAGGAATTTAAACCAACAATTGATAATAATATTTCAAGAATTAGAAAGCTTAGAAAGAGGGGTTTTGTTAATGTAAAAAAAGTTGATAATAATAATTTACCAATCATTAATATTGTTGTAAATGATATTGTCGAACATCAAAGATTTGGGTTAGGGTTAGTCGAAAAAATTGAGGGAGATATTCAAAATAAAAAAGCGACAATAAATTTTAAAATTGGAGGAAGAAAAACAATATTGTTAAAATATGCAAAACTTAAAATAAAAAAGGGGACCTGAATCCCCTTTTTTAAGATATATGAGCAACTTATTAATTTGAGGCTGCTTTCATGCCTTGCTCAATCAAATCATAAAACTGATCTAACTTTGGAAGTACTACAATCCTTGTTCTTCTATTTTTTGCACGCCCCTCACTTGTATCGTTATCTGCAATTGGAACATAAAAGCTTCTTCCTGCGGCTGTCATTCGTTCTGGTGGAACACCAAAGTCATTTTGTAATATCCTAACGATTGACGTTGCTCTTTTTACACTTAAATCCCAATTATCTAGTAAAACCTCATTTTGAATTGGTACATCATCAGTATGACCCTCAACCATAAATTCAATTTCAGGCTTACCGAGAACAACTTGAGCAACCTTTTCTAAAACCCCCCTTGCTCTGTCTGAAACAAAAGTGCTTCCACTATTAAAGAGAAGTTTATCAGAGATTGAAATAAAGACAACACCTTTTTCAACATTAACCTCAATATCACTGTCATTTATATCAATGAAGGCCCCTTTCAGGCTTGTTACTAATGCTAACGTTACAGAGTCTCGTCTTGTAACTGCATCTTGCATGGTTCTAATTACTAAATCTTTTTCCTTTAAGCTTTCTAGCGATTTTTCTAAGTTTTCCGCTCCCTTTTGGGATAGGGTTGTTAAATTACCCATATTATTTATCAAATCCTGATTATTTGCTTTCAAAAAAGCAACCTGTTCCTGTAGTGCTTTTTCATTTGCCTCTGCTGTGGCTTTTTCATCTAGACAGGTGTTTAATTTGACAGTTGCAGCGTTTAATAAATTTAAGTTGTTTTGGTTTTTAGATTCTAACTCAGCGTATTTCTTCTGAGAAACACAAGAGGATAACAGAATAAAAATTATTAGGGTAAAATATTTATAATTCATAACTTCTTTTATTATTAAAATTAACAAAAATTATTCCATGATTAAACTTATATGGTTCAAATTATTAAAATGATGAAAAGCTTTTTCTTTGCAATAAATAATAATTTATTAATAATGAAAAGCAATAATAGTAATTATCAATTTTTTCATTCTTTGTTCTCTTTTTTATAATTGAAGAAAAATTCAAGATAAAATAAGCATAAGCACGTAGAATAGAGTAGGAGAGCTTAGGCTTTAACCTTAGAAATGAAACCATGACTATAAATGAATCAGAAATTACTCTAAAAAATAAAACTATAAACAAGAATTTTGAAGGAACATTTTTAATTAACATCAATAGTGAATTTCTAAAATTTAAATAATATTTATTTGGTGAATTGTAGTTCAAGGTACCTGCTCCAATATGGAATACTTTTGCTTTTCCAATACTAATTATTTTATTGTTAACATACTCATTTTTTAATCTCCAACAAAAATCGATTTCTTCCATGTGAGCAAAGAATTCATCATCAAAACCATTAAGTTTTGTAAATATTTTTTTTCTTACTACAAAACAACATCCAGATGCCCAGAATACTTCTCTTGTTGTAGTGTACTTATTACAATTTTCTAAATTCTCTACAACCCGACCACGACAAAATGGATAGCCAAAAAAATCAATAAATCCACCTGATGCACCCGCATACTCATATTTCTCCTTATTATTATAATCTATAATGCTTGGCTGAGCAACACTAACTTCATTGTTCTTTTCGAAGACTTTGATGATATCAAGAAATGATTTTTGATCCAAAAAAACAGCATCATTATTTAGAAAAAATATTAAATCTTCATTAATGTGCTTTACTGCAGCGTTATATCCCCCCGCGTATCCTAAATTCTTTTCCAATCGAATTATTTTAACATCTGGAAATTTTGTTTTAACAAATTCTATTGAACCATCATTTGAATTATTATCAATGATATACGTTTTTGTATTTGGCGTGTTCTTAATATTTTCTTTTAAAAAAAGCTTTAGAAGATTTAAACCGTTATAATTTAAAATTGCCAATGCCCTTGTCATAAATCCAAATATTTAGGTAAACTTTTTTTCTGTTTGATGTCTTTATTATTACAATCCAATGCTATTGTGTGGCGTCCATTGGTTATCATCAAATATTTAGATTTTAATTTTTGATTATATATTAAAATTTGATCAATCACTTTTGAATTTATTTTAATTTTCGGTGATTTACATTCAATAAGTATAGCAATTTTTCCATGTCTATCATACACAATTACATCAAATCTTTTTTTCAATCCAGTATCAATTAAAAATCCTTTTTCAGTTGAGATATGAGATATCGGAATTTCAAGTTCACAAATTAAATAATTGATGGTTATTTGTCTAACTTTTTCCTCCTGTGTTAATAGAATATATTTTTTTCTTATTATATCAAAAATATATTTTTTATCTTTTTTTGTGACTATATTAAATTTGAATTTATTAAGCTCCATCAATGATTAAAAGTACAAAGGATTTTCTTCAAGTCTTAAAAAATATAGATAAGAATAATCTTAAACCATTTTATATAATCAACAGTGAACAGTCTTACATAATTGAGGAATTTATAGAAAAATTTAAATCAATTATCCCAGATGAACTAAAGTCCTTTAATCAATTTATTTTTTATGAGCATGACTCTAAAGCAGAGGATATTGCATCAATCGCTAACAATTATCCACTCGCAGGCGATTTACAAATTATAATTATTAAGGGAGGTGATAAAATAATAAGTAAATTGGATTTGTTTAAAAAACATATTGAAAACTCCTCAAAACATTGTTCAATTTTGCTATGTCTGACTGGTAAAAAAATTGATAAGAGA
>CESP01029416.1_pt1 | contig 12687 bp, 15 predicted proteins | sample 531211 | NCBI WGS metagenome assembly CESP01 (sample SAMEA2622074, study PRJEB7988) | marine metagenome | biome: marine biome (ENVO:00000447); feature: surface water layer (ENVO:00002042); material: "saline water (ENVO:00002010), including plankton (ENVO:xxxxxxxx)" | depth 5 m | reverse complement strand
GCTGGTGATATTTTTCAAGGAACACCATATTTTAATTTTTTTCAGGGAAATTTAGAGCTAAGTTTAATGAAGAAGATGGGGTATAATGCAGCAACAATCGGAAACCATGAGTTTGACCCAGGTTTAAAGACACTTAAACGAAATATTATAAATAATAACTTTCAATTTATATCATCCAATTATGATTTTACGAATACTGAATTGGAAGGTTTAATTGATAAGTACAGAGTATATGATAAGGGAGGAGTAAAAATCGGTGTCTTTGGTCTAGGTATTGAACTTAAAGGACTTGTTAACCCCTTATTATATAATGAGACAAAATATTATGACCCCATAGATATAGCAAAAGATATGACCTCTAAACTAAAATTTGAGGAAGGATGTGATCTGGTCATTTGCATATCACATTTAGGTCATCAATATCAAATCGATAAGATTAGCGATACTAAACTTGCTGAATTAACATCAAATATTGATTTAATTATTGGTGGACATACTCACACACTTTTGAAAGAACCATTAATTTTAAAAAATTCTTTAGGTGAAGAAGTTATAATAAATCAAGTTGGATCTAGTGGCGTCTTTGTTGGTAGAATAGACTTTAATTTCACAAATAATTTGAAATTATCAAATAAATCTTTAATTGAAGTTTAGATCATAAATTATTGTATATCAATATTTTATTATCTAAATATGATAATAGTAGTTGGTGTATATAACCCAAATGAAAAAACAGATATTAAACTATCCCAGAATGTATGTTTCACAATTAATTTATAATCTTTCATATCATCAAGCTCCTCTAATTTAGGAGTACCCTCTGAAATCAAACCACCAATATAGTTATGTTGTTTGATAGACTTTTTAAAATTATTTTTTGGTCCATCTCCATAGGTAAAAGTATGTACACTACATGAGTTTAAAAGTATCAGACTAAAGAAGAGAATATAAAATTTTCTCATATGCTTAATCAAACAAATAAATTATAGTTTTAGCAGTTTAATATTTCGCCACCTTACCTTAACATCATCACCCTCATGTATTTGAAGTGCTATGGCACCCTTTCCTTTTCCTATTAATTTATCCTCAAGGCTTATCATCTCCACATCATTTAACCAGGTTTTTACCATTTCTCCGTCAACCATAATTTTTAATGAATTCCAATCTCCAATATTCAAATTTTCGTCTTTTGGATTTGGCTTTATTAACCACTCCCTTCCATAAGATTCATATATTCCGCCTGTAGATAAGCCAGGTGGCGCAATTTCTACTTGCCAACCATTAATTATAACACCTTCTAGAGTTGATCTAAAAAAAACTCCACTATTTCCATTAGATTCTTGTTTGAATTCAAGTGTTAATATAAAATCATCATAATATTCAGTAGTAGAAAGATAACCGTATTGATTATCTGGTCCGTTTTCACAAACCAACTCTCCATCCTCAACATACCATTTCTCAGTTCCATGAATTGTCCATCCAGATAGATCAATTCCGTTAAATAGTTTAATTAATTCGTTTTTTTCCTGACTATGTAGTGAAAAATCGTTAACACTAAAAGAGCATAAAACAAATAGAGAGAAAATTAAATGAGTAGATCTTATTTTATTCATATAAATATAAATTTAGGTAATTTTATGAAATGAAAAGTAAATTTAAAATTTCTGGAATGACATGCAATGGATGTAGGTCAACTGTTGAAAATAAATTGAGCTCTTTAGATGGAGTTGATAATGTTCATGTAGATTTAACCAATGGTGAAGCAATTATTTATTCCAAAAACACAATTAGCTACTCATTAATATCAGATTCTCTTCCATCCAAATACAAATTAATAATCAATGGAAATTCTGAAGATAATGAGATAATAGAGTTAAGTAAAATTAAACAACTTATGCCTTTATTTATAATCTTTGGATATATATCAATTACAAGCATATTATTAAATTTTAAAGAGTGGAATTCAACTGATGCAATGCTGGATTTTATGGGACTATTCTATGTTATTTTTAGTTTTTTTAAAATTCTTGATATTAAGGGATTTTCTAGATCATTTAAAATGTATGATCCGCTTGCAAAAAAAATTACAACTTATGGATATTTATATCCATTTATTGAGATATTATTGGGTTTAATGTTTTTAACTAGAATTGAAGTTAATTTAGCATTGTTGATAACAATTATTATTCTAGGTATAACATCGGTTGGAGTAACTCAAACACTTTTGAATAAAAGAACGATAAATTGTGCATGTCTTGGGACAACTTTAAAGCTTCCTATGACTGAAGCTACATTTATTGAAAATGCCATAATGATTACAATGGCTATCGTATTATTGATCTAATTAAAAAAACCCCAAGTTTCCGAGGGGTTTTTAAATTAATTTATGGTTAATAAATTAAATTATTGAGTAGCAGTAATCCACATAACTTGTTGAACTATTACTTGAGCTAACCATCCATTTGGATTTGCTTTACCTGTCATATCTCCCTTTGGTGGATCATAACCTTCTAATGGATAATCTAAAGCATCTAAGGCATCAGCTACGCTTGGAAAAGAATCCCATGTCATTACCGTAGAGCCACTTTGACTTACAGTTGTTAACTTTTTTCCAATTCCCCAACCTGTTCTTCCTCCCATATCTTTTTCAAACTCTTTTTTCCAGACCTTTTTGTTGTTATCTATAAACATTGCTAAATTTTCTGGTTTTGCAAAATTCCATACAGTTGCTTTTCCTTCTCCTGGAATTTGGTCTTCAATTTTCCAAACATTTATTCCAGATCCAGTATAATAACTAAAAGTTTGAATATCCTCTGAAGAAATTCCTAGAATTTCCTCTGTATTCCATATTGAATTATCTGTAAGTTGATCTAGAGTTTCGTAAACATTTACAAAAGCATGTGTCCATTGATCACTATTTCCAAATGGCCTTGCGAATAAACCCCAAGCAAGTTGTTTACCTGAATCAATATTTGCTTTAGCAACTTTTGACCAATATTTAGTCTCAAGTCTAGCAACTTCAGCTTGATCTCCGTAGGGAACCTGAATATATGTAATTGTATAATATTGAGCATTAACTCCAAATGAGAATGCTAAAAATAGAATTAAAAGTAATTTTTTCATGTTTTTAATTTTTAGAACCTCAAACTTAACTATAAGAAAACATTATTCAAGTATAAGCTATACATTAATATGAAAAATTATCATTTTAATAATATTTGATAAATATTTTGATAATAATTTTGACTTTTATACATATAATTACAAATTTGATTACAAAATGAAGTTTTTTCGGCCTTTTTTAATTTTGATTATGATAATGTTTCTGTTTAGTGTAATAATGAGTTTTTTTTCATGACAGAAGAATATTTCTTTCAATGCCCATACTGTTGGGAGAAGATTTCAATGATATTTGATAAGACAGTTTATACTGATTCATTCATAGAAGATTGCGAAGTTTGTTGCAATCCTATTGAGATAAGCTATTCCTCTTATGGAAATGATATAACTAGCTTTTCAGCAAATTCAATTGAACAGTAGTCTAACATTTTATATATTTAACAATATGACTAAACAAGATATCATTAAAGCTCAAAATTTATGGTCAGAAGGAATAATTAGAATGGGTCAAATATCTAATGATAGAAAATTACTTGAAATATACGCAAGTGATTTTTTAGACAGACTTTATAATTTTGATGATCAAGTTCTCTTCAAACCAACAAAAGCCAAGGATATTCAATTTAGAAATAATAAAAAGTATGCTATATCCTATTTTATTGCAGGAGCAGACAAGGAGTGTAATGAGGATAATGGATTTGCATTATCAAATTGGTCTAAAATTACTTTTGAAAATTCAGATATTATTTTAGAAAAAGAAAGTGCATTAGCTATGGGAAATTATACATTTGAAAATGAGAGCTCAAAAATTAAGGTAGAATTCTCTTTTGGTTATAAAAAAGTAAATGGATTTATAAAAATTAATCTTCATCATTCATCAATCCCATTTCAAGGATGAATTTATCTAGAATAATTTCAGGAACCATGAATTGGGGTACTTGGGGAGCTAATTATTCCAAGCAGGAGATGTGTCAATTGATTTCTGAATCATTTGATTATGGAATCAACTCATTTGATCATGCAGATATATATGGCGGCTATACTACTGAAAAATCATTTGGAGATGCATTTATAGACACAGGAATTAAAAGAGAGGATGTTTTTTTTATATCCAAGTGTGGTATAATATACCCAAGTGAAAGGTTACCAATTAAAACTAAGCATTATGACTATTCAGAAGATCATATTATGAAATCTGTAGACAATTCTTTAAAATACCTTAAAACTGACTACCTAGATTGTCTTTTACTTCATAGGCCAAGCCCATTAATGGATATAAACATAATTTCTAATACAGTAGAGGGTCTAATTAAAAGTGGTAAAATTAAAAGTTTTGGTGTTTCAAATTTTACAGCTGATCAAATGGATATGTTCAAGGGTAAAGTTGAGATATTGTTTAATCAAATAAATCTATCTCTTACCCATCTTGATCATATGTTTGATGGAACTTTAGAATATATGCAGGCAAACAATATATTACCAATGGCTTATAGTCCCCTAGGATCATACTTTAAAGAGGGAAGTGATAAAATAAAAAAAGTAGTAGGAAGTCTTAAAGATAAATATAGCTGTACAGATTATCAGTTATTAATATCATGGCTACTTAAACATCCATCAAAAGTTCGTCCAGTAATTGGCACAACTAAATCTGATAGAATAAAAAAGAGTATGAAATCACTTAAAATTGAAATTGAATTAATTGACTGGTTTGAACTCCTTGAGGCGAGTGTTGGAAAGAGAGTACCCTAGAAATTATTTATTTGACCATCGAGCCAATTTAATCTTTGATTTATCCAACCTTTCAGGTAATTGATTTCTGATTCATATGTAGCTCCAATAAAGTAGTTTGGCCAGACATATTTACTAAGTACAGGCCATTTGTAAAAATTTTCACTTACAGCATTATTGGTATTTAAATATTCCACATAAGAATTAATCTGAGCTTCAATATTTGCATTACTTAGATTATTTGATCTATATAATTGCCACTTATCCTTTAGTCTTTGTTTAAAATAAACACTTTCCATGAGTCTTCTCCACCAAAAGGGAACCTGCCATATATCTCCCGGACAAATTGAGTTAAAATTATATAGCCAACCTTGAGTATTAGCAGCATCACAATAATCTGCGTTACCAAAAGCAAGATTAAAATCCCATATTGGTCCCATCTTAATTTTTTTATCAACATCAACATTTATGAATGAACTCAGCCTATATCCATCAATATTCTTTGTTATTTCATTCATTATTAAAAAATCAATAAAAGAATCAATATCAATTAGGGAGCGATAACCGATTTCAGGATCATCAAAATTATCTGATGATAATACTGACTCAAAATCATTAATTATTGAAGAAATGTGATTCTTTTGATTATTAAAAATATCCTCTGGTTTAGGATATTGATATATGAAATATATAGGGGACTCTTCTGAAATATTTCCATTTTTATCAAAGTTTGATCTAAAAGAAAAGGAATTATCATAACATGTATTACAACCTCCACCATCACTCGTGGGCTTATCAATTTTAATTATATATCCACCATCAACGCTGTCAACTTCATGCTTTGTAATATTAACCCTGTTTTCATCTCTTTTAATTTTTTCCATTAAAACATACAGACCCTTATAGTCATTATTTATATATAGATTATAAAATTTAACATTGCTAGCTTTATATCCAATTGAATTTGAAAGATCAAAAGTTAATTTATTTCTAATTAAAGATTTATCAGAGTATGGCCCATATAATATCCAGTCTTCTTCTTTCGGAAATCCACCAAGACTTACATCTAAATCTTCTGACCAATCATCACTCTTAGTCTCAAAACCATATGATTTTTTAGGAAACATTTGAGATGAACTACCTCTTATTTCAATACCTATTTTATAATCAGATTCAATATTGTTCTCAAAAACAATTAACTCTGCATTTATTTTTGGTTCATCCACGATTACTTGACCAGATGTTGATATCCTAATAGTAGGAATATTATTTTCATTTGGTAGATTTTCCTGAAAAGTGATTACTTCAGAATCAATATTAACAAGATCTAAATCATCGGATCCACTACACGAGTATAGGAAAAGAGTGGCAACTATAAAATATTTTTTACAGTTTTGTGATAAATAATTCATTATAGGTTTCATGAATAAAATTTGCAAGCTGAATATCTAATGATGTTATCCCTCCTTCACTATGAGTTGACAACTCAAAAACAATTGTATCATAGTCAATAATTATTTTAGGGTGGTGGTCTATATTTTCTGATCTATCAGAGACAAGATTTGCAAAACTCATTACTTCCATAAAGGATGATAATTTATATTTGATGAGCAAAGTATTATTAATCTCCTCCCATCCCTTAAGAAGAGATAAGTGTGATTCTATTTCTTTTGGTGATAGTTTTTCCAATTATTTTGAATTTATATATTTCCAAATATAGTATATGGGGATTAAAATTACTGCAAAAATAATTGCATAAAAGAGAAAATAAGCTAATAATATCAAAGCTAAGCAGACAAAAACAACTCTAATAATTATAGAGATCAATGGATGAGACATTAAGTCATAATAAAAATTTAAGATTTTATTTTTAAAGTTATCCATGTGCAAATTTACAAATTATGTAAAGAAGTATTTCTCTTCAATTGATTTCCAAAGAAGCAGTGATGCTACACTCTTATATGGAGACCAAGAGTCAATTAAATAATTTAGTTTATTATCATCTTTAATATCAATTTTATAATTAATTTTTATGCTATTCATTAATGCTAAATCCCCTTTAGATAAAATATTAATTCTCATTAGTACAAACATTAAAAACATTTCAGATGACCATACTCCAATTCCTTTTATCTTTGTTAATTCATCTATAACTTCTTGATTAGATGCACTTAAGAAGTCATAAGTATTTTCTTTAAAATACTTAAATACGTTTTTTATATAGGCTACCTTTCTAAAAGATATCCCTATGGATTGAAGTTCTTCATTATTTAATTGAATTATTTCATCATTAGTCAGATTCTCAACTTTATCAATAAACCTATTTTTAATAGTTATGGCAGCTTTAAAACTTACTTGTTGCTCAATTATTAAATAAGCTAATGCAAGCGGGTAATTTTCATTAAATCTTTCAAAAATATCAATGCTACTAGAAAATTTATTTATTAAATGATCAAGACAAGGGTCTCTAGACAAATAATTATATGCTTTTTTTAACGTTTTTTGATTAAGTTCCATTTATAAAAAAAAACGATATTTGCAGTATGAAAAAAATAATATATTTAAGTTTAACTCTTCTGCTGCTTTCATGCTCCGAAGATACAAAAGAAAAACTTGTAGTTTATCAATCTCCAACATGTGGTTGTTGTTCTGGCTGGGTTGCCAACATGGAAAGCAATGGAATGAATGTTGAGGCTATTAAAACAAACGACATGTATACTACAAAGGTCGATGCAGGTATTGAAATGAGTCTTTCATCATGCCATACAGGTTTTATTGGTGACTATTTTATTGAAGGTCATGTACCTTATGATGCAATTTCAAAACTATTAAGCGAAAGACCTGATATCAAAGGTATTACTGTTCCTGGAATGCCAGCAGGAATAAATGTACCAGGAATGGAGACTATTAATGAGAGAGCAAAATTTGATGTTCTTGCAGTAAACAATGATGGTTCAACTTTTGTTTGGAAACAATACGAGTAATTTTGAGATTTTATTACTTTCTAATATTTGTATTAATTCTTTCTTGTGATAAAGAAAGGTGTTATACAGTTGAAGGTAAAGAAATTATAAACGGAGAATATTATTTACTATTAGAAAACACAAGAGAGTTTGATAGGTCTAGTAATTATTCTAGTAATAATGGTTTATATACAGGTATACCTGATCCATATGGTACGGGCAAAGTTGATAAAGAAACATATGACTCAATTAGTGCAGGCGAAAAATATTGTCCATAAAAAAACCTGCCTAAAAAACCATAAAAAGGCAGGTTTTGCAAATCAGATACTACTTCAAGTAGCGAACAATAAACTAGGTTAATTTACATGTTTACAACAAATTTAAATTTTGATATATCGACAACACATTTCAAATATTAATTTTTTACAAGTTTTGCTAAATCACAAAAAAAAATTAAGTTTTTTTACGAAATCTTTAATTATGATTAGAAAAAATATGGATTTAAGGATTTATCGTTTAGTCAGTGTTAATTTTTATATACTAATTTTAACTATAATTTATTCATGTAGCTCAGAGGTGAATATTAACAGCATAAATCAAAATCAGTTAAATAAAGAAACTAGTCTTTACCTAAAACAGCATGCTCAAAATCCCATTAACTGGCAAAGATGGACCAATTCAATCTTTGATGTATCAGAGGAACTTGATAAACTTATAGTAGTAAGTATTGGATATTCTAGTTGCCATTGGTGTCATGTAATGGAGGAAGAAACTTTCACTAACGATTCTATTGCTAGTGTGATGAATGAATACTTTATTAATATAAAAGTAGATAGGGAAGAAAACCCTGATGTTGATCAAGCCTACATGACTGCCTCACAATTAATGACAGGTATGGGAGGTTGGCCTTTAAATGTAATTACTCTTCCAGATGGTAGTCCAATATATGCTGGGACATATCATACCACATCACAATGGGATGATATCTTAAAGAGAATCATTAGACTAAAAAAGGATAACTATGATGGTCTTAAAGAAATAGCTAAAAATGTAAAAAATGGTGTAACTGATGTAAATACTATATACAAACGTGAAGAAAAAAGTGATTTTAATTCAGAATTTCTTAAAATCAATATTGAAAATTGGAAAGATAAATGGGATATTAATTTTGGAGGGGATTTAGCTCAACAAAAGTTTGTATCTCCCTCTAAATACATTTTTCTTCTCAATTATGCACGCATCTATGAAGACAAAGATGTATTTGTTCACGTAAAGAAAACCTTAGATGTTATTTCAACTAGTGGTCTTATCGATTTCATTGAAGGAGGATTCTACAGGTATACTGTTGATAATGAATGGAAAATTCCTCACTTTGAAAAAATGCTATATGATCAAGCTCAAATGATTAGCATTTATTCCTTAGCTTACAAACTATACAATGATGAATACTATAGAGATATAGTTGTTGAGACAATAGATTTCCTTAATTCAAAAATGTCTTCAAAAGAAGGGCTCTATTATGCAGCAATGGATGCAGATACTGATGGTGAAGAAGGAAAATATTATTCTTTTAATAGAGAAGAATTGGATTTAATCTCAAAAAATACTGATTTTAAAACTTTCACAAGTTATTATAAAATTGATATCAATAATCCATGGGAAGATAATAGATATCTTTTGCTACCTAACAAAAATAATTATGAAGCTGATTGGTTGAAATCAAATAATTTATCAAAATCTGATTTATTATCTCAAAAGAAAATATGGGAATCTAATATAATTGAAATAAAGGATAAAAGAACTAAACCAAGAATTGATGATAAGATAATTGTCTCCTGGAACTCACTCGCAATTACTGGGCTTATTGACGCGTTTGAAGCATTGAATAACGAAAATTATTTGAACAAAGCAAAATCCATGTTTGATGAACTAAAGAGAAACTCTTTTAGAAAGAATAAACTAATTCATACATATAAAGAGAACCAATTTCAGGAGGGAGTTCTTGAAGATTATGCATATCTAGCTAAAGCCTCAATGAGGCTTTTTCAAGCAACAGGTGACGAATCATACTTTGATTTTTCAAAAAAAATTACTGATGATGCTGTCAATATTTTTAAAGATGATGAATCTGATCTCTTAAGATATAGCAATAACAAAGAATTATTTACAAAACTTATAACCGTTGACGATGGTGTCATTCCATCGCCAAATTCAATAATTGCAGAACAGCTATTTAATATTGGACATGTAATTTTTGATGATGAATATCTTAATATGTCTAATAATATGGTTAGCTCCGTACAAAGTGTAATTGATAATAATATTAACTCATATTCAGTATGGGCTAACAATATCCTTAATAGAGTAGAATCATTTTATGAAATTGCAATTATTGGACCAGAATCAAAACCTATTACTGATGAGATAACTAATTATTTCTCTCCAAATACTATTGTTGTTCAATCTAAAGCTGAAAGTGATTTACCCTTATTTATTGACAGATTTTTTGAAGATGAAACATATATTTATGTTTGTCAAAATAAAACTTGTCAAAGACCAGAAACTAATATAAATTTAGCTCTTGAACAGGTTCCTTACATAAAGTAATATGAAAAAGTCCTTTTTTAATTTTTCTATACTACCACTGCTATTTTTTTTGATAATTAGTTGTTCAAATAAAGAAAACTCAAGCGAATGCTCAACTTTTCTAGAGTGCTTAGATGGAACTTATTGGACTACTAATGATAACCAATCAATTTGGACATTCAATGACAAAAAAAATGGAGAGTATCTGGAAGTCTATATTTCAGGGGACAACTGTTATACTTATGAAAATAATTTTATTGTTAATGCACAATTTAAATATCAAACAAAAATAAATCTATCTGAAGACTTTGGTGGGTCAAATTGGATATATAGCATAGTAAACGATAGTGTAATTGAAAAGTCAAAATCAACCGGTGGTAACACTTCCTATTTTTATAAAACAGATAAATCCTACCTTGATGAGCTATTAGAATTTGATGAATGTAATTACTAAAGCTTTATAAAAATCTTTTTCTTAAACAAATAGTATGCTGGTATGTAAATTATAAACACATACAAAATAGCATAAAGCAATGAGGCAATTTTTGGATATACACCAGTATCAATTAGTGTATTAACGAAAATAGAATTTAGCTTAATTCCAATTATATAATCACTATAAAATATAGATCCAAGTACACCAGCTAACACGTATGTAAAAATTGAATTTGTTCCAAAAACTTGAGACATTTTAAACTTGTTGTATCCATTAACATCAATTAGGTAAGTAAATGCTGCTGTCAACATAAAAGACATTCCACCCATTAAAAAAGTGTATGATGTACTCCATAAATTTTTATTAACTGGAAAAGACCAGCTAAAAAAGTCACCAACAAATACTAGAATTAAACCAATATAGAATAGTTTTAGCAATTTATCTTTAAGATCCTCACTACTAACTAGTATTATACCTGCGATTAGACCAAAAACTCCAGTAATTATTGACGGAATAGTAGTTAGTATACCCTCTGGATCCCATGTATCTTGCCACATAACACCTGGTAAATAATTTTTATCAATATAATGTGCCATATTTAATTCAGGGACACTCAAATCTGGTTGACCTATTCCTGGTATTGGTATGTATAACATTATAAACCAATAAAAAATTAATGTTATAACGGATAAATACATAAAATATCTCTTTTCAATAAACAAATATATCATCCCACAGAAAAGAAATACGAATGAAATTCTTTGAAGAACACCAGTCCACCTTATATTGTCAAAGTCAAAGGAGGGAAATATCCATAAAAATAGACCTACTAAATAAATTTTAAAAGCTCTCCATATGATTTTCTTAATTGTTTTGTTTCTATCTAACAAACCTTTTTTATTGTTTAATGAGAGAACAATTGAAACACCAACAATAAATAGAAAGTTTGGAAATATGTAGTCTGTAGGAGTTAATCCATTCCAATCTGCGTGAAGTAATGGAGCAAAAACATTATCCCATGAACCAGGTTGATTGACAATTATCATGAATATTAAAGTCATTCCTCTTAAAACGTCTATTGATAGTAGTCTACCTTTCATGCACAAAAGTTAAAAAAAATAATTGGTGAATCTAAATTTACTTATCAACTTGAATAGTATAACCACCCCTACCCTTGTTATCAAATAATCTAAGATTTACAATATCATCTTGATTTAATTTTACTGGATTTTTATAATTCATGCTATCAGAATTAGGTAATGAACCGTCTAGTGTGTACTTAATACTTAATCCTGGAAATGCAGAATTGGCGTAGAGAGAATCATTTTTTATAATTCCGCCGGGTTTAGGGAGATCATAACTCAGTCCACCGTAAATATTTTCAATCATAGGAAGAACTCTCTGACCAATTGTATTTGTAAATTTATTCCATTCATAATCTAAAGTTATTTCTCTTTCATTCAGGTCTTGAACACTCATCCATTTAGGATCTTTTGACCAAGCTTTTTGAGAAAAAACTATAATGTTTGGCATGAACATATAATCGAGGATATCCTCATTTCTGATTGTTTCGCTCCAAATTTGAGACTGAATTCCAATAATATTATCTCTATTAGTAGATTTTAATTTTTCTGAGGATTCGATGTATTTTTTTGAAATATTATTTTTTTTAACTCCATATGAGTCATTAAAAATATCAAAAACATCAACTGTCCACATATCCTTATAATCTGCATATCCACTCCATGAAAGACCAACATTATCAAGATCCTTATCATCTACCATATCAAAATAAAAGGCACTTGAGTTACTCATTACAGTTTTATATCCAAGGTTTGCATATTTATAAATCAT
>CESP01048941.1_pt1 | contig 12696 bp, 12 predicted proteins | sample 531211 | NCBI WGS metagenome assembly CESP01 (sample SAMEA2622074, study PRJEB7988) | marine metagenome | biome: marine biome (ENVO:00000447); feature: surface water layer (ENVO:00002042); material: "saline water (ENVO:00002010), including plankton (ENVO:xxxxxxxx)" | depth 5 m | reverse complement strand
GCTGCTGAAACGTGACCAGCAACTACTAGGGAACCAGCTAAAGCTGTAAGCCCTACTTTTTTTAAATTGTCCATATTAAGACTCCTTTTTTATGTTTAATATTAAACAGATTCTATTTACCAAAAAAATCACTAAAACTTAGCAGTTTAAGCTTTTAATTAATAATTTTAAGTTATGTGTTGCAAATTTACATCACATATTTAATCAAAAAATTCAAGCTTTTCACATTTTTTAGTTAATATTATAAAATAATTGATAAATACTCTAAATTAAACTTTCAGTAATATTAAAAAATATGAGCTCTAAAATCTTAATTTTATTTATCTTATTTATATTCCTTGGCAATTGTAACTCAAATACTGATGCTCGAAAGGTTCCACCAAATTGGAAAGATAGGGTTCAAAAGAATATAGAAGAGGGAAGAGGGTTCAGATTGATGGGTGATAAAAAGAATACTGGCGAATTCGACTTTGCAAGTTCTAATGAATTATGGAGAGCCTCCTTAGATACTTTAGATTTTATGCCTTTAGCACTTGCTAATTATAGTGGTGGGATAATTGTAACAGATTGGTACAGTGATAGTGACTCAAACAATGAGTCTGTTAAAATTTCTATAAGGTTTTTAAGTAATGAAATTAGATCAGACGCACTTGCAGTGAAAGTTTTCTATAAAAATTGCTCTGTTCAACAAACTTGTAAAATAACTGATAGATCTAGTGCTTTATCAGCAGAACTGACAAAAAAAATTCTTACTAAAGCTGCAGTTTATGATTCAGAAAATCAAGGAAAGAAAAATAAAAAGTATATAAACGAGCGATTAAAAAATTAATTATTAATTTAACTTAAATTGTGGATAGATATAATTTTAAAGAAGTTGAAGAGAAATGGCAAAATAAATGGATAAACGAAGATTTTTTTCATGCCAAAATAGATAAAGATAAAAAAAAATTTTATTGCTTAGAAATGTTTCCTTACCCATCAGGAAAAATACATATGGGTCATGTAAGGAATTATACAATAGGTGATGTACTTTCGAGATATAAATCATTAAAGGGTTTTAACGTGCTTCATCCAATGGGATGGGATGCATTTGGTATGCCTGCAGAAAATGCAGCTAGAGAAAACAAACTTGATCCGAAAGACTGGACCAATAAAAATATAAGCACCATGAAACATCAGCTTAAAAAATTAGGATTATCTATTGATTGGAACAGAGAAATTTCAACTTGCTCTGAGGATTATTATAAGCACCAACAAATTTTTTTTCTCGAATTATTAGAAAAAGGTCTAGTATATAGAAAAGAAAATTATGTTAACTGGGATCCAGTAGATGAAACAGTTTTAGCTAATGAACAAGTGATAGATGGAAAAGGATGGAGATCGGGAGCTTTAGTTGAAAGGAAAAAACTTAGTCAATGGTTCTTTAAAATTTCAGAATTTTCGCAAGATCTCCTAGATGGTTTAGAAAAATTAGATTCCTGGCCCAATAAAGTTAAAACTATGCAAAAAAATTGGATTGGAAAATCTTATGGTTGTGAAATTGATTTTGAAGTTGAGGGGGATTTACCTATAGATAAGATTACATGTTTTACAACTAGACCTGATACATTATTTGGATTTTCATTTTTAGCACTTTCTGTAGACCATGAAATTTCAAAGTTTTATGAAAATGACAATGAATTTAAAGTTTTTAAAAGTGAGTGTTCAAAAACTGGAACAACAGAAGAAGCAATTGCCGTAGGTGAAAAAATAGGTTTTAAAACAAATTTATTTGCAAAAAATCCTTTAAAACCAGACGAAAAAGTGCCGGTTTATTTTGCTAATTTCGTTTTAATGGATTATGGTTTTGGAGCTGTTTTTGGATGTCCTGCACATGATCAAAGAGATTTTGATTTCGCTAAGAAGTATAAACTAAATATTAAAACAGTTGTCAGACCTTATGATGAAAAGGACGATTTTCAAGTTAAAGATGAGTCTTATCCAGGACCAGGTATTTTGATTAATTCAGAATTTTTAAATGGAATTGAAGCACCGAATAATTCAGTAATTGAAACGATTAAAATTTTGGAGGAGAGAAAATTAGGAAAACAAAAGATTAATTACAGGTTGAAAGACTGGGGAGTATCGAGACAAAGATATTGGGGATGTCCAATACCAGTTGCTTATGACAAAAATGGTAAAGTTTATCCAATACCTAAAAAATTTTTACCAGTTAAACTTCCACAAAATATAGAGTTAAATGTAAAAGGAAATCCATTGGACAGCCAAAATGAGTGGAAAAAAATAGTTTTAGAAGGGGAAGAACTCACTAGAGAAACAGATACATTAGACACATTCGTATGCTCTTCATGGTATTATCTAAGATTTTGCTCTCCTAATGAAAAGAGTTATGGTTTCGATAAAGAGGATATAGATTACTGGATGCCAGTAGATCAATATATTGGCGGGGTTGAGCATGCAATTCTACACTTGCTTTATTCCAGATTTTTTATGAGAGCGATTAACTACAATAACAAAAATTTTAAAATAACCGAACCATTTGAGAGTTTATTTACTCAAGGAATGGTTTGTCATGAAACTTATAAGGATAATAAAAATAACTGGTTAAGCCCTGATGAAGTTGAAAAAATAAATAATAAATTTGTGAAAAAGAACAATCATGAGGAAATTATTAAAGTTGGGCCCTCTGAGTCTATGTCTAAGTCAAAAAAAAATGTAGTAGATCCTGAATTCATTATTGAAAATTATGGTGCAGATTCTGTAAGACTATTTATTCTTTCTGACAGCCCGCCAGAAAAAGATGTCCAATGGTCAGAGCAAGGTATGATATCGTCTTATAAGTTTATCCAAAAGTTATGGATGCTTCACAATGAAATGAAGGCAAAAATTTTTAAAGAAAGTAATGATTATTTTGATGAAGAATTAGAAAAATTTACAAATCAAACAGTATCGAAGATCACAAATAATCTTGAAAAATTTAATTACAATGTGATTATTGCTAATATGTATGAAACATATAACTTTTTGATAAATCACATTAAAAATAAAAAAAACATAAATAATTTAACTGAAAATTACAAAAAACTTTTAATTTGTTTCCTGCCTGTAATTCCTCATTTTGTTAACGAATGTCTGACAGATCTTAATCTAAATAAAAATATCAAATGGCCAGAATTTGATAAATCTAAGTTGGAAGATGAGGAAATCAACCTAGTGGTTCAAATAAGCGGTAAAAAGAGAGGAATTATAAAAGTAATAAAAGATATCGATGAAGAAGAACTCATGAAGATGATAAAGAATGATAAAATGATTGAAAAATATTTAAATAACATGAAAATTAAAAAAACAATTTTTGTTAAAAATAGATTGATAAATATTTTAATAGATGAATAAAATTATATTAGCTTTTTTTTCTATAGTATTTATTTATAGCTGTTCGTATGAGCCAATTTTTCTAAACAAAAATATAAATTTTAATTTTAATGAAGTTAACTTTGAAGGAAATTCAGAGGTGAATAATATTATTAAAAACAATCTTTTGAATAGGGCTAATGGTGATGTCGAGTATAGTATATTTTTTAAATCAGACAAAAAAAAAATTATAATTTCTTCAGATGCAAAAGGAGATCCTTCTATTTATAAAATTGAAATAAATTTAGTATATGAAACCAAAAAGGATAAAAATTTAATCTTCAAAAATAATTTAAAAAAACAAGTAACATATAATAACATTGATGATAAATTTGAATTAAGTAAGTATGAAGAAAATATAATTACAACAATTGCAAATAATTTAAGTGAAGAAATAATACTTTCAATAATCTCAATAGATAAATGATAATAAAAAATTTTGAATTAAATGAGGTGAAAACTTCAAAATTTAATATTTTTCTATTTTATGGAAAAAATGAGGGATTTCAAAATGAGATAATTAATAATTATTTTTTAAATAAATATAATGGTGAGGTATATAGATATGATGAACCACAATTTATAGAAAATATAGATACAATCATCTCTGGATTGTTAAATAAATCTCTATTTGAGGATCAGAAAATTTTCATTGTTTCAAGAGTAAGCAATAAAATGTCTGAATATATTCAAATAATTGAGGAAAAAAAATTAACTGAATGTAAAATGATTTTTAAATCTAGTATTCTAGAAAAGAAATCAAAACTGAGAAATTTATTCGAAAAAAGTAAAAATTTAGCTGTAGTTCCTTTTTATGAGGATAACTCGAATAGCTTGTTTACAATCCTAGTTAAATTATTAAAAGAAAAAGACATAAAATTATCAAGAGAGTCCATAAACCTACTAATTGATAGAGCAAGCGGAGATAGAGAAAATCTTCTAAAAGAGCTAGACAAAATACATAGTTATTCACTTACCAATAAAAATATTGATTTTAACGCTGTAGATAAATTAAGTAATTTAGCAGAAAATTACGGAATAGATCAGCTTGTGGAAAGTTATCTATCTAGAAATAAAAGGAAACTTAGCAAGATATTAAATGAAAATAATTTTTCTGACGAAGATTGTATGTTAATGTTGAGAGTGATTTTAAACAAATCAAAGAGATTATTAGGTATTATCAAAAAAAAATCTTTAAATCAGAACATAGAAGAGGTAATGGCTAGTACTAAATCACCTATATTTTGGAAGGAAAAAGAAAGTATAAAAAAACAAGTAAAAATTTGGAAAGAAGAAGAATTAAAGGACAAAATTTATCAAATTAATGAAATTGAAGTATTAATTAAAAGTAATTCTAAAAATTCATTAAATATAATCTCTGATTTTATTCTTAATTAATAATTATTTTTTATAACGCTTATTAACCTATCAAGTTGGTCAAAGCCTTTATATTCAATAGTTAAATTACCAGAATTATTTTTTTTATTATTTAATGAAACCCTCATACCAATTTTTTCAGATAGACTGTCTTCAGTAGCAATTATGTTTGGATCTTTAATTCTACTGGTTTTTTTATTTCCGACTTTTAAGAGTCTAACTAAATTTTCAGTTTGTCTAACTGATAATTTTTTTTTTAAAATTTTCTCTCCAATTAAAAGAGCATTTTCCATACCAACTAAAATTTTAGCATGACCATGAGAAATCTTCTCTAGTCTTATCATGTCAATTAATTTCTCAGGAAGACTTAACAAACGTAACGAATTAGAAATATGTGATCTACTTTTCCCTATAAACTTTGAAACTCTTTCTTGATCATATCCAAATTTATCAATCAAATTTTTATAACTTTCAGCCTCCTCGATTGGGTTAAGATCTTTTCTTTGTACATTTTCGATAATAGCAAATTCCAATGATTTTAAATTGTCAGCTTCTATAATTACAACTGGAACTTCGTGAAGACCCGCTGATTGAGCAGCTTGCCATCTTCTTTCGCCTGCTATCAATTCATATTTATCATCTTGATCATATGATTTTCTAACTATTAAAGGCTGAATTATTCCCCTCTCTTTTACAGAATTTGTTAATTCTTCTAAAGCAGTTTTTTCGAAAAACTTTCTTGGCTGATTTTTATTTGGAATAATTGAACTAACTGAAATTTTATCGTTTGAGGTTTTAATATTACTATCGCCAATCAATGAAGAGAGGCCTCTTCCTAAGCCTTTCTTATTTTTAAAAGGATTTATCATGCAGCACTCTCCACTTGTTTATCTTGTTCTAAAAATTCTTCAGTAAATTTAAAATAGGCTTTGCTTCCTGGGCAGATTTTATCATATAACAATACTGGTATTCCATGAGAAGGAGCTTCTGAAAGTCTAACATTTCTTGGAACTGCAGTAGAGTAAACTTTTTCTTTAAAATAATTTCTTGCTTCTATCTCGACCTGGCCTGAAAGTTTATTTCTTTTGTCAAACATCGTCAGAAGAATTCCCCTTAACTCAAGGGTGGGATTTAAATTTGATTTTATTCTCTCAATTGTTTTCATTAGTTGTGTAAGACCCTCCAGAGCAAAGAATTCGGTCTGAAGCGGTACTACTAATGCGTCTGAAGCTACTAGTGCCATAATTGTGAGTAAGCTCAATGAAGGAGGGCAGTCAATTAGTATATAATCATATAATGCTTCAGAATCATTTAAAATAGCGGTTAATTCATCCTTCAATTTAAAGGCTCTTCGACTATCACCAGCAGTTTCGATTTCTAAACCTGATAAATCTACGTTAGAAGTAATCATATAGAGATTATGGAATTTGGTTTGTAGTATAACATCTGAAATTTTCTTGTTTCCGTTAAGCACACTATAAATTGTTAAATCTGAACTTGTTGTGTTCGACAGCCCAAGACCTGTTGTTGCGTTACCTTGAGGATCTAAATCTATCACAAGAATTTTTTTACCTTTCATTGACAATCCAGCGGCTAAATTTATGACAGTAGTTGTCTTACCTACTCCACCTTTTTGATTTATGATAGAAATAATTTTCTTATCCATTTTTTTATTTATTTAAAAATTCTATATTAAAAATTTCATGTTTTAAAAAATTTATTAGAAGGAAAAAAAAATTAATTAGAAAATTATTTTTCATTTGCATTAATTTTCCTCAAATTAGAAATTTTTATAATGAAAGATCCCTCACTTGTTAGACTTTTTTTCTCTTCATAGTCAAATTTCCAAAACCTACGTGCATCTTCTAAAATTTTTTTTCCACTTTTTCCTAAAAATGTAATTATATATTTATAATTTTTAAAATTTTTTTGTGCTATTTGGAAAATAATTGGTAAAGGTTTGAAGGCTCGTGAAATGATTACATCTGTAGATAAATTTTTCTCATCAAAAATATTTTGACATCGGATTTCAGAGTTCAAATTAAATTTTTTTGACATTTCTTTTAAAAAATTACTTTTATGATAACTTTTTTCGTAGAAAATAAGCTTAAATAGAGGTTTTTTTGATTTCATTAAAATTCCTAAAACTATACCAGGTAGACCGGCTCCGGACCCTAAATCAGTGCAAGTTTTAATATCATTTTTATCAATAAAATCAATTGTTTGTGCACTATCTTCTATATGTCTTATATTTATGGACTTTTCTGTACTCTTACTTATCAGGTTAATGCTTTTATTTTTTGCTATAATTGATTTTGAATAATATTCTAACTCATTAAATGTTTCACGTGAAACTTTTGAGGCTACTTCTTCACTAAATTTTATATAATTCGAATCAATCAAGCTATATGCTTAATAGACTTTCTTTTAAGATGAGACAACAAAATATATACTGCAGCTGGGGTTACTCCATCAATTCTTAGAGCCTGTCCCATAGTTTTTGGCTTAATTTTTTTAAATTTTGACTTCACTTCATTAGATAAGCCTGAAAAAACGTCATAATTAATATTATCAGGTATTATAAGATTTTCGTCTCTTTTAAAAGCCAATATATCGGCTTTTTGTTTCTTTAGGTAGCCTTTATAATGTGAATTAATTTCTAATTGTTCGTCTATTTCACGTGAAACAAATTTTATTTCTGGCCAAATTTCTCTTATTTTGCTCATATTCACTGATTTTTGTCCTAATAAATTATTTGCTGACCTGCTTACTCCGTCTTTAGCAATATTAATCCCAAATCTGGATGCTTTTGAAGGTGTAATCGTTAAATTATCCATTTTAATTTGAATTTTTGATAATTTTGAATATTTATCTTTAAATGTCACCTCTCTTTCTTTAAGTACTACGCCTATGCTGACGCCTTTTTTGGTTAATCTAAGATCTGCGTTGTCAGACCTCAATGAAAGTCTATATTCAGCCCTTGATGTGAACATTCTATATGGCTCCGCAACACCTTTGGTAACCAGGTCATCTATCATAACACCAATATAAGCTTCGGATCTATCTAAAATAAAAGGTTCTTTTTTTTTAAAAGCTAAAGCAGCATTTATACCTGCCATCAATCCTTGAGCAGCTGCTTCCTCATATCCTGTAGTTCCATTGATCTGGCCTGCGAGGTAAAGATTTTTTATCTTTTTGGTTTCCAGAGTTAAAAAAAGTTCCCTTGGGTCTACAAAATCATACTCTATCGCATATCCAGGCCTCAAAATTTTAACTTGTTCTAAACCATTGATTTTACTACATATTTCTTGCTGTATGTCTGCTGGTAGTGATGTTGAGATCCCATTTGGATAAATTGTATGGTCATTTAAACCCTCGGGTTCTAAAAATATTTGATGCCTCTTTTTACCTGCAAACTTTTTTATCTTGTCTTCTATCGAAGGACAATATCTAGGACCCATACCTTTTATACTTCCTGAATACATCGCGCTTCTCTTTATGTTCTTAGAAATAATTTTGTGAACAACTTCATTCGTGTAAGTCATTCGACATGAGATTTGTTTGTTAGAATTATTTTTGGTTAAAAATGAAAAATAATATGGATCTTCATCTGCATGTTGCTCCTCCAAGTTTTCAAAATTTATAGTACGAGCATCTAATCTTGGAGGTGTTCCTGTTTTTAATCTACCTAGTCTAAAATTATATCTCTCCAATTGTTCACTTAAGCCTGTAGAGGGTTTCTCATTGTATCTTCCAGCTGGAGTCTTTTCGTTACCTATATGTATTAATCCATTTAAAAAAGTACCCGTTGTTAGTATTACCTTAGATGATTTAATTTCTTTACCTGACTCTGTTATAAATCCGATTATATCATTATTATTGAAATTAAACTTAATTACAGGGTCAGAAAAAATCGTTAAATTACAGTAGTTTACAAGTATTTTTTGCATATATTTTTTATATAGAGACCTGTCACTTTGAGTTCTAGGACCCCTTACAGCTGGACCTCTACTTCTATTTAATAATCTAAATTGAATACCTGATTTGTCTGCTACTAGTCCCATCACACCATCTAAAGCATCAATCTCTCTAACAAGGTGACCTTTACCCAGTCCTCCTATCGCAGGGTTGCAAGACATCTCTCCAATTGTATCAAATTTGTGTGTAAACAGAGCAGTATTAACTCCTAATCTAGCTGATGCTGCTGCAGCTTCACAACCTGCATGTCCACCACCTATAACTACTACGTCGAATGATAACGTATTTTTCATAATGCTAATCTATTATTGATCTTAAAATTTACAAGAGAACACTTAGAAATGTCTAAAAAACCTTTATTATCAATGTTTATTTTCCTATGCAAAAATCACTAAAAATCGAACCTAATATCTCTTCAACATCAACTTTTCCTACAATCATTCCCAAATATCTTGTTGCTAATCTTAAATCTTCAGCTGCTTTATCAAAATCATCTAAAGATTTCTTTTTTTCAAAATTTTTTAAACTGTCTAAGCATTGTTCTAAACTTACTCTATGTCTTTGTCTTGTTATGTAAATATCTTCTGAATTAATAAATTTATTTTTTAAATTTTTTTTAATTTGATTTACAAGCTTATCTAAATTTATGTTGTCTTTAATAGAAATATTAATAGGATTATATTTTTTTAATTGACTACTTACTTGATCAATTCCGAGGTCAATTTTATTAACCACCAAAATTGACTTTTTCGATAAATTTCTGCTAAAAAAATCAATAAAATCAATACTTTTAGGCTCAGTAACAATTAAATTTAAATCTGCATTTTCAGCTCTTTTTAAAGATAAATTGATCCCTTTTTTTTCGATTTCATCTTTCGAATCTCTAATTCCAGCAGTGTCAGATATAATTACGGGATATCCATCAAGATTCAAATGTACTTCGATAACATCTCTAGTAGTTCCTGCTATTTCCGAAACAATTGCAACATCCCTCTTTGATAAATAATTTAATAAAGATGATTTGCCAGCATTTGTAGGTCCAACTATTGCAATTTTAAATCCTTCTCTTATTCGCTCACCTACTTTTTCATCATTTAGTATTTTCTCTATTTCTTGTCTGATATTTTTTATTTCTTTGTGTATGTATTTTAAAATATCTTTTGGTAAATCATCTTCAGGAAAATCAATTTTTGCTTCTACGTTTGATAATATTTTTAATAGCCTTTCTCTTAATGAATTAAATTTATCTGAACTTTTTCCTGACATTATTTTGATAGCTTGCTCTCTTTGAATTTCTGTTTCTGATGAAATTAAATCTGAAATGCTCTCAGCTTTTAACAAATTAATTTTTCCATTTTGAAATGCTATTTTAGTAAACTCTCCAGGCTCCGCTAACCTACATCCATCTATTTCAGATATAGAGGTGTGCATAGCATCGATTACTGATTTACTACCATGTAAATGAAATTCAGCCATATCCTCTCCTGTGTAGCTATTTGGCCCTGGAAACCATATTAAAATACCTTCATCAATCAGCTGATTATCCCTTATTTTATTGAATTTACACTTAGTTGCCATTCTAGGCTTTGGAGGTTCTTTTTTAGTAAGTTTTGATATGACATTTTTAGTATGTACGCCAGAAACTCTGATTACAGCTATTCCTGCTAGGCCAGGACCTGATGATAGAGCATATATTGTCATTAAATTAATTATAGCTAGTATTAAATTTAAATATATAAATTTTTCTATGATTATTTGGATATCATCTTACCCCAAAAGTGGAAACACATGGGTTAGATCATTTCTCTCAGCATATTATTATTCTAAAGATGGAAATTTTAATTTCGAATTACTCAGCAATATTAAACAATTTCCAAGTAAAGATTTTTCTAGAAGAAAGGTATTAAGTGTAGATGATGCATCAAAAAACTGGTTAGTTGCACAAAAAGAAATTGTATCTAAAAAAAAAATTTTTTTTTTAAAAACACACAATATTTATGGAGCTTATAAGGGGAATAAATTTACAACACCAGAATTCTCTATTGGACAGATTTACATAGTACGGGATCCAAGAAATGTAATTTCATCTTTGATGAATCATTATTCTATTGGTGAGAAAGAAGCGTTAGATATGATTTGTAGCCCATACAGAAATTTGAAGGATAAAAATGACGTAGAGGATTATTCAAGTTACTCTTTTATAAGCTCATGGGCAAATAATTACAAATCATGGAAGAATTCGGATATAAAAAATAAACTTTTGATCAAATATGAAGATTTAGAGACAGACACAGAGCAATCTTTTATTAAAATAATAAAATTCACTAATAATTTAATTAACAATTCGAGTGATGTGGATAAAAATAAGATAAAAAAATCAATTCAAAATACTAATTTTGAAACTCTTAAAAAAAAAGAAAAAATTGAGGGTTTTGCAGAAGCAATTTTAGACGAACAAGGAAATAAAAAAACTTTTTTTAACTTGGGGAAAAATAATAATTACAAGAAACTCTTAAATATAAGTACTACAAATAAACTGGAAAAAATATTTAATAAAGAAATGAAAGAGCTAAATTATATATAAATCTAAGCAGGTTTATTCATAGAATTAAAAAACTCTGCATTATTTTTAGTATCTTTAAGTTTTGAGTTTATAAATTCTATAGCATCCATTGAGCCCATTGGAGCAATTATTCTTCTTAAAACATTCATTTTTTGTAAGTCATTTTTCTCAAAAATTAATTCTTCCCTTCTAGTTCCTGATTTAGTTATATCTATTGCCGGGTAAATCCTTTTTTCTGATATTTTTCTATCTAATATAGTCTCGCTGTTTCCTGTACCCTTAAACTCTTCAAATATAACCTCATCCATTCTACTACCAGTATCTATTAAAGCAGTTGCTATGATAGTTAACGATCCACCTTCTTCTATATTTCTAGCTGCACCAAAGAATCTCTTAGGCCTTTGAAGTGCATTTGCATCAACTCCTCCTGTTAAAACTTTTCCCGAGCTTGGAACAACTGCATTATATGCTCTTCCTAACCTGGTGATTGAATCTAATAATATCACTACATCTTTTTTATGTTCTGTGAGTCTTTTTGCTTTCTCTATTACCATTTCTGCAACGGCAACATGCCTTTGTGCCGGTTCATCAAAAGTTGAGCTTATGACCTCCCCTTTGACGGTTCTCTGCATATCTGTTACTTCCTCTGGTCTTTCATCAATTAACAAAACCATTAAATAGCACTCTGGATGATTTGCTGTGATAGAGTTTGCAATACTTTGCAAAATCATTGTTTTTCCGGCTTTCGGTGGCGAGATTATTAAAGATCTTTGTCCTTTTCCAATTGGGCTAACTAAATCAATTAATCTAGGTGTTAAGTCTATTTTTTTTTCAATTTTGTTTTTCTCTACCTCCATAACTAATTGTTTGTTTGGATACAGTGGAGTTAGATTGTCAAATGCAATTTTATGTTTAAATTTATCTGTTTCTTCAAAGTTAATTTTACTTACTTGTAATAAGGCAAAATATCTTTCTCCTTCTTTTGGAGCTCTTATTGGTCCTTCTACAGTATCTCCTGTTCTTAATCCAAATCTTCTTATTTGATTTGGGCTAACGTAGATATCATCAGCACCAGGGAGATAATTTGATTCTATTGCTCTAAGAAAACCAAAACCATCTTGCAGTAATTGTAAAACACCTCCACCTGTAATTTCCTCTCCCTTTTCAGCTAATTTTTTTAAAATAGCAAAGTAAATTTCTTGTCGTCTTAAAGTGCTCGCATTTTCAATTCCCAAATTTTCAGCTTCTGTAATTAGCTTTTCCGAGCTTTTTTCTTTTAATTCTTGTATATTCATAAGGGGGGTGGGTTAATTAGATATATTTAATATAGATACTTGTTAAAGAAATTTCAACCCTTGATTACTTTA
>CESP01002391.1_pt1 | contig 12726 bp, 8 predicted proteins | sample 531211 | NCBI WGS metagenome assembly CESP01 (sample SAMEA2622074, study PRJEB7988) | marine metagenome | biome: marine biome (ENVO:00000447); feature: surface water layer (ENVO:00002042); material: "saline water (ENVO:00002010), including plankton (ENVO:xxxxxxxx)" | depth 5 m | reverse complement strand
CCACATGCCAAAGCCTCAATCAAAACTATACCAAAAGTATCAGTTAAAGATGGAAAGACAAAACAAGCAGCATCTCTATAATAGTCAGCAAGCTCTTTCTCCTTTTTAAATCCAACAAACTCGACGTCTGGATATTTTTTCGCATAAGATTTTAAACTTGGACCACCACCAACCACTACCTTTGGCAAATACGATGGCATTTTTAAAAATTCTTCAATATTTTTTTCTACGGCAACTCTTCCAACATAGAGTAAATATTTCTTTTTACCTCCATTTGGACAAGGATAAAATATTTTTTCATCGAAACCTCTCGACCAAAGAACTAAATCTGTAAATCCGTCATGTTCAAGTTCTTCTCTATGGCTTATGGTGTTTACAAGTGTTTTTGCAGCCGGATTATGAAACCATTTTAGAAGCCCTTTAGTCACGTCTAGGCCAATACCAAATCTCTCATAAACATATTCAGGAAATTTAGTATGGATACAAGTGGTGTAAGGTATATTATTTTCCAAGCAATAATGTCTGCCTGTAACACCGAGCGGTCCCTCAACTGATATGTGTATATAATCTGCATCAAATTTCTCAATTTTCTTTTTAAGGTCCCAAAAATTCCATGCAACCGAAATCTCAGGATAGTTTGGTAAAGGAAAGGTATGAAACATTCCTGGATGTATAACCCCAACCTTAAAATTTTTTTCTTCTAATTTTTTTACGACAGTTGTCATGGTTGTCACAACTCCGTTTACTTGTGGCTCCCAGGCATCAGTAATAATTAATATCTTTTTCATAAATTTGAAATCGTTTCTATATCAAAATTTTCATCGACTTTTATTAATTTAAAAGTCCCATCCATTTCTTCAACTATAGCAGAACATGATTCTATCCAGTCACCTGTATTCATGTATACATGTGTTTTATATTTAAGTATTTCTGGCCTATGATTGTGGCCACACATAAGGCCAGCATAGTTGCCCTCTAAACATTCTTCTCTCACTAATTTTTGAAATCCACTTGCACCAGATACTATCTTTTTGGTTAAATTCTTAAGGTATTTTGACATAGGTCTATTGATCATCATAAGAACGTCATAAAGCATTCCCCCAAATTTAGATATCCACTTAGCATTTGAAGTCACAGCATCATATTGATCACCATGAAGAATTAGTAATTTACCATATTTATTTGATACAAAATCATGCCTTTCTTTATGTTCAAATTTTTTAAGCACGCCAATTATTTTTTTATATACCTCATCTTTTTGCATTATTTCCATAAGCAGGGATTGATCCCTCAAAGGGTCATCATGATTTCCTGATATATAAAAAACGTTAGCTCCCTTTTGATATTTAGATTCGAAAATGTTTAAAATTTTTTGGTGGCTATCAGGCCAATAAAATTTACCTTCCATAGACCAAAAGTCGATTATGTCGCCAACCAAATACAAGTTTTCAAACTCGGTGTTTGTTAAAAAATTTTCCAATTTTTTATTTTGACAGCCGCTGAATCCAAGATGGATATCAGATAAAAAGACGGACTTGTATTGATTATTATTTAACATTCAGCATTATTTTAATCTATGTCTCTCAAACAAAAAGGAAAAATTTGTTTAATTTAATAGTTTTTATTTAGTGCATCAAGATAAAACGCGACAGTTTTTTCGTGCAATAAAGTCGCTGTAAGAAATACATTTTTGGGCACCTCTTCACTGTCAGCTAATTCTTTAATTTTTTTTGTGAGTAGATCAAAATTATTGAATTCTACTTTTCCTTGTGGAAAACACATTTCAAGTATTTCACCAGATCCACCATGATTCCACCCTGCTATCTTTTTTTCCATCATTGCAGCCTGCAGTAGTTTCATACCAAATGCTTCAGGTTTTGAGGATAGGTTTAATATGACTTCGGATAAGCAATAAATTTCCCGCAGATCGTCTCCGATATCATAAAAATAAACTCGATTCTTAAGTCTGTAATCCTCTATTAATTTCTGAAGAGATTTGTAGTATTTCGGTTTTGCTAAATTGTAGTTTCCCAATATCAAACCTACAAAGTCATTTGGTAAATCAGATAAAAGTTTGATGAAAGATTTTTGACCTCTCCAAGACGAAAGTTTTCCTGGATATGTGATTAATTTTTTATCCTTTAATTTCGGAAATTTTGTGTAAAAATTATCAATAAAGTCTTGAGTTGGAGAAAATTTTGGGTAGAAAAACTTTTCATCTGATCCTTCAAAAATAAGTCTTGGGGGTTTTTTTAAGTATCTTTGATAATTTTTATTTACGTATTTATCAACTGTTTTGGATATAGATATAACCCTATCAAAACTAGCCATAATGCGACTATAAAACGGTGTACTATACAATCCATGAAAGGTAGTAAAAATTATGGGTCTGGGATTTTTAAGAAATAATTTTGATGTTTGTAAAACCCAAGCAGGTATCCTTGACCTTATGTGAACGACATCTGGTGAAATTTCATTAATAATATCTGCAAGTTTTTTTGCTTGTAATAATGTGAAAACACTTTTTTTGGATACTTGTAAATGAATGTGAGTACCGCCATCTTCCATAATATTTTTGACTTGCCTGCCACCATTGGAGATTACGTAAGATTCATGCCCCTTATCAATAAGGTATTTATTAAAATCTAAAACTCCTCTCTCAACTCCACCAGTATTTAGAGTTGGAAGTATCTGAATGATTTTTAATTTACGCATCTAGATAATTTATTCTTATTCGACCATATCTGGTTTCTTCAAAGTGTACTTTTAATTTTGTTAACGCCTCTTTTACTATCTGAATCATCTTTGCGGAATTACCGCAGATTACAATTAATGGTAATTCTTCTTGGTGACTCAATACAAAATCTTGAACCATTATCCCAACATCTGGGTGCCTTATACCATGAAGGTCTAAGTGTAGTATTTGATTTTCAAAGAATGTTTTCAATTATCTTTATATATTTGCACTAAAGTATAATCGGACGAATTTTTATAAGCTCTAGCCATTGCAGGAGTATTGAATACCATGGCTGGAGTGCCATTTTCATCCAATGCTATTACACCACCATCAGCACCCATGCTTTCTAGTCGATCAATAACTATTTGAGCGGCTTTTTTTACATCAAGGTTTTCGTATTTCATTAGCGCGCAGATTTCTTTTGCAACATTTAAACGAATAAAATATTCCCCATGCCCTGTTCCAGATACTCCGCATACATCGTTTTCTGCCCAAGTGCCTGCACCTATGATTGGAGAATCTCCGATTCTCCCTGGCATCTTATTTGTCATTCCTCCAGTAGAAGTTCCTGCCGCGATATTGCCATAGGCATCTAAAGCAACAACACCCACAGTTCCTTTCTTTGAATTTGTTTTAATTTTATTTTTTGCTCTCTGAAGTTTCTCTTCAGAGTAAAAATAATTAGGACTTACAGTCTCAAGGCCTGCTTTTATTGCAATTTTTTCTGCACCTTTGCTTGAAAACATCACATGTTCAGTCTTTTCCATAACAAATCTTGCTAATTTAATTGGATTTTTTACGTTTGTAACCGATGCAACTGCTCCAGCATTAAGATTTGATCCATCCATAATAGATGCATCCATCTCTTGTATTAATTCTGATGTATATACAGACCCTCTGCCAGCATTGAATAAGGGATTGTCTTCCAAAATAATTATGGCCCTTTCAACAGCATCTAAACTTGTTCCACCTTCTGACATTAACTCATACCCTGAATCTGCAGCTATATTTAGTGCTTCCTCAATCCCTTCAATTTCTTCTTCTGTCATCGATGCAAACCATCCAGCACCACCGTGGATTACTATTGAAATATCTTTGGTATCAGAAATCAGAAATAATGGAAAAAATAAGAAGAAATTAATTAGAGTTTTTTTGATAATATGCAACATAGTCAATTACTAGCTTCTGAGAATCATAACATGGGTCAGTATCATTGAGCTTGCAGTACTCTTCAGGATTGGGATTGTAAGCTGGATAGTGGCCACCAACAGCCGCATTCAAGAGCATGTGAAATTTCTCCAAAAAAGGATTTGGGGCAAGGTTAGGCAAAGATGCATATCGAACAGTGAATAATGAAACTCCGTTATATACCCACTCGAAACCTTCCTCATCCCATACCAAGCTAATCACATTGTGATTAGTTGGGTCGCTTGTAAAGTCTTGAGCTGACAATGAAGTCCATCTAGTGTAATACCTGTGAAAATCATGGCCATAATGTGCCGTGGTATTTATTTGATCAATGAGCTTGTCTTTCCCCTCAAAAAGATCTATCTCACCGCTCCTAGGCCAATTACCATACCTATCGTCCTCAGGCATCATCCATATTGCAGGCCAAACACCATCCATTGAAGGAGCAGAAAAACCAACGTCTATTCTTCCAAACTGAAAAGTTTGCCCGCCCTTTGATCTTAATCTTGCACTGTAGTATTGATCTTCCGATGGACTATATTTTGGAACTATGTAAAGGCATCCGTTAGTGACATAAACATTTTCTGTATCACCTGTATAAAGTTGCCACTCGCTGTTACCCCAGCCCGGAATGCCATACTGCGATCCATCACCATACATGTATGACCAAACTTCAGTGTTTAACGAACTATCTTCAAATCCATCTTGCCAGATTAAATTATATTCTTCATATTCATTTGGACTTTTGTTAGGGCAAAAATTCACAGATGGCGCAGGTGTAGGTTCAGGAGCAAGACCACCTTCAATAACAACGTTGTCATATAAAACTCCGCTAGGATTGTATGACGTGGCAAGGTTATTATATCCAAATTGAAAATAAAACCCTTGTTCAGAAGCAGAGTTAACTTGTGTATTTAGCTCATGGCTTGACCAATTTTCCTTGGAGATTTCTGTTACATCTTTAGAAATATACTCGACTGTGCTAAAACCTGCATTTGGGTTTAGTTTTTTAATAAATGCTTTTGCATTTGAAGGAGAGATAACAGCATAATTTTCTGCTTCAGGTCGTTTTGCATCAAATTTAAATGAGAAATCGCCCTCAAATGAATCATTGATGATGAACTCTCTGTAGACACTTGTCACAAGACAATATGAATTGTGATCATCATTATAATTTGAGAAAACATTCAAATATTGGCTTCCTCCATTTGGACCAGCTTCCCCTGAAGCTATGTTGCTGATATTTTCACCGTTTGGAGCAGGGCTAACTTGGTAGCCATCAATATATGTGGTGCAATCAGGTTGAAATCTATCAACGTAAGCTTTCCAAGGACTTATATTTGCACCATCAATAGGATAACTTTCAAAATCATCTTCATATAATGTATTTGGGGCCGGTGTTGGCTCTGGTGTTGGCTCTGGTGTTGGTGCTGGTGTTGGTGCCGGAGTTGGTGCTGGTGTTGGTGCTGGTGTTGGTGCCGGAGTTGGTGCTGGTGTTGGTAGAGGGTATAAGTCCTCATTTGTACCAGAAGAACCACCAGAACAAGCTGTTAAAAATATCAAAATGATAGTATTCAATAAAACTGATTTTTTGTGCATGATTGAAATTTTTTAAAAAAAAACGAACTCAAGGCATGATTATATCAGCGCTCTACTATATGTAAATCATTGACATAATCGGCCAATAAGTTTATTTTTTTAACGTCTTTTAACACTATTGGGGAACTATGAAAAATTACTACAATTTGATAAAAATTTTATTTTTAATATCACTTATTTTGCCATTAACAGCTCAGGAGTCAGAGGATGAGCAGGAAGGTTTGGAGGTTGTTGTTACAACTGCAACAAAAACTGAGAAAGATATTCTCGATACATCACAAGCTGTCACAGCATTATCAGGAAGCCAACTTTTAGAGCTAGGCCTCAATAACATCAGAGACTTGAATAATATGATTCCTGGTCTATATGTTCAAAATACAGATACAAATGCCCCGATCATTACATTACGAGGTATACGTACAGAAAATGTCACAGAGCTTGGAGATCCAGCAGTTGGAATTCATGTTGATGGTGTTTATGTGGCAAGACCTCAAGCAGCCAATGCTTTGATGTTTGACTTAGAGAGAACAGAACTTACAAGAGGCCCTCAAGGAACATTATATGGAAGAAATTCAGTTGTTGGCACTTTGAATATAGTCACTGCAAAACCAAACTTTGATATTCAGGGAGGCTCTTTAAATCTTCTTGGTGGTCAATTAAGTGAAGCTGGTCTACGAGCACATTATAATTTACCTATCAATGAAAAATTAGCTTTGAGATTCGCTTACATGGAGCAATCGAAAGATTCATTCATAGACGGTTTTTGGGATGGATCTCAACTGGATTGGAGAAGACTACCTTCAAATGTTAGAGACCAATTCGAAGTAATCACCAGCCCAGATCAAAGAAGTTATTTATCAGATTATGCATGGTACTTAGGTTGCTCAACCCTACCAGGAAATGGTTGTGGCCAGGGAAACTTTTCAGACCCTTACAATAAAATCGCGGCTGACCCATCAGAATTTTATACAGCAATAGAAGATAGTGCATGGAGAATAAGCGCGACCTATGTGGTTGATGACAATTCTGATTTAAATATTCAATTTGAAAATTATGAGGATAATGGGAAAGGATGGACCAATGTTCTTAGTTGTGAATTAATGAGAACAAGAACGGGTATTACAGCTAAAGACGGTCCTGCAAATACTTGTACTGACATATTAGGTTCAGAAAATAGATATCAATCTTATGCTAATACACCTGGTTTTAATAAGATGAATATTGATTCTTTTAGAGCAATTTATAAACGTCAATTGAATGAAACAACAAACTTAACAGTTAATTATGGGTATCAAGAGCTTGAACAGTCTAGTCAATTCGAAATTGATGGAGGCGTCAATTATCAATATGGGATGGCTTTTAATATTAATAGGTTACTAACAGAATCAAATGTCCTTGATGCTTACGTCACAGGTGCAAACCAAGAATGGGCATGGGTTGGTGGAATATTTACTAGTACTGAAGACAATGACATGCTTGCAAATTTTACGGCTGAACTAAATGGTCATGATTTCTTTTGGCAACCTAACAGAGAATTGAATCATTACGCAGTATATGGGCAAGCGACTTACTCTTTAAGGGATGACTTATTTTTTACAGTAGGTGGACGATTATCATACGACGAAAAATCTGATGTAGGTGGCAGAAATATAAATTGTAATAGTGCTAATGGGTGCTACCCACAAATCTATAACACTGGTGGAAACCCATTTGATGTGATAAATCAATTAGCTCCAGATTATTGGATACAGATGGGCAAAATGATTGATGGGGTAGATTGCGTAGCTCCAATGATTGGTTGTGGTGTTGTTGTGACAAATAATGACACTTCACAGTCATGGGATAATTTCTCGTGGAGAATTGGATTAGATTGGGATATGAGCGATTCATCGTTTATGTATGCCTACCTTGCTACAGCTTATAAATCAGGAAGTCTAGCAGATGTTTACGTTGCACCAAGCAATTCAATTCTTTATTCAGAGGGACAAAGAGTAGATCTAAACTATGACCCTGAATACGTCACTACTGGTGAATGGGGAATTAAAGCAAGGAACGATGAGAATACTTTAAATTATGCATTTAACGCCTTCTATACAGTTTATGATGGAAAACAATTTACAGGTAACTTGCCTGTAGATGTTGTTGAGGTTTATGGTTATGACACAGATCCTAATTCACCAACATTTGGTCAATTCACATATTTTGATCAAGGAGTAACTCTTTGGACAACAGAAAATTTTGGTGAGCAAACACATTGGGGGCTTGAGTTTGAATATAATTGGTTGCCTTATGATGGAGGAAAATTATCAGGCTTTGTAACCAGTTATCACACAGAATTTACCGAGGACTTTATTACAATGTGGAGATATGGCCAAGATGCATTATTTGGGCGTGACTACGGAGCTTCAATTGATCCCACAAATCCCAATAATTTTGTTAATTTGAAAGGTAATGAAGCACCTTATACTCCAGATCTTGCTTTTACAATAAGATTTGAGCATACATATAGACTACAGAATGGTATGGAATTTAAACCTGGAATGAATTATCACTGGGAATCTTCCTCTTATGTAACTCCATGGAATATGGATAAACATGTAAATGATGAGGGAGGTTGTATTGGTCCAAACTATTTCTGTCAGCCCTTGGAAAATTACACAGATAAAAGGGACAGGTGGGAAATGTATGACTACATTCTAACTCTGGATTCAAAACAAAATTGGTATATCCAATGGGCATCTTATAATGCAAAAAGTGAAATTGTACCGTGGTCCCTTGGTATTGAAGCAGGAATCCCAAGAGGAGCTTACTCTGCACCATCTCAAAAAGTCATTAGGTTTGGGTACTACTGGTAACAAATTTTTGGTTAAAATAAAGGGAAGACTTGCCTCCCCCTTTTTATGAATACACCGGACATATCAGACAAATATCCAGAAAAGCATTTTTTGCTGGATTTTCAATGCTTCTCAAAAATCAAGTCAATGCATGGACAAATCTCAACTGTCTTTTGTCCAGATGACAATTCTTTTGTAAGAGAAATACTCTCTGAAAATGGCCACCAAAAAATTTTGTTTATTGACGGTGCTAAATCAAAAAATGTTGCTTTACTTGGAGATAACTTAGCTGCATTAGCTATAAAAAATAATTGGATAGGAATTATTGTTAATGGCAGAATTAGGGATGTAGAAATTATATCTAAATTGGATATAGCAGTTTTTGCACTTGGAACATGTCCTAGGAAAAGCTCCAAGAGAAATCAAGGAAAAAAAGATATTGAGCTTTTAATTGACGGACTGATACTGAAACCTGGTGATTGGGTTTATGCTGATGTAAATGGAATCTTGATATCGGACTCAGAACTTCAGATTTAGTAGCAACTTAAAATAATATCGCCTTCATCTCTAGAAATATTTGCTTTAGAAATATCAATATCAAAAGGGCCTTGAGTAGCTAAGTATATGGGAAGGTTAACTTTCGTTAAATCTAAATTACTATAATTAGTGAAGCACTTTAAAGGGATACTGTAATCCTTAAACTCTTTTGAAACCTTGAAGAATTCTGTTAAATCAATAACTGGGAAACAGCCAATACCACATGAAAGAATATATTTAACTTCACCACCAGTGTCATTTACGCGTGCAGTGAGGTTTATATAACCGTCAGAAAGAGAGCTTAAATCTAGTATTTCTTTTGAGAGTAAAAAGAAACTATTTAGATATTCGGATTTCTGGAAGTTAATTCTTAAAGTATCGTCCTGAATATTTACATCAATAAGATCTATTGATATCAGACCATTTTGTGAACTTACCTTATTGTTTGAAATCTGAACTTCTGCTAAATCGCTTTCTCTCATGAAACCAATGAATTTGTCATTAATTGTTCCATTCATCAGTTCAATGGAATCTATTTTTTGTTCAGAATTTTCGCCTTCATCTAAATTATTAATGAAGATTTCTTCCTTGTAAGTAAGTCCATAACCAAAATTGAAAAGTGGATTTGAAGTAGCATCAAAATAATTAAGATTTGCTTGTCTTGTATTTCTTGGCCAGCTGAAAGGGAGTTTCCCTGAAAAATCATAATCATTTTTCCCATCATGGAATAATACATCAGTCATACCCCTTGATTCTGTTCCTGGCAGCCAAGCAACAACAAAACTATCAGATAAATTTATTTCTCTTGTAACCCACAATGGTCGTCCAGTCAGAAAAATAGAAACAGTCGGAATTTCTTTCTCATTCAATAAATTTAATGCTGAAATATGTCGGCTTCCATCAAAATTTAAATTTTGCCTATCTCCAACACCCTCGGCATATGGTTGTTCCCCATACACAACAATAGCAACATCATAATCTTTATTAACTTGCATTAAATTTTCAACATAATCTACATTTTCTCGACCAGCTTTTTCTACTAATGCTGTTAAGAAAGGTATAGATCCAGGAAAATCAATATTACGATTATTTGTTCCTTGCCAATCAAGAGTCCAGCCACCAGTTTGAGTTTTGAGAGAATTAGCGTCGGCTCCAATAACTAATATTTTTTGGCCTTTTTCTAATGGCAAGACATTATTATTGTTTTTAAGCATAACCAATGATTCTCGAACAGCTTGTCGAGCTATATCTCGATTGTGTTTCAAACCTACTTCCTTAAAAGGTGAGTTAGATGGTCGTTTACCATCGAACAAACCAAGTTTTTGTTTCACTGAAATTATTCTCCTTACCGCATCGTCTAATCTTTCTTTTGAAATCTCTCCATTTTTTACTTGACGAAGAGTATTTCTGTAAAGATCTTTCCAGTTTTCAGGGACCATATTCATATCTACTCCAGCATTTAAAGAGGCTGGGCAACTACCATTAGAACATCCAGGAATTTGTCCATGTCCGTTCCAATCTCCAACCACAAAACCATCAAATTTCATTTGATTTTTAAGAACTTCAGTAAGTAAGTAGTAATCACCGTGTACTTTTTTTCCATTCCAAGAATTGAAACTAGCCATTACACTTTGAATACAAGCATCTAGGGCACTGTAGTATGGAGTTCCATGTATCTTTTTAAGTGTTTGTTCATCAACTCTTGTGTCGCCTTGGTCAAGAATATATGCTGCAGAACTGTTGAGAGCGGTACCTCCATCTCCCAAAAAATGCTTTGCTGTACCAATTATCTTATTATCAGCTAAAAAACTCTCTCCGCTACCTTGTAGTCCGTAAATAAACGCTTCCCCAAGTTTAGAAACAAGTTCAGGACTTTCAGAGTAACCCTCATACGTTCTACCCCACCTGTAATCTTGTGGAACAGTTACTGTTGGAGCAAAGGTCCAATAGATGCCTGTTGCAAGGACTTCCTCAGCAACAGCTGATCCAATATCTGTTAAAAGTTTCTCATTGGCTGTTGCACCAAGGCCAATATTGTGAGGAAAGATAGTTGCTCCAAGAACATTACTATGTCCATGAACAGCATCTGTTCCCCAAAGAATTGGAATATTTGCTCCACCTCGGCTGGTTGATTCAATGTAAAAATCTTCTGCTAGTTGTTTCCACTCGTCAGTTGAAGCTTTTTGGTTGCCATTAGGAGATGTGTTACCGCCATTGAGGATGCCACCTATTGGAAACCTTCTTAAATCTGGTGGGCTTATAAAGTCTAAATCTGCCATGATCGTCTGTCCGACTTTTTCTTCAACCGTCATACCCACCATTACTTTTTCTACAAACTCTGGATCACCTAAAGGGCAAGAATTTTTTCTTTCCCAATTAACATCTTGAGAATAGCTGAAAGCAGAAAAAAATAAAAAGAGAGCTAACTTTCTATGCATAGGTTATATAAATTGACGCAAGAATCAGAACAATCACTGTTGAGCCAACATTAAAAAGTTTAGAGGTTTTAAAATCACTAGCTGATAGGCTGAAAACTTTTTCATTTTCAGTTTTAGGTGAAAACAAACCACTCACAGCAAATGCAAGAAAAAATGAGATCGCCATTTGGTGCATGAAAGGTTCAATTAAAGATTCAGACGTATTTGCGACATACAGCTTCATGATAACACCAGCTGCTAATGCTGCTGCTGAACCAAATAAAACAGAATTTGAAGTCGAATTTTTTAAAACTATAGCTGATAAAAATACAAAGAGAATTACTGGGCTGAATAATCCCATGTATTCTTGGACGTATTGAAACGCTGAATCTAAGCTACCTAAAAATATAGGTGCAACAATAATTGAAACAATCAAACCGAATAAACCTGCCCTTCTACCAATCTTCACAAGACTCTTATCTTCCATAGACATATCACCTTTATATAGATCTATCGTAAAAATTGTACTCACACTGTTCGTCAAAGAAGCTAAGGATGAAACGATTGCTGCTACTAGTGCAGCAAAAGTTAGCCCCAAAATTCCATTTGGTAATAGTGAAAGCATTGAAGGATATGCTCTGCTCCTATCACCTTCAAGTGACGGTATGGTAGTTCCTTCCAGAGCGACGGCAATTAAGCCTGGCAGAACAACTACAACTGGCATTAGTATTTTGAGAAAGCCTGCAAACATCAAACCATTTTGAGCTTCATTGAGGCTTTTAGCTCCTAAAGCTCTTTGGGTGATATATTGGTTTGTTCCCCAATAGTAAAAGTGTGCAATCCACATACCACCAATTAAAACCCATATACCCGGAAGTTTTACATAATTGCCATAAGCTTCTGGATCTTGTTCTTTTGGCACGTAAGATAATAATGCATCAAATTTTTCTGGAAATTCTGACTGAAGAATCATAAATCCTTCCCATGCACCAGAACCATCTGAGATTGCATTTAAACCCATATAAGAAACGTATAACCCTGCAAATATTAATAAACTTACTTGTATGATATCTGTAAAAGCCACAGCTTTTAGACCTCCATATAATGAATAGGCCAGTGAAAGCAATCCAAGCAAAATCATTGAAAGTATGAGGTCCAGCCCTGTCAGATTATTCACAGCTTTAGCTCCCAGCCATAAAATTGTTGGGAGAATTACAAATACGTACATAATTAACATCAGCACGGCTAACAATTTACTGACACGAGTGTCATATCTCTGTGATAACAGTTGAGGCATAGTGAAAACTTGTTGTTTTAAATAAACAGGGAGCAGGAATTTCCCTACTACAATTAATGCTACTGCTGCAGTCCATTCATAAACAGCAATTGCCATTCCAAATGCATAGGCATCACC
>CESP01017917.1_pt1 | contig 12731 bp, 13 predicted proteins | sample 531211 | NCBI WGS metagenome assembly CESP01 (sample SAMEA2622074, study PRJEB7988) | marine metagenome | biome: marine biome (ENVO:00000447); feature: surface water layer (ENVO:00002042); material: "saline water (ENVO:00002010), including plankton (ENVO:xxxxxxxx)" | depth 5 m | reverse complement strand
CGTTACTGACAACTGGTCTCTTTCGGGTAATCTCATTACCATACCAAGTGCTCTTCCTCTTGGAATTATTGTAGCTTTATGAATAGGATCAGACGCTTTTTCGTTTAGTGCAACGATCGCATGACCTCCCTCATGGTATGCAGTAAGTTTTTTCTCATCTTCTGACATTACCATTGACCTTCTCTCTGCCCCCATCATCACTTTATCTTTTGCTTCTTCAATGTCTGACATTGTAACAACTCTTTTATTTTTTCTAGCTGCTAAAAGTGCGGACTCGTTAATCAGATTTGCTAGGTCTGCGCCAGAAAAACCTGGAGTTCCTCTAGCTATTGTTCTTAGTTTAACATCTGGACCAATATTTATCTTTTTAACATGTACTTTAAGAATTGCTTCTCTACCTATAATATCTGGATTTCCTACAACAACTTGACGATCAAATCTTCCTGGTCTCAAAAGAGCTGGGTCTAAAACATCAGGTCTGTTGGTTGCTGCAATCAAAATAATGCCCTCGTTGGTATCAAATCCATCCATCTCAACTAATAATTGGTTAAGAGTTTGTTCTCTCTCATCATTCCCTCCGCCTAGGCCTGCCCCTCTGCTTCTCCCAACAGCATCAATTTCATCAATAAAAATAATACACGGAGAATGTTTTTTCCCTTGTTCAAACATATCTCTAACTCTTGAAGCCCCAACCCCAACAAACATTTCAACAAAGTCTGAACCTGAAATAGAAAAAAATGGAACGTTTGCTTCTCCGGCTATAGCTTTCGCCAATAATGTTTTACCTGTTCCTGGTGGCCCTATTAATAAAGCTCCTTTAGGAATTTTACCTCCTAATCGACTAAATTTTTTTGGATCTTTTAAAAACTCTACTATTTCTTCTACTTCCTCTTTAGCTTCCTCAACTCCAGCAACATCGTTAAATGTCACTTTACCTTGAGCTTCATTTAATAACTTAGCTTTAGACCTTCCAAAGCCCATCGCACCACCTTTTCCTCCTTGCATTTGACGCATAAAAAATATCCATACGCCAATTAATAAGAGCATAGGGAACCAAGATAAAAGAATTCCTAGCAACGATGGCATTTTATCGTCTTGTGGTGAAGCTATAATACTTACTCCTTTTTCTGAAAGCTTATCAACTAATTCAGGGTAATTAGGTGAGTATGTACTAAAATTTTTACCATTTGCCATAACTCCGGAAATATTGTTGCCTTGAATTTTAACCTCTACAACTCGGCCAGCCTCGACTTCGCTCAAAAAGTTTGAAAATGGAAGTGAGTTTTTTTCTAAATTTGTTCTATTTGGATCTTGAAACATATTAAACAGACCTACTGACAATAGGACTATTACGACCCACATTATTAAGTTCTTTAAGTTCATGTTTTTTAAATAATCATTAATTTAATATATACAAGTATATTTTAAATGTAATTCGGTTGTAAATAAGACAAATTATATCCAAAATTATGCGAATTTAGTGCTATTTTTCTTTTTTAAGGCACAAATAACCTTTTTTTACAAAAAAAACACATTTACCAAGTGATGATTTCTTGAAACCTTTTTTTTCGATTCTGTTTATTAAAGAAACTACTTTTTTTGCTCTCAAATTGTAATAATTCTTCTTAAGATCTTTAATACATTTATTAATTAATTCTATTTTAATTTCGTTGTTGTATGTTTTAAATCTTTTAAAATTAATAAAAATTTCCCCTTTGTTTTTTTTTATGCTTTCTTTAAATATTCTCTTAAAGTAATTATTTAAAGTAGCTTTACTCGATGCTAAATTATTTATCGATTTAATTATTTGATCGTAATTGATGCCGCTATTGTGAAGAGGTCTTCTTAAACTTCTAATTTTTGACCTTAAGTATTTCTTATTCTTATTTGATGGATCCTTAACATAGTTACCAAATACTACTTTTGAGATTTTGGTTAAATCTTTTTTTTTAACATCTAGCAAGGGCCTTAAAAGTTTAATTTTTCTAGTTATATTGCTAATTTGTTCCATAGAAGATAAACCGGTTAGACCACTCCCTCTTGATAGCCTTATTAAGAATGTTTCTACTTGATCTTCTAAATTATGCGCAGTTAATATGACTTTAATATTTTTTTTCAAACAAAATTTTTTTAATATTTCATATCTTTTTTTTCTCGCCTGGTTTTGAATATCTTTAATGATCTTCTCTTTTATTGTTAAAATGGAAAGATTGATCTTATGTTTTTTAAGTAATTTTTTTGTTTTTTTTGCCTCTGTGGCAGATTCAGTTCTTATATTATGATTAACAAGTGCAAAATAAAATTTTGCCTTTTTTTCAAAATTATATGCCCCAGCTAAAGCTGCAAGGGCCAAACTATCTGGTCCACCTGATATTGCTAATAAAAATCTTTTATTTTTAAATTTATCTATTTTTTTTTTAAAATTAAGATAAATATAATGTAATCCTTTATTATTCTTAAAGGTACTTTTAAGATTTACATTTGAATTTTTTTTGCTCATACTGAGCTTTTTGTAACACAGACTTGCTTGCTTTTGGGTATTCTTTTTTTAATCCAGAGATCATTTTACATCCCTGGTCTTTTTCACCGAGTTGAACCATAGTGATACCAAGTTTTAAAAGATTATCTGGAGCTTTTTTACTTTTTGGATAATTTTGATAGCCATCCAAATATGCTGTTGCAGCATCAGAATACAATTGCCTAATTCTAAAAGTTTCACCGTACCAGTACTGAGCGCTTCCAGCTAAGTCGTGATCTTTATTATTATCTATAAATTCTCTAAGCGCAAATTCTGCAGTCTCATAATCACCAACCTTCATAAAACTAACAGCAAACTCATATTGCTCTTTAGTTGGTTTATTCGGTAATAATGATTCTTTCTTTTCTGGTTTCTCAGTTATAACAGTTTGAGCACTCTCAACAGAATTGATAGTTTGTTGTGTCGGTAAATTAGAAGTTTGATAGCCCGGGTTAGCACCGAAGTCTTGTGGTTTACTTGTACCTGGTAAACTGGCTTTATCCTGTTTTTTGATTGTTGGAACTCCGCCCTCTAAATCAGAAAATCTTAATTGAGTATCTGATTGAATTTTAGTAACTCTTGAAGATAGCTTATCTAGTTTAAAATTTACTTCTTCAAACTTATTTGTGAGTTGTCTAAATTGATCTTCTATTTCATTTAGTTTTAAAAGATGTTTTGTAAGAACATCTTCACTTAAACCATCAGATTTTAAAGAGCTTGCATTCACAGAAGTTGATATATTTGATTTTTGATAAACTGCTTTTTCTAAAGTTTTAATATCTTTAGTAATTACTTGAATTTGATCAGATATAGATTTTAAATAAATTTCTTCTTCTTCAGCTGACAAAAATGAAAACATAATCAAAGAAGTAGCTAAAACTGTAATTTTTAAAAACCTAAGTTTTCTAAACATGATTCTTTTTATTTCTATAAAATGGCAAAAAAAAGACCCTTTAATTTCTATAATTAAAGGGTCTTTAAAATTAAATTAAGTTTAATTAACTTTTACAGTAACAGATCTTCTGTTTTGCGACCAGGCAATTGGTGATGATTTTGGATTTACTGGCTTTTCTTTCCCGTAACTGATTACCGAAATCCTTTTACCAGATATTCCATAAGTCATCAGATAATCTTTTGCAGCATTCGCTCTTCTTTCGCCAAGCGCTAAGTTATATTCTCTAGTTCCTCTTTCATCTGCATGGCCTTCAATTGTAACATTTAGATTTTTGTTTTTCCTTAAAAATGTAGCTTGCTTTCTTAAAGTAGCTCTCGAAGCAGATGTTAAAGAAGATTTATTAGTAGCGAAAAATACTCTGTCAGGAACTCCGGAAGCTAAATATTCAACGGTTTCTTTTCCAGTATAGACATCTCCATCTATGTCGCCTGTTTTCTTAGCAGTTGAACAGGCGCTAAGAATTAATGTCGTAAAAAATATCAATAATATGTTTTTTAAATTCTTTTCTAATTTCATTTTTTCCCCTAGGTTTAGTGTGGTTATTTCAAATTATTTATAGTTATTCAAGTATATTTTACATAATTTTCAACCTCACTTAGATAATAATGAAGACCAAGATGGGTCTGAAGCATCAGTTTTAGTAGGTAGTTTCCTTTCGTTATAGCCTGTTATATCTATTGACCATAATTTTGCAGAAAATCCTTTACCTTTATCACCTGCTTTTGTTTCTCGATAAAATACTAGCACTCTACCATTTGGGGACCACGATGGGGCCTCCTGATAGTAATTCTCTGTCAATAGTCTTTCTCCAGTTCCATCAGTTCTCATCACTCCAATAAAAAATTTACCTTTATGCATTTTTGTGAACGCTATTAAATCTCCTCTTGGTGACCAGACTGGAGTTCCGTATATTCCTTTCCCAAAAGTAATTCTTTTAACATTGCTTCCGTCACTTCTCATTACATAAATTTGTTGTAAACCGCTTCTATCTGAATTGAACGCTATAAATTTTCCGTCAGGTGAAAAAGACGGTGAAGTATCAATCGAGGAATGCTCTGTAATTCTTTCTACTAATCGTGAGTCTAGTTCCATTGTATATATGTCTGAATTTCCATCTTTTGCAAAACTCATTATTATTTTTTTTCCATCTGGAGAAAATCTCGGTGCAAAGGTCATCCCTGGAAAATTGCCAACTATTTCTTGCGTGCCTGTTTCAATATCTAATAAATATACACGCGGCATGTTTCTAAAGTAGGACATATAAGTTACCATTTGATTTGTTGGGTTAAACCTTGGTGTCAAAACTAATTCATTACCTAAAGTAAGATATTTAGTATTTTTACCATCTTGATCCATTATAGCTAATTTTTTTACTCTTTGATTTTTGGGTCCACTTTCAGCTACATAAATTATTCTAGTATCAAAATATCCTTCTTCTCCTGTTAATCTTTCATAAATTTTATCAGAGATTATGTGAGCTACTCTTCTCCAATTAGAAGGTGTGGTAGTAAAAGCTAACGCAATCATCTCTTGTGCTGCTGTCAAATCCCAAAGCCTAAACTCAACCTTAAGCTTGTTGTCTCTCACTAAAATTTTTCCAGTAATTAAAGCCTGTGCTTTTATTAATCTCCAATCCTCAAATCTAGGTTTCAAGTGAGCGATATCGGGTTTTTGAACAAAAGCATCTTTTTGTAGAGGATTAAATAGACCAGTATTTTTAAAATTTTTCTCAATAATTTCTGAAATTTTTTCGCCTAAGACTCTCACTTCTAGACCTTCTATTTTTTCAGATTTGATATCAACGTGCAAAGGAGAAACGGCTATTGGTAATGGGTCTAAATTTCCGCGTGTAATATCTACTTCTATGAGAGCATTTAAGTTATTATTTAAAAAAATACTAAGTATAAGAGTTGCAATAAATTTTTTCATTTTAACCTTTTAACATCTCTGTAGGATTAAAGTTTAATTGTAAATCTTTCCATTTATCATATCCAGTAGGTGGTACTTTTAATGGCTGACAAAGTCTTACTGCTCTTAGCGCACTCTCAGCCAAAACCTTGTAAAATTTTTGCCCTGGCCTATTCATTCGCTCATGGTCTAAAATTTCAGACTTCATAATTGTTCCGTCCTTTTTCAATTGTAGCTTAATTCTAACAAGTAGATCCTGATCGTATGGAAGTCCAAGTGGTACACTCCAACATCCAAAAATTTGCGCTCTTAACGCGTCCTCTTCTGAAAGAGTAAGTCCTGTAGCGAAACTATTTTTTTGATTACTCTGCGTAATTTTATTGGTATCTTTATTTTTCACTGCTTCTACCTCCTTTGCTTTATCAATTAAAGCGGCTATTTGATTAGTGTCTACTAATTCTTTTTTTTCAAATTCAGAAGACTGTCTTATTTGTGGTTTTATCTCCTCTGGGTTTTGTTTCTTTTTGACTAATTTTTTTTCCTCTTCTTTTTCGTTTGGAAGTGGAATTCTATCTGGTTTTTCTTTTGCTTTTGCTGCTGGCGGAGCCTGCTCTGATACAACTCTTTCCTCCTTTTTTTTGGTTTCCTCAATTATCTTTCTTGCTTTTGGTGCATATGGAATATTGGTTTTGTCAGAAATTTGAATTAATTCTACTGATACAATTGGTGGTAATTCTATAGGTTCTCTAAGCATAAATGGCAAGCTTAAAACAGTCAAAAAGATCATTGCTGAGTGAAAAGTGATTGAATAAAATAAACTTCTTACCATCTATCATCCTAAGTTAATTTTTGTAAGGCTCTGAAATTAAAGCTACTTTTGAAAAACCTGCTCCAGATAACGTTCCCATAACTTCTAGTACTCTTCCATAATTTATATTTTTATCACCCCTGACATAGATTCTAGTGTCAGTCCTATTTTTTGCTATTGCCAATAATTTAGGTACCATCTTTTGATAGTTTACTTGATGTTCCTGAATATAAATTTCACCTTTTGAATTTATGCTAATTGTTAAAGGCTCTTGATCGTCTGGAAGAGAGTCGGCGGACGACTCAGGTAAATCTACTTGAACGCCTACGGTTAACAATGGAGCAGTGACCATGAAAATAATTAATAGTACAAGCATGACATCAACAAATGGAGTAACATTAATTTCACTCATTGGTTCATTTCTAGAGCGGTTTAAATTAAAAGCCATTACTAAATTATCGATAAAAATCTTTTTGAGAAATTATCTATTTTTGAAAAGTATCTCCTAGAATCACTATTAAATTTATTATAAGCTACTACTGCCGGTATTGCAGCCAATAATCCCAAAGCTGTTGCAAATAAAGCTTCTGCAATACCTGGGGCTACTATAGCTAAACTAGTATTTCTTGAAATAGCTATTGATTGAAAAGAGTTCATTATTCCCCAAACAGTTCCAAATAAACCAATGAAAGGAGCAGTGGATCCGATAGTAGCAAGAAATGTAAAATTTTTTTCGACTTTTTTTATTTCGTTATCAGTTGCAATTTCTAGTATTCTCTCAACTCTAGCAGACTGTACTGCGGATGATTGTCTTTTGGTCTTAATAAGTTCAGCCATAGCCGCTTTAAAAATTAGCGTTGCTGGATCTTTTGAATTTACTGGTAAGTTGCTATTAAAACTTTCAGCTGATTTAGCTTTCCAAAACTTTTTCTCAAAATCAGTTGTAGATTTATTTATTGATTTAAATAATTTAAATTTATCAAAAATTAAAGCCCAAGAAAAAATGGAGCTAGCTATTAAAAGAATAATTACAAATTTCACTACAAAGTCAGCTCGTAAAAACAAGCTTAGTAATGAAAAATCTGAAGCACCACCTAAACCAACAACTTGAGCAGCTAAATCTTGTTCCATTGAAATTAGATACTTTTAGAATGTGTCATGAATTTGGCGTTTTTGAATATAATTATTAGGAATTTGACTCCTTTAATCTTGTCTCACTATAAAATCTTGCAATTAAGATAGCATCAGATTTGTTTACATCTCTTTTTTTAGTCAGCTGATTAGATAAAGAGGGATACATTTCAATTACTTTTGTTCTACTGGCATCCTTAGCAGAGTTGATAAGCTCAAAATGTTTTTTCCATTTTGATGGTCTTACAAAAAATATAGGTAAAGAAAGCGCTGCGCACACTCCTTTGATAGCTCCAAAAGTTTGGCCAAAATTAAACATACTGGTAACCCCTTGGCCGGGCATTGCGTTTACTTGCTCTACAACAACAGCAACATCCTCTGAAATTTTTGTATTTTCCTTTAATATATTAACTAGTTGTGCACTATTTAATTGTTTTTTATTTTTTTTTCCCTCTGCCATTACAGGCATATCAAAAATTGAGAGAACTCTTTTATCCTCTAAAACTGCTATGGCGCCACTTAGGCCTGGGTCAATACCAATAATTTTCATTGTTTAATTTTTAAGCTCGCATTAGTAAAAATATTTTGTACATCATCTAAATCTTCTAATGCATTTAAAACTTCAATCATTTTTTTACTTTTTTCTTCATCAAGGTTAAGTGAATTAATTGCCCTCCACTCTATCGCTGAATAAGATAAACTATCAATTTTCTTTTCTAAGTCAGTTTTTATTTTATAAAAGTCCTCCTTTTTAGTTACTATCTCAATGAAATTATTGATATTTAAACAATCTTTTGCGCCAGCGTTAATAGCAATTTCAAATGCGTCTTCCTCATTAATCTTATTCTTATCAATGTGAATTATCCCACAACTATTGAACATATGCGTTGCTGATCCTGTTTCCGCCAACCTTCCGCCGCTTTTTTGTAAAACCGTTCGAATGCTAGAAGCTGATCTATTTTTATTGTCAGTTAAAGTTTCAATTACAATAGCTGTGTTAAATGGACCAAATCCTTCATATCTTAAGTTTTCATAATTTTTTTTACTACTCATTTCTGACTTAGAAATAGCTCTAGAGATATTGTCCTTTGGCATATTTGCTTGTTTAGCAGCTTGGATAGCTGTTCGAAGTCTTGGATTCATATCTGGATTTTTATCACCAAGCTTAGCCGCTACTGTGATCTCTCTTGAAAGTTTTGAAAAAATTTTTGATCTTTCTTTATCAGCCCTACCTTTTTTATGTTTGATACCTGCCCAATGTGAGTGTCCAGCCATGACTAATTTTCTAAAACTCCACCTTTGATTATTCTTGATATTCTATTAGCTAAACCAGTTTGTTGATCTGCCTCAATAATTACACCAGAAATGGTTCCCTCACCATCTGAGGGAAAGTGTTTAATCGCGTCTTTATCTTTGAAAAATCTTTTTAAAGAATTTTCTTTATTCATTCCAATCACTGAGTTGTAATCTCCACACATTCCAATGTCAGTTTGATAAGCTGTTCCTTTTTCTAAAACTCTTGTATCGGCAGTAGGAACATGAGTGTGTGTACCAACTATACAAGTGACACTACCATCTAAAAAATGTCCAATGGCCATTTTTTCGCTCGTAATTTCTCCATGAAAATCCACCACTAAAAAATCAACATTATTCTTTAAAATTAATTTTTTTAATAATTCTCTAGCAGATTTAAAAACGTCATCAGTTTTTTTCATAAAAACATTTCCCATTAAATTTATTACACCAACTTTATATTTTTGATTTTTTGACAAATATATTCCGTAACCGTTGCCTGGTGAACCTGCAACTAAATTTGCTGGTCTAAGGAGTCTTTTTTCTTTTTCAATAAATTTTGTAGTTTCCTGTTTATCCCAAATGTGATTTCCTGAGGTAATTACGTCAATACCATTTGAAAAGAATTCCTCAGCTATTTTTTGAGTTATTCCCTTGCCATCATCGGCTGCATTTTCGCCGTTAATTATTGAAAAATCGATTTCGTTTTCTTTAATAATATTTGCTAAATTCTTTTTAAGTACTTTTCTTCCTGACAAACCCATTACGTCTCCAAGAACTAAAATTTTCATTATAAAATACCTTTTTCTGTGATTATATGGTCTAACTTATAATCATTCTTATTTACTGGCAGGTTATGGTATTTTTGAAATGAAAATGCAACACCGACTGTAAGAATTTTTTTATATTTTTTCACAAATTTGTTTAGATATTTATCGTAGAAGCCTTTCCCATATCCTACTCGATTTTTATTATTATCAAAGGCTAGTAAAGGAACCAATATAATATCTGGTAAAACTTTATTTAATTTTAAAGGTTCTAACATTCCAAATTTATTTATATTTAAAATGTCATTTTTGTTCCATTTGTAGAAGTTCATATTATTGTTATTTTCAATTACTGGCAAAAGAAAGTCTGATTTTTTAAAAAATTCATTTTCCATAATTTTTAATACGTTTAGCTCATGTAGTCCTGGATAATAAATAGATATGATTAATTTATTATTTCTAAATTTTTTTTTTACTAGCTTAGCTAAAGGTAAAAAAAAACTATTATTTACATCAAAATAATTTCTTTTTCTTTTATTTAGACTCTTAATCCTAATAAATTTTTTATGATCCATTTATTGTATTTTGGATAGTAATTCAGTATTAGATATAATTTTTTCAAGTGATTGTGTAGTTTTGTCAAGCATTGTCTCGTAGAGGCTATTATTTTCTTCTATCGTTTTTTTTAATTTATCTAATTCTAAATTGAGCGATCGAATTTCACTATCCTTATTCTTTTTATAATCAATAGCTAATGATCTGATCTCTTTAAATTTGTCAGATATATCATCCAACTTCATTTTTTGTAAACTCACTTTTTTTTTCAAATCAAAGTATTCATCAATTAATTGAATTGTTGTAATTAGAAGAAGTTTATTTTCGCCAATATTGCCAAGCTTATCTTTAAGCTCTGAGTATTTTTTGTCTAAAAATTTCGTCAATTGTTTCAAGGACTCTTCTTGTCCATCGTCACACGATAAAAGATAATCTTTATTATTAAATTTAATATTTACGTTTGCCATTTTTCAATTTCGGATACTAAATTTTCTGTTTCTTGGCTTAATTCCTCTATTTCTTGATTAAAGTTATTTTCAAAATCAGATTTTTTTTTAACATCTTGTTGCAAATTTTGAATTTTTTCTTTCAAATACTTATGTTCTCTGAACAGTTCTTGGTTTTTTTTTTCCAATTCTTTTTTTTGCCTCAAAATTTCATTTTTCTCTGACTTAATTTTTTCTACTTCATAAGTTGGTTGTGAATAAGTTAGAGTTAAGGAATTTAGTTTATTAATTAATAGATTTAAATTTTTTTCTTTTTTTTGAATTATACTCATAAAATATTATATCATATTATTGATATACTTAGTTTAAGTCTATATAGGTTATTAAACGTGAGTGTTAATTTTAATCAATTATCTAATGCAGTAAGATTTCTATCGATTGATGCTGTGCAAAAGGCAAACTCTGGTCATCCGGGAATGCCAATGGGTATGGCAGATGTTGCAACTGTATTATTTAAATACCACCTGAGGTTTAATCCAAAAAATCCTAATTGGATTAACAGAGATAGATTTATTTTATCTGCTGGCCATGGTTCGATGTTGCTTTACTCTCTCCTTTACCTAACTGGTTATAAAAGTATTTCAATTGATGACATAAAAAATTTTAGGCAATTGAACTCTATTTGCGCTGGACACCCTGAGTATAAAAAAGGAACTGGGATTGAGACAACAACTGGTCCGTTAGGGCAAGGATTAGCTAATGCAGTTGGAATGGCAATTGCCGAAGAAATATTTAGAAAAAAGTTTGGTCAAGCAGTTATTAATAATAAGACATATGTTTTCGCGAGTGATGGAGATTTAATGGAGGGAATAAGTCACGAGGCAATGAGTTTAGCTGGTCATCTAAAATTAAAAAATTTGATAGTATTTTTTGATAATAATAAAATTTCAATTGATGGCTCAACCTCATTAAGTGTCTCAGATAATTACAAAAAAAGATTTGAGTCCTATGGTTGGAGTTTTCAAGAAATTAATGGTCATAATGAAAAACAAATATCTAAAGCAATTACAAAAGCATCAAAATCGAAAAAACCAACAATAATATCTTGTAAAACTATAATAGGTTTCGGTTCACCAAATAAATCTGGTAAAGCTTCTTCTCACGGTTCTCCTTTAGGTGATGATGAAATATCTTTAGTGAGAAAAAAGCTTAAGTGGAGTAGTCAACCATTCGAAATTCCTAAAGAAATCTTTGATGAGTGGAGAGAAATAGGAAAAAGAGGCGATCAATTAGAAGTAAAATGGCTTGAAACATTAAATAAAAAAAATCCTAAACTTAAAAGTGAAATTAACAAAGTTTCTGAAAAATTTGATTTTGCAGGTTTGGAAAAATTAATTTTTGAGGAAAAAGAGATACATTATGAAGCTAAGCCTAGATTAGCAACACGACAATGTTCAATGGCCGCTATAGAAAAAATCTCAACTTTTCTCCCACAGTTAATAGGTGGTTCAGCAGATTTGAGTGGCTCTAATAATACAAAAACAAATAATTCTAAAATTATTAACAGTAAAAATTTTAATGGTAACTATATTCATTACGGTGTCAGGGAACACGGTATGGCCGCAATTATGAACGGTTTAGCGCTTTATGGTGGATTAATACCTTACGGAGGAACATTTTTAATATTCTCAGATTATTGTAAACCATCTATTAGACTTTCTGCTTTGATGGGTTTAAAAGTAATTTATATATTTTCCCATGACTCTATTGGTCTTGGTGAAGATGGTCCAACTCATCAACCCATTGAACAACTTGCTGGTTTGAGAGCTATTCCAAATCTCAATGTATTTAGACCTGCAGATATTAATGAAACTCTTGAATGCTGGGAGATAGCTTTAAAAAGTAATAATACCCCAAGTGCTATTGCTTTATCTAGGCAAAAAGTTCCATATATAAATCCTAACAACCCTAAAATTAATAAGTGTGAAAAAGGAGCTTATACTGTAAATCTAACTTCACACGAAAGCAAAGTAACATTAGTAGCTTCGGGCACCGAAGTGGAGCTAGCCTTAAAAGTTCAAGATAACCTTAAAGAAAATAATATTCACTCAAAAGTCGTCTCGATGCCTTGTATGGAGCTTTTTGACAAACAGCCTGAAGAATACCGCAAAGATATATTGGAAGAAGATTCATTAATCATAACATTAGAAGCTGGGAGTATTATGTCTTGGCAAAAATATATTAAAGATAGAGGTGTAAATTTAGGTATAGATAAATTTGGTGAGAGTGCACCATATAAAGACGTTTACAAACATTTTAAATTATCAGAGGAAGATATAACAAATTTTAT